>JAABUX010002074.1_pt1 | contig 28920 bp, 35 predicted proteins | sample 5561851 | NCBI WGS metagenome assembly JAABUX01 (sample SAMN10711883, study PRJNA513361) | rock metagenome | isolation source: Antarctica rocks | place: Antarctica: Victoria Land, Richard Nunatak red sandstone | collected 2016-01-03 | reverse complement strand
CTATCTCGTCTTTCCCAATTGGACGACGCTCATGCAGACCCTCATCGACTCAAAACCGCCGCCCGACATCGCAGCCCAGATCGCGATGTGAACTTGTGGCAAGCGGGAGGCACTTAGAATTGCTGGTGCTTGTGCCCCGTGCTTGCGCCAGATCGCGCCTGCTCCTACATTACGGCGGCGTCTGCGAACGAGTCGCAAGTAGGGATTTTCATTGGGCCGTGACACCAGCACCATCGCTCGCCGCTGCCAACGCGCCGTCGTGACGGCCTATCGCGAGCTGCGGGTGCACGGCAATGCGGACCTGGACTCGTTTCGTGCGTGCACCACGCTGTACCGCATCCATCACCCGGAATCGTCATTGAACGAAGCCCGGCGGCTGGTGGCCGAGTGGATCGACCATCACGTGGTCCAGGCCAAGTCCGGCCCCACGGCCGGGTGCGATTGCGGTTAGCCGGGTCTAGCCGCCCATCGGCTTCCCGGTGCCGCACCATTGCTTGGTGCCGTGTCCTGACGCTTACCGAAATCCCACTGAAAGCAGGTTCTTCATGCCGAGCCTTCTCGCGATTGAAACAAGCCCGCGCGGCGATCACTCCGTGTCCCGCCAACTCACCGCCAAGTTCATCGAGGACTGGAGGGCCGACCATTCCGGCGGAACCGTGGTATTGCGCGACCTGTTGAAAACGCATCTATCGTTCGTCGACCTGCCTTGGATCGCGGGTGCCTACACGCCGGCGGAGCAGCACTCGCCGGAGATGAAGGAGGCGCTGCGCATCTCCGACGAACTCATCGCCGAGCTGAAAGCAGCCGATCACATCGTCATCGGCACGTCGATGTACAACTTCTCGATCCCCGCGGTGCTGAAGGCCTACATCGATCAGATCGTGCGGCTCGGCGTCACCTTCACGTCGAGCTACGAGGGGCTGGTGAAAGGCAAGAAGGTGACGGCCATCCTCGCGTCGGGCGGCGTCTATGCCACGGGATCGCAAACGGAGGCCTACAACGTCGCCGGGAGCTACCTCAAGCAGATCCTCGGTTTTATCGGGATCACGGACGTGACCGTGGTGCTGGCCGGTGGAACCGCAGCCGTGGACATGGGCAAGACGACGCTCCCCGAGCTTCTTGGCCAGTTCACCCCGAAAGTGTCGGCTGCCGCCCACGCCTGAGCCGATGCGGCGACTCCGGCTCAACGCGCGGGTTCAGCCGACAGGCAGCCCGCGCGCCCAGGCGACGGCGGCGCGCGCCAAGGCATCGATCGTGTCTATAAGCGGCACCCCCAACGTTCCATGCGGCCCGGCTTGGAGGCCGAGCGGGATCTCCGTGCATCCCAGGACGACCGCCCCCGCGCCACGGGCACGCAGCGCCTGCACGGCTTCGGCCAGCGGCGCGTAGGCGTTGCCGACCCGGTTGGCCTTTACGGCGGCGATGGCCGGGAGCACGAGGCGTTCCATCTCGTCTGCCGTCGGCGTGATGCAAGGCCAGCCGGCGGCGGCGAGGCGGTCTTGATACAGCCGCATCGCCAACGTGGCGGCGGTGCCCATCACGCCGACCCGGCCCGGCGCAACCGCCTGGCGCCGCAAATCATCCGCCGCCGCCTCGACGATGTGCAGGATCGGCAACGCCGTCGCCGCTTGCATCCCGTCGATCCAGCCATGCGCGGTGTTGCAAGGGATCGCCACGGCGCCGCATCCGGCCGCTGCGAGGCCCTGCAAGCCGCGGACCAGCATCGGCAGCACGTCCGGTCCGGCGCCGCCCCATGCCGCCGCCCGGTCGGGCACGCGCGGGTCGGACCACAGCACCGCCGGCACATGGTCCTGGTCGCGCTCCGCCGGGGTCAGCAAGGTGAGCCGCAGCATGAACTGCGCGCTGGCCAGCGGTCCCATGCCGCCCAGCACGCCCAGCACCCGGTCCGGCCCCGTCTCGCTCATTCCGACCCCGCTCATCCCGTCAGTGTGCCCGATCCCGGCCCGGACGCAACGCCTTGACGCCGGGTCGGGCCGGGGCCAGAGCGGTGGGTATGTTCGACCTGCAAGGCCATCGCGGCGCCCGCGCCCTGTTTCCCGAGAATACCCTGGAGGGCCTGCGGGCCGCCATCGCGCTCGGCCTCGGCACCATGGAGATCGACGTGGGCGTGACCCGCGACGGCGCCGTGGTCGTCCACCACGACCCGGCGCTGAACCCGGACACCACCCGGGACCGCGCCGGGGCCTGGCTGCCGGCCCGCGGCCCGCTGCTGCGGGAGCTGACGCTGGCGCAGCTTGCCGACTACGACGTGGGCCGCATCCGCCCCGGCACCGAGTATGCCGAACGCTTCCCGCAGCAGGCCGCGCAGGACGGCGCCCGTATCCCGACGCTCGATCAGGTCCTGGCGCTCGACGACGCGACCCGTTGGAACATCGAGTTGAAATCAACCCCCACGCATCCCGGCTGGACCGTGCCCGCCGAGGAGATGGTGGAACGCGTCCTGCACGTCGCAGGCTCCGCCGCGGCGCTGGACCGGATCACCATCCAATCGTTCGACTGGCGGGCGCCACGCCACGCCCGGCGCATCCGGCCCAGCATTGCCCGCGGCTGGCTGACGGACGCCCGCACCGTGGCGGACGCTGTGCTCTGGCTGGGACGGGACATCGCGGACATGGATGCCATACCAGGCGCCGTTGCCAAGGAAGGCGGCGGGACCTGGACGCCGGAGCATGAGGATCTGACCGAGGACCAACTGGCCGAGGCGCACGGCCTCGGCCTGCTCGTCGTCCCCTGGACGGTGAACGCCCGCGCCGACATGCTTCGGCTGATCGGCTGGGGCGTGGACGGCCTGATCACCGACTGGCCGGACCGCGCCCTGGCTGCGCTCGCGGACCGCCCGGCCGAGACCGGGCGGCCGTGACTCACGCGCGGGCGTCGAGCGGCACGAAGTCCCGCTTGGTCGAACCGGTGTAGACCTGCCGAGGCCGGCCGATGCGCTGGGACGGGTCCTCGATCATTTCTTTCCACTGGCTGATCCAGCCGACGGTGCGGGCGACCGCGAACAGCACGGTGAACATGCTGGTCGGGAAGCCCATCGCCTTCAGGATGATGCCCGAGTAGAAATCGACGTTCGGATACAGCTTCTTGCTGATGAAGTAGTCGTCATGCAGCGCGATCCGCTCCAGCTCCATGGCGAGGTCGAGCAGCGGGTCGTCCTTGATGCCCATCTCCGCCAGGACCTCGTGACAGGTGCGCTCCATGATCTTGGCGCGGGGATCGTAGTTCTTGTAGACCCGGTGCCCGAAGCCCATCAGGCGGACATGGCTGTCCTTGTCCTTCACCTTCGCGATGAAGGCCGGGATGTTGTCTTTGTGGCCGATCTCGGCGAGCATCTTCAGCACGGCCTCGTTGGCGCCGCCATGCGCCGGACCCCAGAGGCTCGCGATCCCTGCGGCGATGCAGGCGAACGGGTTGGCGCCGGTGGAGCCGGCCAGCCGCACCGTGCTGGTCGAGGCGTTCTGCTCGTGGTCGGCGTGCAGGATGAAGATGCGGTCCATGGCGCGGGCCAGCACCGGGCTGACGTGGTACGGCTCCGCCGGTACGGCGTTCATCATGTAGAGGAAGTTCTCGGCATAGCCGAGGTCGTTGCGCGGATACATGAACGGCTGGCCGATGGAGTACTTGTAGGCCCACGCGGCGATGGTCGGCAGCTTGGCGATCAGCCGGAACGCGCTGATGCGGCGGTGCTCGGGGTCGTTGATGTCGAGGCTGTCATGGTAGAACGCCGACAGCGCGCCCACGACGCCGCACAGCACCGCCATGGGATGCGCGTCGCGGCGGAACCCGTCGTAGAAGCGGCGGAGCTGCTCGTGCAGCATGGTGTGGCGCATCACGCCATACTCGAACTCGTGCCGCTGCTCGGCATTCGGCAGGTCGCCGTTCAGCAGCAGGTAGGCGACCTCGATGAAGTTGGAGTGCTCCGCCAACTGGTCGATGGGGTAGCCGCGGTGCAGCAGCACGCCTTCGTCGCCGTCGATGTAGGTGATCTTGCTTTCGCAGGACGCGGTCATGCCGTAGCCGGGATCGTAGGTGAAGATCCCCAGGTTGCTGTAGAGCTTGCTGACATCGGCCACCGAGGGACCGATCGTACCGGGCCGCAGCGGTAGCGAGAACGATTTGTTGGAGCCGTCCAGGGTCATCGTGACCGACCCGTTTGCCGTGCTGCTCATGCTGTCATCCCGTTCTGACCAGGCGGAATTCGCCGCCGTTCGATCTCGTGCTGCCGGGTCCGCCGCCCGGACCTTGCATCATGGCAAAATAAGGGCGGAGCCGCCTTCCACGCAACCTTCGCCCTTGCAGCATTGCCCAGGCCTTGCGGGCGCCTCCCACCGCTTGATTCAGGTCCAAAACGGCTCGGCCTTGCGGAACCGTTTCCAGGCATGGCCGATCCGCGCCCGGGACGCCACGGCGCCGGCCGCGACGAACCCCTCGATCAGCCCGGCCGCATGGCTGCGCTCCGCCCGGCCCAGATGCGCCATCAGCCCGGCGGCCGTCGCGCCGTCGTTCAGCGTGCCCAGCTCCTCCTGCAAGGCCGACAGGCGCCTGATGAAATGCCGGGCCGGCTTCTCGGGGAACAGCGGCAGGAAGAACTCCGCCGCGTAGCGCAGCCGCTTGCAGTCCTTGCGCAGCTCATGCAACGCCGGGAGCGGCAGCGCCGCGAGGCCCCGTCCGGCATGGCGCACGCGCTTCGCCCGGTGCGCCAGCGCGTCGGCGGCAAAGGCGGCCGTGCCCTCATGCAGCCGCGGGTCGGGCGCCATCTCCCGCTCCCAAGGCCGCAGCACGGACGCGCAGGCCAGGCCGATCTGCAGTTCGCGGAACTCCGCGCTCGCCAGGTGGGCGCGCAGCTCGACATAGGCCGCCTGCCGCCGCCGCCGCGCCGCCGCGAGCAGGGCGCGGAACCGCCCGTCATCCGGGAACGCCGCGACGGCGCGGTCCGCCGTGTCGCCGAGGAACACGTCCCAGTCCCGCGCGGCGCCCAGCCGGGTCGCGGTGACGCGCAGCCCGGCGCTCAACGGCTTGAGGTCCGGGAAGGCCGCGACGTGCTTGAAGACGGCAAGGGCGGAGCGCAAGCGCCGGGTCGCGACGCGCATCTGGTGCACCGGCACGGGCGAGGCCCCGGCGCCGGCGCTCCCCGCCCAGTGCAGCATCGCGTCCAGAAGCTGGCCGACGATCAGGGCAGCGCTGTCGCTCGCCGTCTGGCCCGGCATGACTGTGGCTGACCCGGCGTGGCGCGGATCAGGCTCGGCTCCGCGGGCGACCGCGACGGCGAAGGCCGCCAGGCCGGACCGTGGCACCGAGAGGCGGACTGCGCCGGCAAGCTCCATCGCGGCGGGATGCAGTTGCGCGGGTTCGCCGCGCAGCACCATGCGGCAGGCCGGCTGCTCCGCCGCGACGCCGCGCGCCCGCCCGTCCAGCACGACGACCCGCACCGGATCGACCGGCGCCGCATCGGGTGCCGCGCCGTCCGGGCCTTGCAGGCGCAGCACGAACTCCATGCAGCGCGCGTGCAGCGCCGCGACCGGAGCAAGGCCGTCGTGCAATGAATGGTCCAGGCTGGCCGGGCTGGCGCCTTCGGCGACGAGCGGCGCCGGGCTGCCGGGCGGCCAGGGCCGGTCGGGCGCGGGCCGCAGCGCCTCCAGCCGCCAATGTCCGCGCTGTTCCGACATCGACAAGGCGCGTGCGGCCAGCGCCCCATCCGCCGTGTCGTGCCACAGCGTCGTCACCGAGGCGGTGCGCCCGGCGCGCGCCAGGCACGGCAGCTTGAGCAGGCGGGGCAGGTCGTCCGGGCTGAGGGCGAACTCCAAGCTGGCCTCGGCGTCCCCGCGGTCAGCCGCCATGGCCGGGCAGGTCGCGCGGGCACAGGAACCGGGCCAGACGGCCGCCGCCCTCATTGAGCGAGTGCCAGGGAACGGTGACGGTGAACTCGGCCAGCGCGCCGGTGGGGAAGCCTTCCGCCAGGCGGCGGATGTCCGGGTTGTCGAACGACGCCGCCTGCGCGCCGACCAGCAGCATCGCCAAATCGTGTACGCCGGGGTTGTGGCCCACCACCAGCACGCTGCGCGCGGTGGCGCCGACCTCCTGGACCACCTTCAGCATCGCGGGCGCGGACGCCAAGTACAGGCTGTCGAGCCGGTCCACCAGCGGGGTGTCGGCCCACGGCTCTAGCGCCTCCAGCGTCTGCACGGTGCGGCGGGACGTGGACACCAGCACCACGTCCGGCGCCAGGCCCAGCCCCTGCATCGCGCTCCGCATCGCCGCCGCCGCCGCGAGGCCGCGCCGGTTGAGCGGCCGCCCGTGGTCGGGGGTGTCCCGTTCGTCCCAGGACGACTTGGCATGCCGGAGCAGGAGGAGTTGCCGCATGGGGGGAGACTGCCCGCACCCGGCCCCGCCCGCAAGCCGACAGGTGGGCAGAGGGGCAGGGTTGTGCCGCGCCGGTTCGGCGCCATTCTCGGACCGGAAGCGTAAAGGGGTGGGCATGGCGGGACCGGTGGTGATTGTGGGCGCGGGGGCGATCGGCTCGGCCATCGCGCGGCGCGTGGCGGCGCGGGGCCAGGCGGTCCACCTGGTCGGCCGCGACGCCGCCCGGGTCGCGGCGCTGGCGGAGGAACTGGGCGGCACGCACGCCGTGGCGGACGCGCTGGACGAGGCGGCGTTGGCCGCCGCGGTGCGGCAGGCCGGGCCGGAGATCGGCGGCCTCGCCTACTGCGTCGGCTCCATCGTGCTGCGCCCGTTGCGCCGGGCCACGAGCGAGGAGTTCGTCGCGGCGTTCCGGCTGAACGCCGTCGGCGCCGCGCTGGCCGTGGCCGCGGGGGCGGACGCGCTGAAAGCCAGCCCCGGCAGCGGCGTCGTGCTGTTCAGCACCGTCGCCGTCCGCTCCGGCTTCACCAACCACGCGGTGATCGCCGCCGCCAAGGGCGCGGTCGAGGGCCTGACAACCGCGCTCGCCGCCGAGTTGGCGCCGCAAGTGCGGGTGAACTGCATCGCCCCCAGCCTGACAGAGTCCGGCATCTCCCAGCCGATCCTGGGCAACGAGGCGATGGCGAAGGGGATCGCGGCCATGCACCCGATCCCGCGCCTCGGCACGGGCGACGACGCCGGAGCGCTGGCGGCGTTCCTGCTGTCGGACGACGCCGGCTGGATCACCGGCCAGGTGTTCGCGGTCGATGGCGGGCGGTCCAACGTGCGGGTGAAGGGCTGACGGTGAGCACGCTCCGCATCGTGCTGGGCGACCAGTGCAGCGCCGGGCTGAGCGCGCTCCGCGACCTCGATCCCGCGCGGGATGTCGTGCTGATGGCCGAGGTGATGGGCGAGTGCACCTACGTGCGGCACCACGCGAAGAAGATCGTGCTCGTGCTGTCCGCCATGCGGCATTTCGCCCGGGCGCTGCAGGCGCGCGGGGTGCGGGTCGATTACATCCGGCTCGACGACCCCGCGAACACCGGCAGCCTGCGCGGCGAGATGCTGCGCGCCGTCGCCCGGCACCAGCCCGGCGCCGTCGTCGCGACGGAAGCCGGCGAGTGGCGGCTCACGGAGGACATGCGCCGCTGGCACGAGGCGTCCGGGGTCGAGACCGAAATCCGCGACGACGACCGCTTCCTGTGCCGCATTCAGGAGTTCCGCGCCTGGGCGAGCGGACGCGGCGCGTTCCGCATGGAAACCTTCTACCGCGACATGCGCCGCCGCTACGACGTCTTGATGGACGACGGCGCCCCGGCCGGCGGCCAATGGAACTACGACCCCGAGAACCGCAAGCCGCCGCCGAAGGGCATCGCCCCGCCTGCCGTCCCGCGGTTCGAACCCGATGGGATCACGCATGAGGTGATGGCGCTGGTAGCGCACACATTCCCGGACCATTTCGGCGACGTGGACGGCTTCGCCCTGCCGGTGACGCACCGGGACGCCGCTGCGGCGCTGCAGGACTTCGTGGCCAACCGCCTGCCGCTGTTCGGCGATTGGCAGGACGCGATGAAGACCGGGGAGAGCACGATGTACCACGCGCTCGTCTCCACCTCGCTGAACACCGGGCTGCTCAGCCCTCTGGAAGCGTGCCGGGCCGCGGAGGCCGCCTGGCGCGCCGGGCTTGCGCCGCTTAACGCCGTCGAGGGGTTCGTGCGGCAGATCCTGGGCTGGCGGGAGTTCGTGCGAGGCATGTACTGGCTCAAGATGCCGGAGTACGGCCGGCTGAACAGCCTGGACGCAACCCGCAAGCTGCCGGCGTTCTACTGGACCGCCGAGACGCGGATGAACTGCCTGCGCCAGGCCATCGGCGACACCCGCCGCCACGCCTACGCCCACCACATCCAGCGCCTGATGATCACCGGCAACTTCGCGCTGCTGGCCGGCCTCCATCCCGACGAGGTCGATGAATGGTACCTCATCGTCTATGCCGACGCCTACGAGTGGGTCGAGATGCCCAACGTGCGCGGCATGGCGCTCCACGCCGACGGCGGGATCATGGGATCGAAGCCCTACGCGGCGTCCGGCGCCTACATCAACCGCATGAGCGACTATTGCCGCGGCTGCCATTACGACGTGAAGCTCGGCGTGGGGGAGGGCGCGTGCCCGTTCAACGCGCTGTACTGGGACTTCATCGACCGGCATTCGGGGCGGTTTGCCCAGAACCCGCGCATGGCGATGCCGGTGCGGACGCTGGCGAAGATGGACCCGGCGCGCGTTGCGGCCCTCCGGGAGCAGGCGGCGGGGTTCCTGGCGGCGATGGACGCGGGCGCGCCGGTTTAGCCGACGCCCGGCAGGTCGATCCAGGACAGGTGCCCGCCCTTGCCGGCCCCGGTGTCGAGGAACACCGCCAACCCGCCCGACGACCCGGTCCGCCGGTACGGCCGCCCGTCCGTGCTGCGCTGGTCGTGGCCGCAATACACGGTCATGCCGGCGGGAATGCGGTCCACCCAGCGCAGCACGCGCTCCGGGTAGCCGTCCGGCTGCATCCGGCCGGTCGTCTCGCCGAACAGGGCGCGGGACAGCAGCGGGTCCACCCGGCCGAGCGGCGGCGGCGGCGGCTCGGTCAGCATGGCCGGGTGGAAGCCGCCATGCACGAAGGCGATGTCGCCGTGCGCCATCCAGGCCGGCGCATGGCTGATCTCGCGCAGCGCGCGGGCACGGAGCGCATCGTCCAACTGGGCCAGCGTGGCCTGCAGCGCTGCGTCCATCCGCACCGCCTGCCCGGACAGCGCGCGGCCCAGCTTGCGGTCGTGGTTGCCGAGGATGAACAGGCCGCGCCCCTGGTCCATCAGCGCGAACATGGTCCGCAGCACGCCCGCGCTGTCCGGCCCGTGGTCGCTGAGGTCGCCGAGCTGCACGACGAAGCGGTCAGTGGCCGTCGCCGCCGCGAAGGCGCGGATGTCCCCATGCACGTCGCCCACCACGCGCAGCGAGGCGCCCGCGGGGATCATGCGGCACGCCGCACGGTGGCGCGGTACACGTCGAGCGCGCGCTGCCGGGCCTGCGGCAGGTCGGCGATGGGGTGCGGGTAGCTGCGGCCAAGCTCCACGCCGGCCCCGGCCAGCACGGCCGGCGGCGCGGCCCAGGGGGCGTGCACGAACTTGTCCGGCATCCGCGCCAGCTCCGGCAGCCAGGCACGGACATAGGCGCCGTCCGGGTCGAACTTCTCGCCCTGGCTCACCGGGTTGAACACGCGGAAGAACGGCTGGCTGTCGATGCCGCAGCCGGCGATCCATTGCCAGCTCGCCGCGTTGCTGGCGAGGTCGGCATCGACCAGCGTGTCCCAGAAATACGCCTCCCCGGCCTGCCAGGGCAGCAGGAGCTGCTTCACCAGGAACGACGCGGCGATCATACGGACGCGGTTGTGCATCCAGCCGATGTGCCAAAGCTGCCGCATCCCGGCATCGACGATAGGGATGCCGGTCCGGCCCCGCTGCCACGCCTGCAGCTCGGCGACGTCGTCGCGGACGGCCAGGCTGGCGAAGGCCGGGCGGAGCGGACGCTCCGGCATCTGCGGGTTGTGCCACAGCAGGTAGGCCGAGAACTCCCGCCAGACGATCTCGCCCAGGAACGTCTCCAGCCCCTTGCCGGTCTCCTGCGCGGCCTGCTGCGCCGCATGCCAGACTTGGCCGGGCGACAGCTCGCCCCAGTGCAGGTGAGGCGACACCATGCTGGTGCCGGGCTGGCCCGGCAGGTTGCGCCCGGTGTCGTAGCCGTGCACCGCCTTCGCCAGGAACCCGGCGAGCCGGTCATGCGCGGCCGCCTCGCCCACCTGCCAAGTCTCGCGGAACCCGCCGGCCCAGTCGGGACGGGTCGGCAGCAGGCCCCAGTCATCGAGGCGGTCCGAGCGGGGCGGGGCGGGGCAGGGGATGCGCTCGGGCGCCGGGGCGGGCGGGTGCGGCGCTTCGAGCGTCCGGCAGGTGCGGGCGAACGGGCCATAGACGCCATAGATGCCGCCGGTCTGGGTGCGTATGCTGTCCAGGTCGAACAGGGTGGCCGTGCGGTGCAGGCGGAGCGTCGCGCCGACGCGCTGCAACGCTGCCTCCACCGCGGCCTCGGCCTGGCGTGCCCAGGGTTCATGCATGCGGCCGGCATGGACCTCGGCGGCACCCACCTCCTGCGCCAAGGCGGGGATCACCTCCGCGGACGGCCCGCGGCGCAGCACGAGCGTGGCGCCGCGCCTCGCCAAGCTCTCGGCCAGCGACGCCAGGCTGCGATGCAGCCACCAGCGCGCCGCGCCGCCTAGCGCCCAGGCGCCCGGGGTATCGTCGTCCAGCACATAGACCGGCAGCACCGGCCGTCCGCCCTCCAGCGCGGCCAGCAGCGCCGCATGGTCCCCCAGCCGCAGGTCCTGGCGAAACCACACGATGACAGGCGGCCCGCCCTCCTTTCCCTTGCTCATCCCCGACTCCGTGGGCCCCAGGTCCAAATCCGCTTCCTTCTAAATGGGTCGTCTCAGCAACGGGTCCATAGCGCGGCCTTCAATCGCCGCCGACCCGTGGTGACGGCCGGGCTTGGGGCCGGGCGCTGGCGGCGGCCTGCGCCAGGGTGAAGCTGAACAGCCGGTCCTGCCCCAGCAGGAACGCCCGGCCGCCGCGCGGGAACAGCCCGGCGATGGCCGGGTGCGCCACATCCAGCCCGCCGGTATAGGCGCCCAAGGCCGGCAGCATCAGCCGGCGCGCGTCGGCGACGAAGCATGGCCGGGTCACGGCCCCGGCGCGGGTGGCGATGCTGGCCTTGGGATGGTGATGGCCGCACAGCTCGCCCTGCGCGCCGTGCTCGGCCTGGTGCCGGAACGTCAGGGGTCCCGCGGTCCAGGCCTCCGCGGCATGGCCGCCCAGCCCGTCCGGCGGCGCCGGGTCGTGGTTGCCCAGCACCCAGACGAACGCCGCCGCCTCGGTCAAGCCCCGCAGCCGCGCCGCGTCGCCCGGCGCCATCCGCAGCGACCCGCGCGGGTCATGGAAGCTGTCGCCCAGCGCCACCACGGTGCGCGGACGCCACCGCCGCATCAGCGCCGTCAGCCGGTCAAGCGTCACCCGGGTGTCCCACGGTGGCACCAATTGCCCGCGCACCGCGCAGGCCGACCCCTTCTCCAGATGCAGGTCCGCCACCGCCAGCAGCCCGGCCGCCGGCCACACCACACCGCCCAGCGGGTCCAGCAGCAGGCGCTCCCCCATGAAATGCAGCGGCGCCGCGGTCATGCGGCCCTCTTCCTCATGCAGATCGTACCCGCTGGTTGCGCGGCTTGCGTTGCAAAATCGCCAGGTTGGCGCGGTGCACGGGATGCACCCGCATCGGCGCGGTGCTGGACGGCGCATCGCCGGTCGCCTCCGCCACCAGCGCCTCCGTTTCCGCCAGCAGCGCGTCCTCGCCCCCGGCCGTGCGCACCGTTTCCCGTCCGATGTCCAGCAGCACCGGCACCGCCAGCGGCGACACCCGCGACAGCCGCACATGCCGCACCCGGCCCGCCACCCGCCCGAGCATCCCCGACAGCCGGCCCAGATCGGTCAGCCCGCCCGCCGCGTCCGCCCGCGTCGCGCGCAGCAGCACATGGTCCGGCTGGTGCCGCCGCAGCACGTCGTAGATCAGGTCGCTGTTCACCGTGACCTGCCGCCGGTTCTTCTCCTGGCCCGGGTGGTTCCGCTCGATCAGTCCGGCGATTACCGCCACATTTCGAAAGGTCCGGCGCAGCATGCTGCTTTCCGCCATCCAGGCTTCCAGGTCGTCGCCCAGCATGTCCTGCTCGAACAGCCCGGCCACGTCGCCGGGTTCGTAAGCCGACCACACCGCGATCACGTAGTCCGTCGCGACGAAGCCGAGCGGGCCGCAGCCGAAGCGCTCCATGCGCCGGGTCAGCAGCATGCCGAGCGTCTGGTGCGCGTTGCGGCCCTCGAAGCAGTAGGCCACCAGGAACCAGCGCCCGTTGCGCGGAAACGTCTCCACCAGCAGGTCGTCGGTCCCCGGCAGTTCCGACCGCTCGGTTTGCAGCGCCAGCCACTCGCGCACCGGGGGCGGGTAGTGCGACCAGGCGGCGGGATCGTGCAGCATGGCGCGCACCCGGGCCGCGAGGTTCGAGGTCAGCGGGTACTTGGAGCCGGCATAGGCCGGCACCATCGGCTCGCCACCGCCGCCTTCCGCGACCTCCACCGTGGTTTCCCGCAGCCGCACGTAGCGCAGCAGGCGGCCCGCGAACATGAAGGTGTCGCCAGGCACCATCATGCTGACGAAGCTTTCCTCCACTTCGCCGAGCGCGCCGCCCCCGCGCCCGGCGAGCCGCACCTTGAGCAGCGGCGCCTCGACGATGGTGCCGAGGTTCATCCGCGCCATGCGCGCCACCCGCTCGCCCCGGATGTGCACCATGCCGTCGGCGTCGCGGAACAGCTTGCGGTAGCGGTCATAGGCCGCGAGCGCGTAGCCGCCGTCCTCCACGAAGCGCAGCACGTCGTCGAAGTCCGCCCGCGTCAGCCCGGCATAGGGCGCGGCGCGGCGCACCTCGCCATACATCGCCTCCGGGTGGAACGGGGCGCCCGCCGCCATCAGCAGCAGGTGCTGCGCCAGCACGTCGAGTCCGCCGGGCCGCGGCGGGTCGCCGTCCTGCTCGCGCGCCGTGACGCCCTCGATGGCCGCCTCGCATTCCAGCAGCTCGAACCGGTTGGCCGGCACCAGGATGGCGTTCGACGCCTCGTCCATCCGGTGATTGGCCCGTCCGACGCGCTGCAACAGCCGGCTGACCCCCTTCGGCGCGCCCACCTGGATCACCAGATCGACGCCGCCCCAGTCGATGCCGAGGTCGAGCGAGGAGGTCGCCACCACCGCGCGCAACTGCCCGGCGGACATCGCCGCCTCCACCTTGCGGCGCTGCCCGATGTCGAGGCTGCCGTGATGCAGCGCGATGGGCAGGGTGTCCGCGTTGATCTTCCACAGCGCCTGGAACAGCAGCTCGCCCTGCGCCCGCGTGTTGACGAACACGATGGTCATGCCGTGCGCGCCGATTCGCTCCAGGATCGCGGACGCGCTGTTGAGGCCCATGTGCCCCGACCACGGCAGCCGGCCATCCGGCAGCAGGATCGACAGGGCCGGCGGCGCGCCCTGCGCCACCTCGATCAGCTCCGGCACGGCACCCGCACCCACGTAGTCCAGCAAGGCTTGCCGGTGCGCGACCGTCGCCGACAGGCCGACCCGGCGCAGGCCCGGCACGAGCGCCCCGAGCCGCGCCAGGCACAGCGCCAACTGGTCGCCCCGTTTGGTGCCGGCCAGCGCGTGCACCTCGTCGATCACCACGGTGGACAGCCCGGCGAACATCGCCGGCGCGTCCGCCTGCGACAGCAGCAGCGCCAGGCTCTCCGGCGTGGTCAGCAGGATGTGGGGCGGCTGCTCCTTCTGCCGCTTGCGGCGGTTGGCCGGAGTGTCGCCAGTCCGGGTCTCGACGGCGATGGCCAGCCCCATCTCGTCCACCGGCGACAGCAGGTTGCGGGCGATGTCGGTCGCCAGCGCCTTGAGCGGGCTGACATACAGCGTGTGCAGCCCGGCGCGGGACGCTGCGGCCAAGTCGATCAGGCTCGCCAGGAACCCGGCCAAGGTCTTGCCCCCGCCGGTCGGCGCGATCAGCAGGGCGCTCTGCCCCGCCTGCGCCGCCGCGATCATCGCAAGCTGGTGCGGCCGGGGCGTCCAGCCGCGCCGGGCGAACCAGGACGCGAACGGCTCGGGCAACGGTTCCGGCAATGTTCCCATGGGCCAGACATAGCCCGGGCGGCCCGGGTGTCAAACCTGGCCTCCGCACGCCTTGCGCCCCGGGAAACCGGCTGTTCAGTCCGCGATGCCGACGACGAAGGCCAGCAGCCGTCCAAGGGCCAGAAGGGACGCATCATCGGCCCGGCCGACTCGCGGGCCGCACCGCTCCCGGCGGACAGCCATGATCCTGTCCACCATCACCTGTGACGGCTGCCGAAGGCCGGTTGCCTCTCCAAGCGGTAGAGAAAGCCGATGAAGCGGCGCATTGCGCAGCGTGGTGGTGAGAAGGCAGGCCAGGACGCTGTCAGTCTCGTCCAAGAAGTCTGACTGGATGACGAGGGCAGGACGAGGCTTGCCATAGTCGCCGCCGGCCGCGACGGTGATCAGGTCGCCCCGTCTCACGAACCGGCGTCATCCCAGGCCGCCGCAGCCTCGATGAAATCGAGGGCGTTCGCCTCCTCTGAGGCACCCCGCAAAGCCAGCGCTTGCCGGTGCGCCTCGTCCCGGAACCCGGGGGCGTGAGGATCAGGAACCCATACGCGCAGCAGCTTCATCCCGCTTGCCCGTCGTGATGCCTGGTAGCGCTGGAACTTATCAAGCCCGTCTGTCCGGGCCGCCCGCGGCACCATGTCCTCCTTGCCCATTCCGAACGGTAGCGCGCTATTGTTGCGGGTTCAAGAATACTCGCCAAACCTGCGAAGCAGCCTACCGGGCCGGCGCCGGGCAGCTCAGATGGCCCTGTTCCGGCACTTTATCCGGTGTTCGCCTCCAGTCCACGATTCAACGATGTGATCACGGGCGACCCCCGCTAGACTGACCCCATGCCGCTGCCCCCCTGGCACCCCGACAGCCTGGCCGACCGGATGCCTTTCCTGCGCCGCCGCGCGCTGCTGACGGAGGCAACCCGCGCCTTCTTCGCCGTCCGCGGCTACACCGAGGTCGAGACGCCCTATGCGGTTCCGACGCCGGGCGAGGAGTTGCATCTCCGCGCGCTCCGCACCGAAATCCACCGCCCAGACGGCACGGGCCGCGCGCTGTGGCTGCACACCAGCCCCGAGTTCGCCATGAAGCGCCTGCTCGTCGCCGGCGCCGGCCCGGTGTTCCAACTGGCCCGGGTCTGGCGCGACGGCGAGGGCAGCGCCCGCCACGCCGCCGAGTTCACGATGCTGGAATGGTACTGCCCCGGCCTCCAGTTCGACGGCCTGATGGACGAAACCGCGGCCCTGCTCCGCGCCGTGCTGCCGCCGGCCGTGACGAGCGGCGGGACCGAGACCAGCCTCGCCGCATTCGAGCGCCTGACGGTGGCCGAGGCGTTCTTCCGCCATGCCGGGGCCGACGTGCTCGGCACCGCCGGGGATGCCGCCGGCCTCGCCCGAAGCGCCGGGGCGGCGCTGCGCCCCGGCGAGACCTGGGAAGACCTGTTCTTCCGCCTGCTGCTGGAGCGGGTCGAACCGCATCTGGGCCGGGCGCATCCCACCTTCCTCACCCACTGGCCTGCCGCCCAGGCGGCGCTCGCCCGGCGCGACCCGGCGGACCCGCGCGTGGCGCTGCGCTTCGAGCTGTTCGTCTGCGGCATGGAGCTCGCCAACGCCTTCGAGGAGCTGACCGACGCGGACGAGCAGGAGGCGCGCTTCGTCGAGGACCGCGCCCGGCGCCATGCGCTGTACGGCCCGGACTGGCCGCTGGACGAGGATTTTCTCGCGGCGCTCCGCCATGGGATGCCGCCGTCGTCCGGGATCGCGCTCGGCTTCGACCGCCTGGCGATGCTGGCCGCCGGGGCCGACCGCATCGGCCAGGTGCTCTGGCTGCCTGATTGAAACGGGCGCCGGCGCCGCCAACTGCTGCGGAATGAAGTCTGTCCTGCCCTTGCTGCTGGCGGCCGTCCTCGCCGGCTGCGCCCCGGCTTTCGACCGCCCGGCGTTCCTGGCGACGCTCGTGGGCCAGCCGGAGGCCGAGCTGGTGCGCCGGCTCGGCGTCCCGTCCCGCACCTACGAGACGGGCGGGCGCAAGTTCCTGGCCTATTCCGAGCAGCACTCCGACCTGATCGGGGGCGGCCCGTTTCTCGGCGGCCTCGGCTTCGGCCCGGGCTACGGCTTCTACGGCGGCTTCCCGACCGAGGCCATCGAGCGGAATTGCGAGACGACCTTCGAGGTCGGCGACGGCCGCGTGCTGGCCTGGTCGCTGCGCGGCAACGCTTGCTGATCGGAACGAAGCGCGCTGCGCGGCGTTGCCGGAAGATGCATGATGCAATCAAGCGTGCCGTCCGCAACGCGGCGATGCTGGCCGGGGTGGTGCTTGCGTTGCCCATCTCGTGCAACAGCCAGGCCACCGATGGCGTCTATACCGGCGGCGTCCAGCCTAGTCCGGCCAGCCGGGTCAATCCCGAGGAACCCGGCTTCGTCAATGGCCCGCCCTCCCGGTAAGAAGTTTCTCCATCCATGCGCCTGATGATCTTGCTGGCAGTCCTGGCGCTCACCGCCTGCGGCACCAGGCCGACCGGCCCCGCCGGGCAGCCAAGCAGCACCGACGTGAACCCGGAAACCGGGGCGCGCGGCGGCAGCGGCGCGTCGAGCAGCCATCGGTAGGCCAGCGTTGGTCAGCGGGCAGCAGTGATCGCGGCGTTCATCGCCCGGACGCCGGCGTCCGGCCCGTCCGGATGCTGCCAAATCGCACCCACCACCGCGAGGAAGTTGGCGCCGGCCTGCACCAGCGGCGCGCAGTTCGCGGCGGTGATGCCGCCGATGGCGACGCAGGGCAGCTCCATCAGCTCGGCCCACCACGCGAGAAGTTCCGGCTCGGCGCGGGTCGGGGCCTCCTTCGTCGTGGTCGGGAAGAACGCGCCGAACGCCACGTAGTCCGCGCCGGCCTCGCCCGCCTCCATCGCGAGGTCCCGGCTGTCGTGGCAGGTGACGCCCAGCGTGAGGCCGTCGCCCAGCAGCTTGCGCGCCTCGGGCGCCGCCATGTCGGTCTGCCCGACATGCGCGCCGTCGCAGCCGGTGGCGCGCACCAGGTCCGCCCGGTCGTTCAGCAGGAACGCGACGCCGCGGGACTGCGCAACCGGGCGGAGCGCGTCTATGGCCTGGCGCCACGCGTCGTCCTCCGCCTCCTTCAGCCGAAGCTGCACCGCCGCCACGTCGCCCGCGTCCAGCGCCCGGGCGAGCGTATCGGCGAACCCCGGCCCGGCCGTGGTGAGCGTGACCAGGTAAAGCCGGCACGGGTCCCCTCCGCCCGGCTCGCCCGCCTTGGCCCCCGCCTTCGCCAACGATCAGGCTTCGAGGTAAAGGTCGATGATCTTGCCGAGCATGGACAGCGCCTCCGCCTCCGGCCGCTGGAACGTGTTGCGGCCGATGATGCTGCCGTTGGCGCCGCCGTCCCGGATGCCGCGGATGTCCTCAAGGATGCTGTCCACGTCGCCGCGCGTCTCGCCGCCGGAGAACACGACGAGGCGCCGCCCGTTGAAGCAGCACTGCACCACATGGGCGACCCGCTTCGCCATGGTCGAGAGGTCGATGTCCTGCGTCGCGTAGGTCTTCTTCGCGGCCTCCAGGCTCACCACCGCGGTCGGCGGCTTCACCTTGATGATGTGCGCGCCCAGCAGCGCCGCCATATGCGCGGCGTAGGCGCAGATATCCACCGCGGTCTCCGCCGCCTTGTCCAGCGCCGGGCCGCGCGGGTAGCTCCACACCACGACGGCGAGGCCGACCGACTTGGCTTCCTCCGCCATCTCGCGCAGCTCCTCCATCTGGGCGAAGGCGTACTCGCTGCCGGGGTAGATGGTGAAGCCGATGGCCGAGCAGCCAAGGCGCAGCGCGTCCGCGACCGATCCGGTCACGGCCTGGTCCTTCTCGGTCGCCAGGCTGTTGCTGCTGTTCACCTTCAGGATGGTCGGCAGCGCCCCGGCATAGGCGCCCGCGCCGGCCTCGATCATGCCGAGCGGCGCCGCGTAGGCGTTCAGCCCGGCCGCGAGCGCGAGGCGGAAATGGTATTGCGGGTCGTAAGCCGCCGGGTTCGGCGCGAAGCTGCGGGCCGGGCCGTGCTCGAAGCCCTGATCGACCGGCAGGATCACCATCTTGCCGGTGCCGGACAGCCGGCCCTGCATCAGGATGCGGGCCAGGTTCGCCTTGGTCCCAGGGTTGTCGCTCTCGTAGTTGCTCAGGATCGCTTTGACGGTCGATGTGACTTCCATGGTGGCCCCCATCCGCTGCACGCTTTCGCGCGGCTTAGCCGATGGGCGCGCGGCTGTCACGCCGAGCCAGGCGTCCAGCCGGCGCAATGCCCCACGATCATGCAAATCCAATGCTGTCGGCGGTTCCGCGAGCAGCAGGGCGCCTTGCGCCGCAGCACGCTCGGCGATGTCGGCGAAGGCCGGGCCGGGCCGCAGGACGACCAAGCGGCAGCCGAGGCTCAGCGCCTCCAACGCGCGGCCCGGCGCGTCGCCGCAGTCCAGCACGTCGGGCGGGTCAAGCCCCGGGAACTCGGCCCGCAGCGCGGCCATCAGGGCACGCCACCACGCCACGCCGGCGTAGGACGACGCACCCGGCGCGGAAAGCAGGGTCACTGGGCGTTCGGGCCGCAGCGCCGCCCGCCCGTGCGGCAGGCCGTGGATGACGACGGCCGGGGGCAAGCAGCCTGCGGCTTCTACACGTAGCAGCGCAGGCGCTTCCCCGGCAGAATGTCATAAGGGCCGACCCAGCCCGGCAGGGCGGCAAGGCGTTGCAGCCAGGCGTGGATCGCCGGGTGGCCGTCCCCGAAGTCATACCCGCTCTCGTTCGGCGGAAAGTTCAGGTAGCCGGTCATCGACAGGTCCGCAATCGTCGGCTGGCCGCTGGCCACGAAGGCCGACTCGCCGAGCCGCGCCTCAAGGATCTTAAGAAAGTCATCAACGCGGGCCTTCATGAACTTCAGGACATGCGGGTCCGAGTTCTCCATGAACGCGCGCCTGTAGCGGTAGGCCGCCATGTAGCCGCTGAGCTTCTGGTTGTCCCAGAACAGCCAACGCAGGATCTCGAAGCGCTCGCCGTCGCTTGAACCCCCGAACCGCCCGAACTTGTCCGCCAGGCGCAGAAGGATGGGGGCGGTCTGCGTCAGGGTGACGCCGTCCTCCACCAGCACCGGGATCTCGCCCATGGCGTTGACGGTCCGCCGCCATTCCTCCGTCCAGGTGACGCCGCTGCCGAAATCGGTCCAGACCGGCTCGAAGCGCTGCCCGCACAGCGTCAGCATGAGGGCCAGCTTGTAGCTGTTGCCCGACTCGGGAAAGTAATGAAGTTTGTAATCGGACATTTCAGCTCCGTGCCTTGCGCCGGATGCTCGACCCGCCGCTTCTCGCGCCGACTTCGTGGCACCCGCGTCATGCCATACGCGCCTGCCGCGGCCAAGACGGTTCAGGCGCGGCCGAATCAACATGCTTGACGTTCAAGCGGTTACACGCTTTCTGTTCAAGTCGGAACGAAGCCCCGGGACAGAGCCATGGACAACGACACCCAACCTGCCCAGATCGCACCTGCCCAGGCCGCACCTGCCGGGGCCGCCCATCCCGCCGAACGGCTGGAGGCCGCGCTGGCGCGCATCGCCCGGCAGGCCAGCGCGCCCGACCCGGTGGCGACCGAGGTCGCCGCCCGGCTCGACGGCCTGATCGCGCAACTGCGCAGCGCGCTCGAAAAGTAGGAAACTGCCGCCATGGCCCAGCTCACGGTGAAGATCAACGGCTACGCCTACACCGTCGCCTGCGCGGACGGGCAGGAGCAGCATTTGCAGGCCATGGCCGAGCAGGTCGAGTCGCGGGTGGACCGGATCAGGGCGCTCGGCAGCCAGAGCGGCGAGTCCCGCTTGCTGGTGCAGGCCGCGTTGCTGATGGCGGACGAATTGCACGATCTGAAGCTGGAGATGGCGGCGCTGCGCCGGGCCAGGCCGGGGACGGCGGAGGACGGCGCGTTGAACGACCGCCTGTCGGCGCTGGCTGATCGTGCCGAGGAGATTGCAGCGACGCTGGAGAGGCACTAAGTAGGGAGGGCGGGGCTGCCCGGTGCGTCAGGTACTACACCCCCGGGGCCAATAAGCACTCCCTTGGGAGCTGGCTCTACTATGATCGTGGTCATGGCAACCGGTGCCCACCTGCGCAAGCAGGCTTCGGGAGGGTGCGACGCCAACGGCCAGGGCGGCTCCGTATTCCCTTATGTCCGATAGCAAGCAACAGCAGCGCGCCGCCGCCATCGCCGTCCGGGCCGGACAGGACCCGGCGCTCGGCGTGCATTTGGCCGGGCGGCTCCTGGCGGGCTGGCGGTTCCGGTCCTGCTTGGTCATCGCCGGGTTCTGGCCTCTAGCTGGCGAGATCGACATCCGCCCGTTGCTGCTCGCCCTGGCCGGCCGGGGCCACCCGATTGTGCTCCCCGTGACGCCGGCGCGCGGCAACCCTCTGAGTTTTCAGCGTTGGCGGCCCGGCGACGCGCTGATCCGCGAACGGTTCGGCACGGTCCGGCCCACGGGCGAACCGATGGTGCCCGACCTGCTGCTCGTGCCGCTGCTCGCCTTTGACGGCGCGTGCCGGCGCTTGGGCTACGGGGGCGGCTTCTACGACCGGACGCTTGCCGGCCTGCCTGGCCGCACCGCCATCGGCTGCGCCTTTGCGGCGCAGCGCGTGGACTGCGTGGCAACGGACGTGCATGACGTCCCGCTCCAGGTCGTCGCGACCGAGCGCGGCCTCATGCTTCCGAAGGATTGACCATGCGTATCTTGTTCCTGGGCGACGTGGTCGGGCGGTCCGGCCGGGACGCCGTGGCCGCGACCCTGCCGCGGCTGCGCGCCGCGTTGCTGGCGGACTTGGTGGTGGTGAACGGGGAAAACGCCAGCCACGGCTTCGGCCTGGCGCCCGAGATGGCGCAGGCCATGTTCGCCGCGGGCGCCGACGTGATCACGCTCGGCAACCATTCCTGGGATCGGCGGGAGCTGATTCCCTACATCGCGCAGGAGCCGCGGGTGATCCGTCCGCTGAACTTCCCGCCGGGCACGCCGGGCGCCGGGTCGTTCGTCGTGGCACTGGCGGACGGGCGGCGCGCGCTGGTCTTGAACGCCATGGGCCGGTTGTTCATGGACGCGCTCGACTGCCCGTTCCGCGGCACGGCGGAGCTGCTGGCGCGGTTCAAGCTCGGTGCCAGCGTGGCGGCGGTCGTGGCCGACTTCCACGCGGAGGCGACGAGCGAGAAGATGGCCTATGCCCATTCCTTCGACGGCGCGGTGTCGCTGGTGGTCGGCACCCACACGCATTGCCCCTCGGCCGACCACCATATCCTGCCCGGCGGCACCGCATTCCAGTCGGACGCCGGCATGTGCGGCGACTACGACAGCGTGATCGGCATGGCCAAGGACGCCTCTGCCGCCCGGTTCTGGTCCAAGATGCCCGGCGAGCGCATGCAGCCGGCGGGCGGCGAGGCGACGGTGTGCGGGCTGTTCGTGGTGACGGACGACCGGACGGGGCTGGCGGTCAGCGTGGAGCCAGTGCGGCAGGGGGGGCGGCTGTCGCAGGCTATGCCGGGCCGTGTCCCAGGCTGAATTTCTGCAATTGATGGGAAGCTGCTGGTCCGCTTCTGAGCTCACGCGGTCAGGAAGTGGGCGTTGCTGATTGTTGCAGCTGAGCCTCGATTGCAGTCTTGTCCATAACCGACCAAACCGACCTGATCTTAGCGCCCTTGAACTCGTAGAAGACGTTCTCCGCGAACGAAACCGTGCGCGTGTTGGTGCTCAACCCAAGGAACTCCCCCTTCGGAGAGCATTTGAAGGCAAGTCGAGCTGCAACACGCGGGGGGTCACAGACCAAAATCTGAATGTTGAAGCTTAGGTCCGGTATGTGCTCAAAATCATTCACGAGCATATCTCGGTAGCCGGACAGCTTAAGTGGTCGGCCATTGTGCTCAACCTCGTCGTCAACGTAGCTTCCGAGCTGAGCCCAGTCCTGCCTGTTCAGACAGCCGATGTAGGCACGATAAAGATCGGAAAGAGACGTAGCAGGCAATAAAACTCTCCTTGGGTGATCGTCCGCTTCGGAGAATAGCACAGAGCAACGTGACCGGCGAGCAAGGGTCGAAAGCCGATGCTCAAGCTGGGACGCCACCCAATGTCGGGATAGGTTTCAACGCCGTGCCGCGGCTGCTAGTCTATGATTCGCATCCAACAAGACAGAGTCCACCCCGCGATGGCCGGCCACAGCCAGTTCAAGAACATCATGCACCGCAAGGGCGCGCAGGACGCCCGGCGTGCCCGGCAATTCGCCAAGCTGATCCGCGAGATCACCGTCTCCGCCCGCATCGGCCTGCCCGATCCCGCCGCCAACCCGCGCCTTCGCACCGCCATGGCGGAGGCGCGCAACGCCAACATGCCGCGCGACACCATCGAGCGCGCGGTGAAGAAGGCGACCGGCGCCGCGGGCGGCGATGACTACGCGGACGTGCGCTACGAGGGCTACGGCCCCGCCGGCGTCGCCGTGATCGTCGAGGCGCTGACCGACAACCGCAACCGCACCGCTTCCGACGTGCGCGCCGCGTTCAACAAGCATGGCGGCGCGTTGGGGGAGACCAACTCGGTCGCCTTCATGTTCACGCGCCTGGGCGTCATCCAGTACCCGCCGGACGCCGCCAGCGCCGACGCCATGCTGGAAGCCGCCATCGACGCCGGGGCCGACAACGCCGAGAGCGGGCCGGACGGGCACGAAGTCACCTGCGCGCCGGACGACTGGCAGGCGGTGCGCGACGCCCTGGAAGCCCGGTTCGGCCCGCCCGCCGCGGCCCGCCTCGATTGGCGGCCCGGCACGACGGTGACGCTCGACGAGGAGCGCGCCGCGAGCCTCTTGAAGCTGATCGACGCGCTGGAGGACAACGACGACGTGCAGAACGTTTACGCCAACTTCGAGATCCCGGACGCCGTGCTGCAGGCGCTCTCGACCTGATGGCACGCCTGATGGGCATCGACCCCGGGCTGCGCTTCACCGGCTGGGGCGTGATCGACGTGCAGGGCAACCGGCTGCGCCACGTCGCCGACGGCGTGATCGCGACCGACAACGCGGACAGCGTGCCGCACCGCCTGAAGTTCCTGCACGACGCGCTCACCCTGCTGTTCCGGGAGCACCGTCCGGACGAGGCCGCCGTGGAAGAAACCTATGTGAACCGCAACGGCACCGCGACGCTGAAGCTCGGCTACGCCCGCGGGGTGGCGCTGCTGGCGCCGGCGATGGCGGGCATCCTGGTCTCCGAGTACGGCGCGATGGGCGTGAAGCAGGCGGTCGTCGGCACTGGCGGCGCCACCAAGGAGCAGGTGGCGCTGATGGTCCGCCGCCTGCTGCCCGGCGCCACGCTGCGCCGGGCGGACGCGGCCGACGCGCTGGCCGTCGCGATCTGCCACGCCCACCACCGCGCCACCCGGCTCAGCGTCGTCGCCGGCACGGTCATGGCGTGATCGCACTGCTGCATGGCCGGGTCGATGCGCTGGACGCCGGGAGCTGCATCATCGACGTGAACGGCGTGGGCTACCTGGTGCAGGCCTCCACCCGGACGCTCGCGGCGCTGCCGCCCGCGCCCGCGGTGGCGCGCGTGCTGGTGGAGACGCACGTGCGCGACGACGCCATCGTGCTCTACGGCTTCGCCGACCCGGCGGAGCGCGACTGGTTCCGCCTGCTGCTCACCATCCAGGGCGTTGGCGCCAAGGTCGCGCTGAGCCTCCTGTCCGCACTGTCGCCGCACGACCTCATCAACGCCATCGCGGCCGGCGACCGGGCCAGCCTGACCCGCGCGCCCGGCGTCGGCGCCAAGCTCGCGATCCGGCTGCTGAGCGAGCTGCGCGACAAGGCGGGCACCATGCCGACCGGACCCGGTTTCACCATCCCGGCCGCGCCCGAAGGCGGCACGGAGGCGGACGCGCTGTCTGCCCTCGTCAACATCGGCTACCGCCGGTCGGAGGCCTATCCTGTCGTGGTGCGGATCATGGCCGGGCTGGGCGAGGGCGCCGGGGTGGACCAGGTGATCCGCGACAGCCTGCGGGAGTTGGCCATTAAATGAGTGACGACCGCACGATCGACCCCGCCCGCGGGGAGGACGACGCCGGGGAGGCCAGCCTCCGCCCGCAGACGCTCGCCGAGTTCATCGGCCAGAAGGCGAGCCGGGAGAACCTGCGCATCTTCATCCAGGCCGCGCGCGGGCGGGCGGAGGCGATGGACCATGTGCTGCTGCACGGGCCGCCGGGCCTCGGCAAGACGACGCTGGCGCAGATCGTGGCGCGGGAGCTGGGCGTGGGGTTCCGCGCGACCTCCGGCCCTGTGATCCAGCGCGCCGGCGACCTGGCCGCCATCCTCACCAACCTGCAGCCGCGCGACGTGCTGTTCATCGACGAGATCCACCGCCTGCAGCCTGCCATCGAGGAGGTGCTGTACCCCGCGATGGAAGATTTCCAGCTCGACCTCATCATCGGCGAAGGCCCGGCGGCGCGCAGCGTGCGGATCGACCTGTCGCCGTTCACCTTGGTGGGCGCCACGACGCGCGCCGGGCTGCTGGCGACGCCGCTGCGCGACCGCTTCGGCATCCCGCTGCGGCTGATCTTCTACACCTACGCCGAACTCGAACTGATCGTGGCGCGCGGCGCGGAGAAGCTCGGCTTCAACCTGACCGCGGAGGGGGCGGCGGAGATCGCGCGCCGGTCCCGCGGCACGCCGCGCATCGCCGGGCGCCTGCTGCGCCGGGTGCGGGACTTCGCGACCGTGGCGGGGCAGGACCCGGTCGACCGCACGATGGCCGACGCCGCGCTGACCCGGCTGGAGGTGGACCGCCTGGGCCTCGACGCCATGGACCGCCGCTACCTGCGCCGCATCGCCGAGCACCACGCGGGCGGCCCGGTCGGAGTCGAGACCCTGGCCGCCGCCTTGGCCGAGGCGCGCGACACGCTGGAAGACGTGATCGAACCCTACTTGATCCAGGAAGGCATGGTCCTCCGCACCAGCCGCGGGCGGATGCTGGGGGAGGCGGGATGGCGCCACATGGGCCTCTCGCCTCCAACCAACCAGCCGCAGTTCGACCTGCTGCGCGACCACGCCGCCGACCTGGCACCTCCGGAGTGACGGCTTACCGCCTGAGTTTGCGGGTTTATTATGAGGACACCGATGCCGGCGGCATCGTCTATCACGCGCGCTACCTGGCGTTCGCCGAGCGCGCCCGGACCGAGGCGCTGCGGGAAGCCGGCGTGCCGCATGCAGAGCTGGCCGCCGGGCACGGGCTATCTTTCGTGGTGCGGCGCGCGGAAATAGTCTATCTGCGCCCGGCACGACTCGACGATGAGCTTGTTGTGGCGACAGGCCCATGGGCGATGGGCGGCGCGTCCGTAGACGTGCAGCAACGGTTCGAGACCGCTGGGCAGGTCGTGGCGGCCTTGGACATCAAGCTCGCCTGCGTGCGGCAGGCGGACGGGCGGCCGGCGCGGATTCCGGACCGTTGGCGCGCGGCGTTGGCCGGCAAAACGGAGGGAGTTTGAGTTGGATCGTGCGGTGGATGCGGCGCTGGGAACGGGCGGCGACATGTCGATTGTCGGGCTGTTCCTGCAGGCGGACCTGGTGGTCAAGACCGTTTTGGTCCTGCTGCTGCTCGCCAGCGTGTGGGTTTGGGCCATCGTGTTCGAGAAGGTCATGACGCTGCGCCGGGCCAACCGGGCGGCGGACGGGTTCGAGGACCGGTTCTGGTCCGGCGGCAGCCTGGACGACATGTACGAGGGGGAGGGCGCCAAGCCCACCCATCCGCTCGCCGCCGTGTTCGGCGCCGCAATGGGCGAGTGGCGGCGCAGCGCCCGGGTCGCCGGCGCCGACATGAGCCGCGGCAGCGTGCGGGACCGCGTGGACCGCATCGTCGCCGTCACCATCCAGCGCGAGATGGACCGCATGGAGCGCTGGATGGTGTTCCTGGCCTCCGTCGGCTCCACCGCGCCGTTCATCGGCCTGTTCGGCACGGTATGGGGCATCATGCGCAGCTTCTCGGCCATCGCGTCCAGCCGCAACACCAACCTGTCCGTGGTGGCGCCCGGCATTGCGGAGGCGCTGTTCGCCACCGCCATCGGCCTCGTGGCGGCGATCCCGGCGGTGCTGGCCTACAACAAGCTCAGCAACGACCTGTCCCGCTTTGCCGTCCGCATGGAGGGCTTCGGGTCGGAGTTCGCCGCCATCCTGTCCCGCCAGTCCGAGGAAAGGGCCTGAGCATGGCCGGGCCGATGACCAGGCGGGGCCGGGGCCGCTACCGGCCGCTCGCCGAGATCAACGTGACGCCGCTCGTGGACGTGATGCTGGTGCTGCTGATCGTGTTCATGGTGGCCGCGCCCTTGATGACCTCCGGCGTGCCGGTGGACCTGCCCAAGACCAGCGCCGCGCCGCTGAACCAGGACGCCGACCCGCTGACCGTGTCAGTGAACGCGGAGGGCAAGATCTACCTGCAGGACGCGGAGGCGACCTTGCCGGAGCTGGTCAGCAAGCTGCAGGCGGTGTCCGACAACAAGACCGACCGCCGCATCTTCGTGCGGGGCGACAAGGGCATCAACTACGGCCGCGTGCTGGAGGTGATGGCGACCATCACGCAGGGCGGCTTCACCAAGGTGGCGCTGCTGGCGGAGCAGACTGGCGGACCGGCTGCCGCCAAGCCCGGAACGCCGGCGCAGCCCGGCGCCGCAGCGCCCCGCCGCCAGGGCCGCGGCTAGGACCCGGGCCGCGGAAGCCGTCCGTCGCCGCCATGACCCCGACCCTGCGCCGCGGCGGCGCGCTCTCCTTCCTGCTGCACGCCGCGGTGCTGTTCGCGGTCGTCACGACCCTGCGGCCCCGCCTGCCGCCGGAGCCGGACGCCGAGGAAACGGCCGTGACCGTGCAGTTCGAGGCCGCGCCGACTCCGGGCCAGCAGTCTCCGGCACCCGCTCCCACGCCAGCACCACCAGCCCCCGCGCCGGCGCCGCCCACGCCGGAACCGCCCACACCGGAGCTGCCTAGTCCGCCGCCGCCTCCTGCCCCGGCACCGCCGCCTCCACCCATGCCGCCCTTGCCGGCGCCGCCTGCCCCGGCACCGCCGCCGGCGCCCGCTCCGCCGCGTCCGCCCGTCCCAGTTCCACCGCCGCCTCCGCCACCTGTGCCCCCCGCGCCGGAGCAGACCGCCCCCGTGCCGTTGCCCGCGCCGCCCATACCGCCGCCCCCGGCACCGCGTCAGCCTGCACCTCCTGCGCCGCCGCCGCAGGCCCGCCCGGCGCCCCCAGTCCCGGCGCCTCCGGTCCCGACACCCCCGGCGCCGCCCAGCCCCGCCAGCCAGCCCAATCCGGCCCGCCCCTCCGCGCCCGACAGCAAGTCGTTGGAAAGCACGCTGGACCGGCTGCGTGCCCAGCAGGCCAGCAAGGAGCCGCAGCGTGCCCCGTCGTCACCACCACCATCACCGCCCCGCGCCAGCGCGCCCGCCGGCGGCAGCCCGGCCGGCGTCGACAACGCGCTGCTGTCCGCCGAGGTGCGTCGGGCCATTGGCGAGCGGCTCCGGGAATGCTGGATCGGCGACAAAAGCGCGCTCAACTACGACAAGCAGTCGGTGCGCCTGGTGGTGACGACCGACACGACCGGCACCATCCGCGTGGCGGACATCGCCGCCAACGACGCATCCCGCGCGGGCGGCGGCGTCGCCCGCGCCTTTGCCGAGCGTGCCCGGCGGGCGGCGCTTGATCCGCAATGCGCGCAGCTTCCGTTGCCGGGTGCGCTAAAAGGGCAAAACCGTACCTTCGAAATCACGTTCCGGCCCTGACCGGACGCCCGCATGGAAGATGCCCGCATGAACCCGACCCGCCTTCTTCTGGCCCGCCGCCGCCTGCTGGCCGGCGCCGCCGTTGCCGCCACGCCGCTGCTGGTCCGCAGCCCCGCGGCCCAAGGCGTCGGCGGAGGCAACCAGCAGCCGGAGATCACCGTGGACCGCGCCCGCGCGGCGCCGATCCCCATCGCCATCCCGAGCTTCGCCGGCATCCCGCTCGGCGCGGAGATGACCGGCGTGATCGCCAGCAACCTCGGCCGCTCCGGCCTGTTCCGCCCGATCAGCCCGGCGGCGCCGGCCGGCGACAGCGGCGACACGCCCAACTTCCAAAGCTGGAAGGCGCTCGGCGCGCAGGCGCTGGTGACGGGCCGCGCGGAGGGCGGAGACAGCAACGTGCGGGTCGAGTTCCGGCTGTGGGACGTGCTGCCGGGCCAGCAGATCCAGGGCACCGCCTACACCACCACCTCCGCCAACTGGCGCCGCATCGCCCACATCATCAGCGACGTGATCTATGAGCGCCTGCTCGGCGAGAAGGGCTACTTCGACACCCGCGTGGCCTACATCGCCGGCAGCGGGCCGCGCGACCGCCGGGTGAAGCGGCTCGCGATCATGGACCAGGACGGGGAAGGCAACCACTTCCTGACGGACGGCGCCTGGCTCGCGTTGACACCTCGCTTCCACCCGACGCGCGACCAGATCGTGTTCATGTCGTTCCAGAACAACCGGCCGCGGGTCTACACCTTCGACCTCGGCACCAACACGCAGCGGGTGCTCGGCGAGTACGAGGGCATGACCTTCGCGCCGCGCTTCAGCCCGGACGGCAACACCATCATCATGTCGGTCGCCCGCGGCAGCGGGTCGGAGATCGTGGCGGTCGGCCTGGGCGGCGGGCGGGAGCGGCGGCTGACGGCCGGCGGCGCCA
>JAABUX010002073.1_pt1 | contig 28922 bp, 34 predicted proteins | sample 5561851 | NCBI WGS metagenome assembly JAABUX01 (sample SAMN10711883, study PRJNA513361) | rock metagenome | isolation source: Antarctica rocks | place: Antarctica: Victoria Land, Richard Nunatak red sandstone | collected 2016-01-03 | reverse complement strand
GACGTGGTCGTGATCTACTCCGACGGCGTCACCGACGCCCGCAGCCCCACCGAGGAGATTTACGACTCCAAGGAGCGCCGCCGCCTCCTCCACCGAGTCGCCGAATCTCACGGCGGCGCCGAAGCCGTCGGCAAGTCGATCCTCCAGGAGATCCGCGAGTTCTCCCTCGGCCACAAGCAAGCCGACGACATCACCTTGGTCTGCTTCGGCCCGACCCTGGCGCGGGATTAGGCCCCGGGCCGAGCTCGATCCCAAGGAGCCCGATACCGACCACGGGTCGGCTGAGAGCGACGAGATTTGATGACTGGTCCACGTCCGGACAGTTTAAGAATGAATCCAAACGGGGGCCGACCATGACGACGATCACGGTGGAAGAAGCCCAGGCCAAGCTCGCGCAACTCGTCCATCAGCTTGCCCCGGGCGAGGAGATCATCCTCACCGAGGGGCAGCGGCCCGTGGCGAAGGTGATCGGGCAGGGCATCCTACCCCGAAAACCGCGCCGGCCCGGGAGCGCGAAGGGGAAATTGATTATCCTGGAGGAAGATGACGAGCACCTGAAGGAGTTCGAGGAGTACATGGAGTGAGGCTCCTCCTCGACACGCACACCTTCCTCTGGTTCTTGTTGGACGACCCTCGGCTGAGTGCCACGGCTCGGACCCTCATCGCGAACCCGCTCAACATCGTCGAGGTCATCCCGGCGAGCTACTGGGAAATCGCCATCAAGATCCGCCTGGGGAAATACGCCCTGCCCGAGCCGTACCAAGTCTTCATGGAACGTGAGATCGCCGACAACGACTTCCGCATCCTGCCGATCGAGCCGAAGCACACGGCGCTCCTGACGACCATGCCCCGCCACCACAATGACCCCTTCGATCGCCTCCTGATCGCCCAAGCGATCACCGAAGAGGTGCCGATTATCAGCGTCGATGCGACTTTCGACAAGTACGCCGTCACCCGACTCTGGTAGGATGTGCCCGCCACCAGCCAGCAGAAAGTCAAAGGAGACATTCAAGGTCTTGACACTGAAACCTTGAATGTCTCCTTTTCTGTCTTTTGTGGCCCAAAAGGGGATCGTGAGTTATGACCATCCAGTTACCCGAGCACATCGAGCGATCCATTACGGCGGCGGTTCGGAGCGGGCATTTTTCTTCGGTTGACGAAGCGGTCATCGCAGCCTGGCTGGCCTTCGCCGATGAGCTTCGATCCCCAACCACTTCCCAAACTCTGATGCCCGACGACATCCATCAGCAGATGCTCGCGGAAGGCCTGCTCGCGCGGCTGCCCGACACCGCCCACGATAACGACGACGACGAACCGGTCATCATCGAAGGCGATCCTTTGTCGGCGACGATCATCCGCGACCGGTGCTGACATGAAGGGCTATTTCTTCAACACGAGTGCCATCGTCAAGCGCTACGTCCAGCAAGCTGGGACAAGCTGAGTTCGCGATTTGACCCGACGCGGCCAACCCGACCTGATCTATCTTGCCCAAATCACGACGGTTGGGAAAATTGGCGTCAATTCACATTTTCGCTCCAAATACCTAAAATGGACGACACCAATTTCGGCTCGGAAAAATGAATTGACACCGATTTTCCTTTTCCAATTTCTCCCATTGCTTTTCCAAATAGTTTAAGGTATCCTTTGTGCTCTTCCACAATTGAGCTCGTTACCGAGATCTCACGGGTAATCTCTAATGACAACAAATCATCCAAAAAACAATCATGGTGGATACACATTAATCGAAGTGTTAGTCGTCGTGGCGGTCATCGCTTTACTAATCTCGCTCCTCGTTCCCGCCATCCAAGCAGCAAGAGAATCAGCACGCCGATCAGCTTGTCTAAACAATCTAAAACAAATTGGTTTGGCAACCGCTTCTTACATTGACTCGAACAACTGTTACCCCAACTCGATTGGTACTTGTTCACCTTTGGCCAGATTGTTGCCCTACCTTGACAATACGACCATATACAATTCTATCAATTTTGAGGGCGATGCTAGCGTTGTTAACTCCACCTTGGTTGGCATCGAGATTTCGGTTTTCTTGTGCCCAACGGATAGCGGCTACCGACTTAAATCTGGGATGACTAATTACGGAGTAAATGGTGGTACGAATAGCATTCTTAACGCGCCTTTCTCACCTCTCAATGATCCTTCACCAATTAGAACTTCGCAAGTCACAGACGGTACAAGTGTCACAGCCCTAGCATCGGAATGGCTGTTGGGCTTACCATTTGGGCAGAGGGATGAGCAACGAACCGCGTTTCAAACCTTAAACTTTACCACAAGTTCAGATGATTTCATCATCAATTGCAGAGATCTTGATTACCGCACTGCTGGCTTCGGCGGTGTCATAAAAGGTGACAATTGGTTAAATCCTGGTTACGGGGAAACTTTGTACAATCATCAACAAGAGATTGGGGGGCACACTTGCTCAAATGCAGGAGCAAATCCTAGTGGTTCATGGACCGTAGTAAGCGGTCACTCTGGCTTGGTCAACGTCGTATTTGCAGATATGCATGTGCAGTCTGTCAAACAAACGACTTCCCTTTCGGTTTGGAAGGCTCTCGGCACCATGAATGGAAATGAATTAGTTGGTGAGTTTTAATTTGAAACCTATCAACTGCAACTTCACCAATTTTAGGAGTCTGCTGCATCATGATTCGCGACCTGCTTCTTCGATTCGGCTCGATGCCCATTGTGATGTTTGTATTTTTCTGCTCAAGCGGTGATGCCTATGCTCAAGTTAATGGTGGCGGCGGGCTTAAGTTTGTAAAACCGGACGGAAACACGGCAATTACTAGGGCGAGTTGCTCCGTTACCGTTCTTGGAACCGACACATACACCAGCACCGGCTCCGTTATTGTTGAAGTCTTCGCCGCGAGTTCCGTTGATGGCTCTCCGACCGGTCCCTCTTTGGGTTCAGGATCAAGTCCAGCAGGAGGGGCAACAACTGGAAGTTCATGGGGTCCGATCACTTTTGTTAAAGCGGCAACTGGTCCCAGCACTGCGGCGTTTGTTTTCCAGGCCACCCTCTACGACAACAATGCAAAGGCGATCGGGGTCAAAACGCAGATCGTGGGCGCTCAGTGATCATCGTTTGGATAGGAGCGTGTGGCCTGGGTTCGGGACTCCGACCCCGTGCAAGTCGGTCGAATCGTGTTTCGAGCCGGGTCAAACGCTCCATCGGCCCGGGGTCGGAGTCCCGAACCCAGGCCACACGACCGCCTTCTCTTACTTCCGCTTTACATACGTCACTTCCATGGACTTCGCCTCGGCTGGCTTACTTCAGGGAAGATCCGTGTCAATTCATTTTTTCTCAAGAGGCCCGGAAGCAAATTGGTGTCATAGGGATTACGCAATTGCCCGGTCAAAGCGCAAGCCAAACCGAAGAAGTAGGACAGGTGCCGCGTGTTCTTCGCTGGGGCCAGTCCCCTTTTAATCTGCCAAGTTGATCAACCGCGTAAATCCTAATTGTTGCTGAGTGTAAATAGTTTTCGGAACTGAGTTTAGGTTCGCTCGGGGGTGTGAGCGAAGGGGGATGGAGCCGGGATTGGGTTCGTTCCGTCTGGGGCTTTGGCCGGGTCGGGCGGGGACCGCTGGGCTGGGGCGGACCGGTTGGCTGGATAAGTGCATGGGGAGGATGGGTTGGCCCGTCCCCTTGACGGGGTTGACTCGGATGGATTCCAATTCATGGGGGGTGATCGACCGTGATTCGCGTTGACCGCCGCATCCCTCGGAGTGGGCGAGGGGATGGGGGACACCGAGGCTGGGCCGGCCAGGTTGGGCCGGTGGGGCTGGGGTGAATCGAGTCTGGGCGTTGATCCGCCGAGCTTCGACGGGGCGCCTTCGGCCCCGAAGCCCGTCAACTCGTCTCGGCGGGGTCACGCGGGGGTTGGTTTCCCGCCGCCCGCCTCATCCTGGCGGTGTCGTCGGCCTCGATGGGGTCGGCCCTCATCAATCTCATCTGGTTGGACTTCGCCGCTCGATCCTTCCTTGGTTTTCGGAGTGAAAACGGTCGCCCATGCTGTCCACCGGGGAACGTCCGCGCGAGTTGCGCTGGTATCACGCGGGTCCGATGCTGTTCGGGGATTGGGGGACCAGCCGGCTTTATGTGCTCGGGCTGGCCTTTTTGTTTACGGGGCGGTCGTCGTTCTGGTTTGTCGCCGCGATGTGCCTCCTGATGATCGGGGTCGGCTGGAGCTACGAGATCATCTGCCGGTTGTTCCCCGATGGCGGCGGGGTCTACTCGTCGGCGCGGCACCGCTCGCAACTCCTGGCCGTTGTCGGTGGGCTTCTGCTCTGCGCGGATTACGTGGTGACGGCGTCGCTGTCGTGCCTGGACGCCTTCCACTACCTGGGGATCAACGGGATCTCGATTGGGGCGGGGTTGGTCAGCGCCAAGGGGATACCGCTGGATGCTCTGGCGGCGGCGGTGACGATCCTGGCCATCAGCGGCCTGAACTACTTCGGACCCACCAAGACCGGGACGATCGCGATGGTCGTGGCCCTGGCGACCGTGGTTCTGACGATGGTGATCGCCGTGGCCTGCTTGCCGCACCTGGGGGCGGCGTTCCGGCTGGTCGAGTCGCCGTTTCAGCATGGCTACCGGAACTCGTGGATCGGCTTCACCGAGATCGTCCTGGCACTCTCGGGGGTCGAGGCGATTGCCAACATGACCGGGATCATGGTCCTGCCGGTTGCTCGAACGGCCCGCCGGGCGATCCTCCCGGTCTTGATCGAGATCGTCATCCTCAACCTGATCCTCGCCCTGGCGATGACCTCCTTGCCGGATGACATCCTCACCGCGAAGACCCCCGACGGCCAGCTCGCGCACACCGGCGACATGCTCAAGCAGATCGCCATCCAGTACGTTGGCCCCGGCTTCGCCGCCATCGCCGCCGTGGTCTTCGCGGCGCTCCTGCTCTCGGCCGTGAACACGGCGCTTGCCGACCTCGTGTCGATCCAGTTCATGCTGAGCCGCGACAAGGAACTCCCCTCGGCCCTCTCGATCTTGAATCGATTCGGGATGCCCCAGCTCCCGCTGTTGGTCGCCGCGGTGATCCCGGCGGTGGTCGTCCTGATCTTCTCCGACGTCGAGAAGCTCGCGGCGCTCTACGCCATCGGCGTCGTGGGAGCGATCTCGATCAACCTGGGGACCACGTCGACCAACAAGGAGCTGGCGCTGAGGCCGTTCGAGCGGGCCTTCATGTTCGTGCTCACGCTGATTATGCTCGCCATCGGCCTCACGATCTGCACCGAGAAGCCGGCGGCCCGGAGCTTCGCGCTGATCGTCCTGGTCTCCGGCTTGGCCGGCCGCCTGATCACGATCGTCTCGAACAAGGTGGTGCCGATCCCCAAGGGGACCCGGGTCGGCTACACCGTGCTCGCCTCGGGGGCCGTCATCGCCGAGCTAGCCATCGCCCTGATCATGGGCGACGACTGGCGGGCGTTCATCCCGTCGGCGGCGGTGGCCCTGATCATCGGCTACGCCAGCTACGAGACCCAGAAGTACCGCGTCCACCTGCTCCAACCCGCCCAGCCCGAGCACCCCGCCGACCCGGCGATCCCGAAACCGAAGATGATCCTCAAAGGGGGCTACACCGCCAAGGAGCGGATCATGGTGCCAACCACCGGCAACCCCCGCCTGCTGGACTTCGCCATGAAGGAGTGCCTGACCCGCCAGGCCGAACTCGACGTCCTGTTCATCCGCCACCTCGCCGTGACCCCGATGGGTCCCTCGGCCCCCCCCACCTTGTCCGAAGACCAGGACGCCCTGGCCCTCTTCGACCGCCTGAGGGAGCAATCCACCGCCAACGGAGTCCCTCTGCGCCTCCTCTACGGCGTCGCCCGCGACATCCCCGAAGCGATCCTCGACATGGCCGTCACCCACGGCGCCGACCTGCTCCTCCTGGGGACCACCCGCCGAGGGTCCTTGTGGAAAGCCATGAAGGGTGACATCATCCAGGCCGTCGCCGAGCAACTCCCCGAGCGGATCGGGTTGTTGATCCACGCCTGATCGAGTGATCACCCGACCGCCGCCAGGCAAAGTTTGTGTTGCCTGGTGGCAGTTGAGTTAATATCAAAATGCCGAGCGGCCGTCCTCTCGCGTTTCGCCATCGAGTCCACCATGATCCGAACCTTGCGCTTGCAAAACTTCAAGGGCATCCGCGACGTCGAGGTTGACCTCGAACGCCTCACCGTGTTCGTCGGGCCGAATGGTTCAGGCAAGACGAGCATCCTTCAAGGTTTGGAATTACTGGTTTCTTGCAGGTTCAAACGTCACTTCGACGAATTAAATCATTTGATTTTCAACAAAGGATATCGCGATCAACACTCGGCGAAACGCGATCAGTACTCGGCTGAAACGGAAATGAATTTGTGCTGTTCGACGGGCGACGGCGATGTCCAGGTGCGCATCAAGCCCGATCATCTTTACTTTGCATCAAATCGTCCGATCAATTCGCCGCCGGAGGATGAGGTTCTCTCCATCGCGGCAAGAGCGTCAGATGATCTGAGTGACGGATGGGAAAGTCTCGACAAACTCCCGCGAGTCGTAGTTTCACTCGGTCGCGCTGAATTGTTTCGGTTCGATCCCATTCAGATGGCCAAGCCCTCGTCGAATCTAGGCGTTCATCTGCAACCCGATGGTAGTGGACTTGCTTCATTCTTGGCGTTCATGGCTCTCAACCAACCCGATGAATTCTCAGTCATCCAACAAGAACTCCGGGCGATCATTCCCGCGATCCAACGAATCCGCTTCGATCGACGTCAATCGGTCAAACGACTGGAACGATTTAATGCGGTGGGTAATAAGAAGCCGGAGATTCATGTGGAGACCTTGGACGAATTGATCTTCGATTTGAGGAGTGGCCCCGCCATTTCCGCACTGGCGGCCAGCGAAGGAACCTTGCTGATTTTGGGCCTATTGGCTGTCCTGAACAATCGCAATAGTGAGCGTCCCAATCTGATCCTTTTGGATGATCTCGATCGCGGGCTCCATCCCTTGATTCAACGGGAGGTGATCATCTTGCTTAACAAGATGCTTGAGCAACAACCCGACCTCCAGATCGTCGCCACGACGCATTCTCCATACCTGGTCGACAGCCTTCGGCCTCAAGAAATCCGGTTGACCACGCTTCAGGAAGATGGAACGGTCGCGTGTGGGCGCTTGAATCAGCACCCCGACTTCCCTCGCTGGAAGAACGAATACCTCCCTGGTGAATTGTGGAGCATGTTTGGTGAAAAGTGGGTCGCCGACCTCCCCTCCGAGGTGGCCCGGTAATGCCTTGCCGGTTCCTTGTAGTCTGCGAGGCCGAGGCCGACTTCCGGATGGTGACTCGATTGGTCGAGCGGGTCATTCGTGAGCATGTCGATTGGATCGACGACGACCTCTTGCGAGGTTGCCCGATCTGGTTTGATCTCGATCAAAACACACCGTTCCTCAAGTGGTCCGAAATCAAAAATGTAGCGTCCCGTGAAGGGACTCCCGCCGTGCGTGGAGCCTTTGACGGGCGAGGCGGTGAATACGACGCTCCCAACGTGAAACGAGTCTTTCGCCTCTTCGAAAGATGGAGATATCAGGGGCGAGACATCCACGGAATCTTGCTTGTTCGCGACCACGATGGAGCAGCGGAACGGTTCGACTGGCTAATCAAAGCTCGTGATTCCGAAGCGGAGATTAGCAAACTCGTCGTCATCGGGATCGCTCGCCACGATCGCGAGTGTTGGGTTCTGGCGGGGTACACTCCGTCGAACAAGCAAGAAGAGAAGTTGATTACGGATTTCCGAACCGAACTGGGCTTTGACCCTTGCGTGGATTCGCACCGGTTGACGGCCAGGGCTGACCATGAGCCTCGGAGCGCCAAACGAGTCCTTGGTCGGTTGACCCGAAACAACGAGGAGCGTGAAGAGGCTTGCTGGACGCAAACCCCGTTGTCAACACTTCGTGAACGGGGCGAAGCGTCAGGGCTGAGAGCATTCTTGAGGGAGATTGAGGAGCGACTCGTCCCTCTCTTCACTGATCACCCAAGCCCAAATAATCGACAGGAAAGCTGATCCACTCACCCCGAAAAGTAGACCGCTTCGGCGGTGGCGGCGGTGTTGGCGATCCCGTGGAGGAGGATGGTCAGGGTCGTCGAGCCGGAGTAGTGGCGGACCAGACCGAGATACAGGCCCATCAGATAGATGGTGGCGACCCCGTAGAGGTCGTACTGGATGTGCATGAAGGCCCAGGCGGTGGCGGTGAGGCCGATGGCGATCCCGGGGCCGAGGCGGGGGGATTCGGCGAGTCCTCGGTAGAGGAAGCCTCGGAACAGGACCTCCTCGACGATCGGGGCTCCAACCACGACGGCGAGCCCGATCAGCCACAAGGGGGCGGTGAGGATCGTTTCGGCCATGACCGGCGGGACAATCGGGCGGCCGAGGCTGATCGTCAGGCCATCGGAAGCCGCCAGGACGAGGATCAGACCCGAGATCGCCAGGACCACCGCTCGGGGCGAGGCCGGGACAAGCGCCAGGTAGTCGCCGACTTGCCAGCCCCGGACCCGGATCAAGAGTGCGATCAGGGCGAGGACCAGGGGGACGCTGAGCAAGCTCGCGACCGCCATCAGCCTCCCGTCCCCGCTCAGGGTTTTGAAGTCGAACTTGGGGTCGGCCAGGACCCGAGCGACGGCGTAGACGATGAGCGTCGCCAACTGGGTCCCCACCAGCACGAGGGTCGCCAGGGCCGACCAGCCGATGCTGGCCCACGGTCCCCAGACGCGACGAGGAGCCGGTTCGTCCCGAGTGAGGGACGGGGAAAAAGCGGCGGGGTGGGATTCGGTCGGGTCCGGGAGGGCTTCGGCCATGTGTCCGCTCCTGCGGGGGAAGGACCAGGCCGAAGGCGACCGGGCGATCCGCGGTGAGTCGAGGGATATCCCGACCGTTGTCGCATTTCCCGGGGGGGACCTCAAGTCCATCGCTCGCCGAAGGTGGGGTCAAGCGGTCCCGTCGAGGGGGTCGGCGGTCTCTGGAGTGTCATCCCCCGCCTCGGGAGCGGTGAGGCGGCGGAGCATCCGGCCCCGTTTCCGGGGGAGGTGGGTCCGGCCGAACTCGATCATCCGCGGCTCGAACTGCGGCCAGGTCAGCACGGTCAAGCAGGATGAACCCTGGAAGATCGCCACCAGGATTCGCCCCCGGTAGAGCGCCAGCACGGCCACGGCTTCGTTCTGGGGGTTCCGGCCCAGCCGTCGGGTCCGCTTGAGCGCTTCGCGGAGGAGCGAGTCGGCCTGGTCCGGCGGGACACCGAACCGCTCGACAAACCGCTCCAGGGCGTGGTAGGTGAGCCGGCTCGTGCTGAGGTCGCGCTGACCGGTGACTGCCATGGCCGGAGGCCCCCTCGCCGAGTCGGATCGATCGAGTCAATCAGCCTGCCGCGGCATCCTGGAAGGGCGGGATCATCCCGGCGCCCCGGAACTGGACCTTGTAGACATGGTCCACGGCGGTAATCGCCAACGTCCGGCCGTCGGGTCCGCCCCAGGCCAGGTTGGCTGGCCGCTGCTCGACCGCCAGGATACCCAGAAGCCGGCCGCCCGGCTCGAATACCCAGACCCCTTGCTTGACGGCGACGTAGACCCGCCCCCCCTGGTCCACCTTGATCCCGTCGGGGCCCCCCTCGCCCTCGGGGTCCAGGGTGCAAAACACCCGGCCCGACCCTTCGGCCAAGGTTCCCGACAACTCGACGTTGAACGCCCGGACGTGATACTTGCCGGTGTCGCAGATGTATAGGACCGACTCGTCGGGCGCGAACGCCAGGCCGTTCGGCTTCTCGAAGTCGTCCACGAGCAACCGGGACTGCCCGAGGCTGTCGAGGGCGAACACCCCCTGGAACGGGATCTCGCGCTGGGCGTCCTTGACGCCGTAGGGAGGATCGGTGAAGTAAACCAGCCCATCGCGGCGGGCGATGATGTCGTTGGGGCTGTTGAGGTGCTTGCCGTCCCAGTGCTCGGTCACGGTCTCCACGTTCGACCCGTCCACGTTCATCCGCGAAACCCGCCGCCCGTTCTGCTCGCAGAAGATGATCCGCCCTTGAGCGTCAAACGTCTGCCCGTTCGCTGCCCCCGTCCCGGACCGGAACGCCTCCGGCTTCCCCCCCGGCGCGACCCGGTACGACTTCTCCGCCTTGATGTCCTGGAACAGCAGAGTCCCGTCGGCGAGCCAGAGCGGCCCCTCGGTGAACTGAAGCCCGTCATCCTTCGACGCGACCACGTCCAGGGCGTCGCTCTCGATCAAGGCGGACAGGCCGGCATCACGCAGCACGGAGATGGGCACGGTCGGGGCTCCGAAAGGGAAAACCGGCGGATTTCAGTCACGCCACCCAGAGGACCATCGCCCTACCCGACTGATGGGCCGCGTCCACCGCCGCGAGCCATTGTCGTATGTGGTCGCGGAACTCGTCAAAGTCTTTGAGCCAATAATCCCGGTCGGGTCGGCAGCGGGCCTCGAACGGGGATCGCATTCGTTCGATGTCTACTTGCTTGATCTCGTCCACGAGTTGGGCCAGCGATGTCGGGCTGATGATGTTCGCGATGCCCTCATCCGGCTCGAACCCGGACAGGTCGTAGGCGGTCGGTTTCCGGATCATCTGGAAGAAGACCGCGACCAGGCGATCCCGCCGCGCCCGGTCGGGCTTGCTCAAATCTCGCCGCAGCTTGTCGTAATATTCACCCGCCTGGATGGAACGTCGCCAACTGTCGACCCAATCGGCTGGCTTCCTGTATTCAGCCTGGAAGCGTGGAGGCCGGAAGTCGTCGGTCTCCTCATCCCAGGAGGCGTCGCACCGGAACGCGCCGGGCTTGACCCGCCACTGGTCCTGAATCGCGGCCCAATCTACAAGAACGACACCGCCGGTTGCACCCATCAAACTTCCTCTTGCCGCGACCGGTCTCAATTCACGCCTGGCTCGGAGTGGTTGTCAAGATTCACCGCCCTCGCCTTCGACCCGCGAGCATCGTCAGGCTTGTCACTCGGCCTCGAAGCGGGCAAGGACACCCGATGCGTTCGCGCCGATCATCGCGTCCAATCCTCCGTCCGGAGACCCGGCACTTTGTCGAAGTCGCCGACGTTTCGGGTCAACAAGATCAGGTCGCGGGACAGCGCGATTGCCGCGATTCGGAGGTCCATCGTGCCGACATGAAGGCGTCGTGAAGTCAAATCACGGAACTTCGATGCTGCCGCCTCGTCAAATGGGAGGACAGGCCCCTCCGCGAACGCCTGAATGACCCGAGAGAGCATACCGTATCCACGGACCAACTCGGCCAAAGTGCGCGATCGATTGACGTAGGCATGACAGCCCATCGACTGCTCATGATAGCTGACGACCGAGAACATCAAGTCCGCTGGGTCATGTTGCGAGATTCGATCCAAGAGCCGGAGGAACTCCGGCCCGCGCCGTTGCTGAAGGATCGTGGCGTGATCCGTATCGAGGAGATATCTCACGATGGGTCGTCGAGCAGCGGATGCTCGGCCATCCGGAAAGCTCGGCCCAAGGCAATTACCTCGTCGAACGCCGGCTCATCGGCTTGTGAGCCAATCACACGCTCCAGCCATCCGAGCTTGGTCGTGGGCGGCGGTAACTGCTTGCGGATCTCGGCGATGGCGACCTCGGCCGCCGCTAACCGCTGTTCGAGCGAGGTTTCGGTCGCAATCGACATCGAGGGGTCTCCGAGGCCTGTATTGTTGGACCAGTCAGGATAACCGCGGGGGAGGAAAGCCGCAACGGCTCCCCTCGCCTCAGGCGGTGACCTGCTCGGCGAGTTGGTCGACGCCGACGCGGTGGCAGTAGTCGCCGAAGGTCTCGCCGACCTGGCGCTCGGCCTTGAAGCGGACGAAGACGGGGACGAGTTCGGGGACGACGCGGTCGAAGGGGACGTAATCCTTGTACTCGACGTTGAGGCGGTCGCCGATGGTCCGGCCTCCTAGAAACACCGTGTAGGTCCCGGGTCCAGGGGTCCCGTCGTCGTTCCGGGTGGCGGAGCGACCGACGAGGCCGATGTCGGCGTTGTAGGGGCGGGCGCAGCCGTTGGGGCAGCCGGTCATCCGGACGGTGAAGCGGTCGTCGGCCAGGCCCAACTTCGCCAACTCGACTTCGAGCCGGTCCATGATCGTCGGCAAGGCGCGCTCGGCCTCGGTTACGGCCAGGCCGCAGGTTGGCATGGCGGGGCAGGCCATCGACCAGCGGCGGACGGTTGAGTAGCGCTCGACCGTGGCGACGCCGTGAGCTTCCAGGAGGGCTTCGATCTCGGGCTTCCAGGACGGGTCGAGGTCGGCCAGGAGGATCGACTGCTGGCAAGTCATCCGCGCTGGGGTCCCGAAGCGGGTGAAGAACTCGCGGAGAGCGGCCAGGAGGCGGAAACCGCCGTCGTCCTTGATCCGCCCGTTCTCGACCGGGAGGCCGAGAAAGAGCTTGCCGTCGCCTTGCTCGTGCCAGCCGAGGTGGTCTTGCACTTCGTGGACGCTGATGGGCTTCGAGGGTTCCAGGGCCCGCCCCAGATACTCCTCGACCTTGGCCCGGAAGGCGGGCATCCCCCAGTCGTGGACGAGGTACTTGATCCGAGCGCGCTTCCGGTCGGAGCGGTTGCCGTGGTCGCGGTACACCTTCATCACCGCCTCGCCGACGGCGATGAAGTCGCCGCGGTCGACGTAGCAGAGGTTCTGGGCCAGGGCCGGAAAGGTCTTACCCGCGCTTGGGGTCGTCCCCAGGCCGCCGCCGACGGTGACGTTGTAACCGACGAGCTGCCCGCCGTTGACGATGGCGATGTACCCGAGGTCGTTGGCCAGGACGTCGGTGCAGTTGTCCTCGGGCAAGGCCATCGCGGTCTTGAACTTCCGGGGGAGATACGCCTTCCCGTAGATCGGCTCGACCGGATCATCCCCCGCCGTGGGGACCTGGATCGGCCCGGGGGCGGGCAGAAGCGGGTTGTCGATCTTCTCGCCGTCGAGCCAGACGTCGTAGTACGCCGACGTCCGCGGGGCGAAGTGGGCGGTGAAAGCGTCGGCGTCAAGCTGCATGGCATCCCGGACGCCGTCGCGGAGCGGAGCGGGGCACGTCAGGACGTTCCGCTCGACGTCGCCGCAGGCGGCCAGGGTGGAGAGGAGGACTTCATTCACGCGACGGATCATCGCCGTCATGTCGTCCTTGGGGATGCCGTGGAGCTGAAACTCTTGCCGGGTGGTGATCCGGATCGTCCCGTTGCCGACGGTCCGCGCCAGGTCGTCGATGGCGAGGTACTGCTCGGCGGTGCATTTGCCGCCCGGCATCCGGACCCGGACCATCATCGAGTAAGCTTTTTCCTTGCCTTCACGCTTGAGCAAGGTCCGGTGGTCGCGGTCGTCCTGCTGGTAGCTCCCGTGGAACTTCAAGACCGTGGCCGCGTCCTCGGTGAAGTGCGACACGCCGTTGCGGGCCTCGTCGGCGATCTGCACCTTCAAGAACTGGCTGGCCAGCTTGATCGCCTCGACCTTGCTCGGCTTCGATGCGGCGGGAACCTTCGGCTCCATCAGATTCATCCTCTCGACTCGGTCGGGGCGGCGCGGCGACCCTTGCGTTCCGGGCCACCGCAAGGGAAACATCAGTTCCAGCATCAAGATGGTGACCATCATTCTAGTCGTCGGCGGCTCCGCGATCAACCAGCCCCCTGGAGGCGTGGCACCCCCAATGTCGCCTCGGCATCGCGCCAGGGATTCGCTTGACCTTCGTCGGTTATTTGCGTATACAAGAAAAACACACCCAAGGGGGCAGCCTGGCCGTGGACGAACCGACGACGATCGAGATGATTGCCTCCGGCTGCATCGCCGGGCGCCTCCGGTTGCTCAACCGAGTCGTGACGAACCTGTACGACGACGCCCTCCGGCCGCTGGGGGTGAAGTTGAGCCAGGGGAACGTCCTGGCCGTGACGGCGCAACTGGGCGTCGCCCGGCCCGCGCAGGTCTGCGAGATCCTCCAACTCGACACATCCACCCTGAGCCGGACTGTCGAGCGGATGGTGGCTCACGGCTGGCTCGAGATCGTCCCGGACCAGGACGCCCGGACCCAGCCGTTCCGGCTCACCGAGGCCGGGAAGGGCCTCATGGAGCGGGCGATCCCGGCTTGGGAGGAAGCCCAAGGGCGGGCCAAGGACCTGCTCGGCGAGAGTGTCCTGGACCTCCTGGATACCGCCGTCAAGCGGGTGGTGAGTACCAAGGGCCTCCGCTGAGTTTTTTTGGGTTTTACTTGCATATGCAAGAAATGGAGCCGGCATGGCCACCGTGGGAGCAACCAAGCGAAGCGATCCTGGGCCTCCGAGGCGACTGGAAGCGGGCTGGGTCCGCGAGCTCGCCCTCGGGTGCGGGGCGGACGACGCGGGGGTGGTGGAGATCGGCCGCCCGGCGCTGGATGACCAGCGGGACGACATCCTCCGGTTCTACCCTCGGACCAAGACGCTCCTGGCCATCGTCTGCCGGATGAACCGCGAGCCGGCCCGGAGTCCCACCCGGTCGGTGGCCAACGGCGAGTTTCACGCCACGGGCGACGAGGTCAACGACGTGGCGCGGCGGATCGTCACCGCCCTGGGTCGGGAGGGAGTTCCGGCGATCAACCCGCCGATGGCCTTCCCGATGGAAGTCGACCGCTGGCCGGAGAAGATGTGGGTCGTCTCGCACAAGCCGGTCGCCGTGGCCGCCGGGCTGGGGATGATGGGCATCCATCGCAACGTCATCCACCCGAAGTTCGGCAACTTCATCCTGCTTGGGACGATCCTCCTGGATGCCGAGGTGGCCGAGCCTTGCCGACCGATCTCGTACAACCCTTGCCTCGAATGCAAGCTCTGCGTGGCGGCGTGTCCGGTCGGGGCGATCTCGCCGGACGGCCACTTCGACCTGGCGTCGTGCTACACCCACAACTACCGCGAGTTCATGGGCGGGTTCGGCGAGTGGGTCGAGCGGGTCGCCGACAGCCGGGACGGCCTGGATTACCGCAAGAAAGTCTCGGGCACCGAGACCGTCTCGATGTGGCAGGGCCTGGCCTTCGGCCCGAACTACAAGTCGGGCTACTGCGTGTCGGTCTGCCCGGCCGGGCAAGACGTGATCGGCCCGTTCCGGGAAGACCGGGGCGGGTTCCTCAAGGAGGTCGTCAAGCCGCTCCAGGAGAAGGTCGAGACGGTCTACGTCGTCCCCGGCTCCGACGCCGAGGCCCACGTCCTGAAGAAGTTCCCGCACAAGGAGGCCAGGAGGGTCCGGGGGAGCTTGCGGCCCCAAACCATTGACGGGTTCCTCGGCGGGATGCGGCTGACCTTCCAGAGAGAGCAATCCCGAGGGCTGGACGCCACTTACCACTTCACGTTCACGGGCCGAGAACCGCGACAGGCCACCGTGGTGATCCGCGACGGGACCATCGAGGTCCACGACTCGCACCGGGGGCGTGCCGACCTCCACCTGACCGCCGACGGTGAAACCTGGCTCGGCTTCCTGGCCAAGGAGCGAAGCCTGATCTGGGCGATCCTCCGGCGGAAGATCCGGATCAAAGGCTCGCCGAAGCTGTTGGCGGCGTTCGGCAAGTGCTTCCCTTCGTGAACCTCCAAGTCGAGAAGGAGTCGGTGATGGCCAAGTTTTGCGAGCGATTCGGCCCCTGGGCCGTGGTGACGGGGGCTTCGTCGGGGATTGGCGAAGCCTTCGCCCGGCAACTCGCCAACGAGGGGTTGCACCTGGTGCTGGTTGCCCGGCGGGGGGACCGCCTGGAGTCGTTGGCGGGGGAACTGCGCGAGCGGCATGGGATCGCCGCCCGGGTCGTCGCCGTCGACCTGGCGAAGGAGGACTTTTTCCCCGCCGTCGAGCGGGCTACCGCCGACTTGGAGGTGGGCCTCCTCGTCAACAATGCCGGGGTGATCGCGGCGGGGCGGTTCCTCGACAACGACCTGGCGGCCGAGTTGAACCAACTCCACCTCAACACTCGTGCCGGCTTGATCCTGGCCCACCATTTCGGGCGGCGGATGCGCGAGCGGCGTCGAGGCGGGGTGATCTTCGTTTCTTCGACGCTCGCCTTCGCCGGGGTCCCGTCCGTGAGTGCCTATGCGGCGTCGAAGGCGCACGCCCTGAGCTTCGCCGAGGGGTTCGCCCGCGAGGCCCGGGGCGACGGGATCGCCGTGATGGCCCTTTGCCCCGGCCCCACCCGAACGGAAATCTGGCCCGAGGGGGCTAGCCCCATCCTGCCGATGGAGCCGGAATCCGTGGCGAGGGCCGCCCTGGAAAATCTCGGCCGGAGGACCACCGTGGTGGCCGGGTTCTGGAATCGGGCGATCACGTCCTCGACCCGGCTGGCCCCTCGGGCGATGAACTCTCGGATTTTCGGCTTCGTGGTCAATCGGATGTTCAAGGGGGCCTTGTCGGCTCCTCGCCGGGAAGCCGATGGAGTCGAGGCGTCCGGTTGATCCTCAGGCGAGGCCCCGATGGAGCCGACCTCGCCACCCGGCGCTCGCCCGACTCGACCGACAGTCAAAAACGTCCGAGAGGTCGACCGTCGCCGCTTCGGCGCCGAAGTGGTCGAGCCAGGCGCGGAGGGTTGCGGTCGCCCGTGATCGGTCGGCGCCGGGGAAGCGGATGATCCCGCAGACGGTGGGCTGGCAGGCTCCGGTGGTGGCGGGGAGGGTGAAGGGTTCCCCTTTAATCCGGCAGACGGCGGCGTCGGCGAAGATCCGGGCCTCCATCGCGGTGCCGTCGAAGCCGAGGGTGCTTGAGGGCTCGACGACCGCTCGGGCGGTCCAGCGTCGGAGGTGCTCGAACAGGTCGGCGTGGTCGGGGAGGATCGGGGCGGCGGGAGTGCCGGCGAGGAGGGCGCGGAAGTCCGGGAGGCAGAGCGGGTTTTGCCAGCCGCCGCCGCAGACGGCGAAGTGGGTGGGCGGCTCGATGGCGGGCGGGAGCAGCGCCATCGAGTGGGCGAAGGCGTAGGTGGCGAAGTACGTGGCGGTCCGGACCCGGTCCTCGAAGGAGAGGATTCCGCCACCGACCGGGGCCTCGCCGAGGAGTTCGGGGAGGAGGCGGTACCATTCGGGGTCGGACGACTTGGGGGGCGGCCGGAGGAGGAAGTTGTCCCCCGCTCGGGTCACGACGGCGGAATGGAACAAAAGCGCGAGCAAGGCCGGGTGGATCGTCCCCCGGCGACCGACCGCGGCGTCGCGGTCGCAAGGCTGGTCGGCCTGGAGCTGCATCAGGCGGTCGGGGAAGTGGTTGAACGGGCCGGTGTCCCAGCCGACGACCCGCGGTTCGGCGTCCCGCTCGCCCGCCGCGATGACGCTGATGTTCCCGGTGTTCCCGCCGTTGCAAAACGCGACCGAGCTGATCCCGCGCCCCCGGATCGACCGGGCCAGGTGGCGGTGGTGGACCGGGGCGAGCGGCGCCCCCTCGCCACCGGCCATCAGGTCGTCCGACCGGAAGTCGGCCACCACGGTCGTCCCGGTCCGGTCGGCCAGCGCCCGGGGGTCGGCGATCTGGACCGTGTAGGCGTCGGCGGGGTTGTCGCTCCCGGCGACCGACGGCGGCCGGTGGGCGCAGGTCTGCCCGTGGAGACCGATCAGATCGACGGGATCGAGGTCCGACCCCGCTCTCGATTGGAGGCTGGCGACCCCCTCGGCCAGCAAGGCGGTGTAACGTCCCAGCGTGTCATCGAAGGTCCCGGGTCCCAGCGCGGCGACCGCGTCCTCGACCCGCCCCTCGGCCGCGTTGACGGCGGCCCGGACCGCGCGTAATTCCTCTTTGAGCGCCTCCGGGAACGGCACCGAGACCGACCCGAGGTCCTCGATCGTCCCGGCCTCGCGCCCGAACCGCGACAGGACCAGGTCGGCCCCGTCGAGCGAGTTGCCCGTCATGATCCCCACGGCAAGGAGGTGATTTCGCATCGAGACCAGACTAACAGGGCGAGCCGTCCGGATCGATCGGGCAACGGTGCGAATCGGTCGCGACTCGGGTAAGATCGGAGTAGCTCCCCGCATTTTCCTCGGATCGAGGCTGATTTCCATGGCGGGATATCGACTCGAAGGCCCGAAAGCGGCCCGGATGTATGAAGTTATCCTGCCGAAGAAACTCGGGTATTTCGGTAAGGTCCAGGAAGTCCTCGAAGACCTGTTCGACGAGGGGGCGATCCGCGCGATCCCGTTTGTCCAGGAAACCATCGCTCGGCGCCGCGCGGCGGATGCCTCGTTTGATGAGGCGGTCTGGGTCAAGACGCTCTGCCGGGCTTCGGGCGGGTACTCGATCTACGAGATGGACGGGCGCTATCTGTCGAGCCGGTGGGGGCCGATCGACGAGCGGGTCCTGGTGATCCGGTTCATCTTCCACAACGCGGGCTTGCCCGAGCCGGCGGACCCGAGCACCGACTTCCTCAACGTGTCGCTCGAAGTGGTCAACCACCTGGTCGCGCACCGGTTCGCCGAGGAACTAGGTGTCGAGGAGCAGATCTGGTTCCTAGAATATCCCGACACCCGCCTGGCGATCTGGCGGAAGGACAACATCGAAGGACCGCGCCCGTGACCAACCTGTCCGAAGCCGCCAAGGCCCGCAAACCGATCCTCGACCGCTACGCCGACGGCGCCTTGATCCTGGGGCAAGCCGTCGCCGGGTTGACCCGCGAGCAAACCTTGGCCCGCCCTGGCCCTGGTGATTGGAGCATCGCCGAACTCGCCGCCCACCTCGTCGACTCCGACCTCGTTTACGGCGACCGGATCAAGCGGGTGATCGCCGAGGCCAACCCCACCCTCCAGAACCTTCCCGAAGACGTCTGGATGGCCGGCTTGAACTCCGCCCAGATGCCCGTTGAGGATGCCGCCGCCCTGTTCGCGGCCAACCGGGTTTGGGTCGTCCGGATTCTCCGAGGGTTGGACGACGCCGCGTTCGCTCGGGCCGGCACCCACACCGAACTCGGCCGGCAAACCCTGGCCGAGATCGTCGTGAAGGCGGTTCACCACCTCGACCACCACCTGAAGTTCCTCTACGCCAAGCGCGCCAAGCTCGGCGTGGCGATCTACCCGAGGTACACGGCGAACCCGGGGTTTTGAGCGCGAATTGCCGAGAGAACGCATGACCGACGATGACGACAGGACCAGTTCGCCTCTGGCCCAGTCCAACAATCCTCGCGATAACATCCACCGGATTGGTGGAGGAATCGTGGAGAACTTGCGTTTGAAGCCACGCGAGGTCACCCTTGATGTACCCGGCATCTCGGTGATCAAGGCACCAACGCCCCATGACGCCGCTCAAGAGATGCTAACCGGGTTACCCAGAGCGAGAGAATTACATCGCCAAGCGAGAATCATCGGGACGGCGAGCGAGGAGGCGATCCGAACCGTGGGCTTCGACATCATTCCCGCCCCGTCCCTGGCGCTGCCGAACCATCACCGGATCATTCACCCCGAAGGTGCCGTCGGATTCAGTGAAACGAACCTCGGGAGACTCGCCGAGATTTTTGTGAACACAACGGGGTATAGCTCATGAATTCCCAGCACGTTCGACTGGTTGATCGTTCCCGGAACGTCTGGGCGGAAGCCCAGATTGTCGAGCAAGATGACCACTTCGGTGGAATCGTCGATCTTCGCGCCACTCCCGGTCCGATCTTGACACTTTTTGAGGAGTTCGAGGAGGTCGTCAACGGGCAAATGTTCGTTTTTCTGGACGAGATTCAGGGGAAAATCGACTCGTTCTCCTTCCGAGTCATCTTCAATGATGGCGTCGAAGCGTCCGTCAAAGATTTGCAAGTTTTCCCGAGCAGCGGCGAACTCTCCTTTCGCCTGGCGGATCTACCTTCAACGACTGCCATGAATGCTACACCTGACACCCGAGATGCGCATGACACCCCAAACGTCCGTGACCGCACTAGACGATCCATGCAACCAGACCGCGGTCGAACTCCTAGTCCATCCCGACAGTAAGGCACCGGCCCGGGCCATCCTTCAGCCGCCGGCCGACGCGTGAACAAGATAAAATCAGAATGATCAACGAGGCTCGATGGATGCAACAAGCCGCGATCCTGACCTGGCTCCGATGCACCGCCTGGATGTCGCTGGGGGTGGCCCCGGTCTTCGTGACCCTGGGCATCCTTTACCGGAAACCCGAATGGGCCTTGAGTGGGGGCCTGCTGGCGGTCTATGGACTGCTCGAACTGCGTCGGAACCGGCACACCCGCAAGCGGCTGGGACCATCGGCGGACTTCGGCTCGGTCGTCAAGCGCGCTGACGGCGCACCGGGGAAATAGCCGTGGGGCATGTGGCCTTGTCGGAAGATTCGATCTTCGACAACGCCCCGCTCCGTCCCCGGCGGGTCGCTGATCTTGGTCGTCAGGCCCCAGAGATGGAGAACGTTCCGTTCTGGTAGGATACCGAAATGGACACACTCCTTGCCCGCATCACGATCGACCCAGCGGTCTGCCACGGCAAGCCGTGCATCCGCGGGCTTCGATACCCCGTCGAGACCATGCTTGAGTTGCTCAGCTCGGGGATGACGATCGACGAGGTCTTGGCCGACTACGAGGACTTGGAGCGTGACGACCTGCTGGCCGTCCTGGCGTTCGCCGCCCGACTGGCCCGGACGCGCCGCCTCCAGCCGACGGGGTCGTGAACTTCCTCATCGACGCCCATCTACCGCGGCGGATGGCCGCGTGGCTGACCGCCGCTGGATGCGACGCCGTCCACACGCTGGACTTGCCCGACGGGAACCGGACGACCGATGATCAGGTCAACAACGTGGCCGACCGGGAGCAGCGGGCGGTGATCTCCAAGGACGCCGACTTTGTGGATGCGCACATCCTGCGCGGCCGTCCGGCTAAGCTCCTCCTGGTCTCGACCGGGAACATCAGCAACCGGGATCTGGAAGCCCTCATGATTCCGCTCATCCCGGACATCGTCCGCGAGTTCGGGCCGCACTCGTTTCTCGAACTCGGTCGGTCCGGTATCATCGTTCGTGGGTAAGACGGGGCGGCATGGATCGGATATCACTGGACGCCGCCCGGACGGCGCCTGATTGCGGCTGGGATTGACCCGAGGGGAGTTTGCCGATTGTGGGACGCTTGTTCGCCGGAACCCCGTTTGACCGGCCGCCCGTCTGTAATCGGTGCGGCCAGCTTGAGTCGGCTTGCGCTTGCCCGCCGGTGGTGGCGGAGCCGAAGCGGATTCCGCCGGACACGCAGACCGCGCGGCTCAAGGTCGAGAAGCGGCCAAAGGGGAAGGTCGTCACCGCCGTGTCGGGCCTGGACCCGGCGGGGAACGACCTGGCGGAACTGGCCGCGCGGCTCAAGAGCCGGTGCGGGGCGGGGGGGACGGTCAAGGAGGGGGTGATCGAGTTGCAGGGGGACCACCTGGGTACCGCCGAAGCGGCGCTCCAGGCAATCGGGTATCGGGTCCGGCGGGGGTGAGTCACGACCCCGGCGTGCCGTTCTTCTCGTCGAGGAGCTTCCACAAGGTCGGCTCCATCGCCTCGGCCCAGGTCTGGTAGGCGGCCGGGGTGAGGTGGAGGAAGTCGGGCATGTTGGTCCGGGAGACCTTGCCCGCGTCGTCGAGGAAGGCGACGCCGATGTCGAGGTACTTGACCAGTTTGGCGTCGTCGAAGGCGGCGAGTCGGGCGTTGATCCGGGCGATCCGGGGGTCGGGGGGGACCGAGGGGACGGTCTTATCGCGGTTCGAGCCGCGGGGGAAGATCCCCAGCAGGAGGACCTTGGTCTCGGGGACCTTGGCGTGGAGCCGGTCGAGGATCGCGCGGACCCCTTCGGCGATCTCGGCCTCGGCGTTCGAGCCGAGGTTGTTGGTCCCGATCATGAGGACGACGACCTTGGGGTGGATCGAGTCGACCTCGCCGTTGTCGAGCCGCCAGAGAATGTGCTGGGTCCGGTCGCCGCCGATCCCGAAGTTGGCCGCCTGCCTTGGGCCGTAGGAGCGGGTCCAGACGTCGCGGGCGTTGGTCCAGCCCGCCGTGATCGAGTCGCCGAGGAAGAGCAAGTCGATGTTCCCCTTCCGGGCTCGCTCCAGGAACGCCTCGTGCTGCCGCATCCAGGCTCCCGGGCGGGGGGCGGGGGCGGTGGCCGACGGCGCCGGCGGGGGAACCTCGCGCTTGGTGGTGGCCTCGGCGGGCTTGTCGGTCGGGGCGGGAGCGGGTGTGGGCGTGGGGGCCGGGCTTGCTTCGGCGGGTTTGTCGGCGGGAGGCTGGGGGCGGTCCTGGCCGGTCGAGGTGGCGGTGGCCGTCGCCGCGAGCCACCCGGCAACCAGCCAGCCGAGGCGGAGGTGAGATGCCGATCGCATGAGGTTCGCTCGGTTGGGTGTGGGGGATGGGGAAAACACCGGACCAGGGCGGAGAAGGATCGCCCGCGATCATCCTAATCCGCCTCGGGACCGGATGCCAGCGGGGTGTCGCTTTCGCCCGGACCCGGCCAGGGCCGGCCGAAATGCTCGGCGAACGTCACCCGGTCGAGCGGGAGCCGGCCGGGGAAGGGGGGCGGGTCGCCCAGCGCGTACCCCAGCGCCACCAAGGCGACGACGGCGTGGTCGTCGGGGACGCCAACCGCGACGCGGACCTCGTCGCGGTTGAAAGCGTCGACCCAGGCCGAGGCGAGGCCCAGCCCCTCGGCGGCGAGGATCAAGGTCGAGGCCGCCATCATCGCCGCGCGGCCGGCGGGGGCGGTCGGGTCGCCGTACTGGCTCCAGGTCCGGGGGACCTCCGCCCGGGCACGCTTCGCCCCGTCGGGGGTGAGCAGGCCGGCGGCGACTCGTTGGTCCAGGAGCGGTGCGAGGTCGGTCCGGGGCGGGTCGAGGTAACCCAGGAGGACCACGACAACCGGCGCCTCGGTCAACCGGGCGTCGCCGAAGGTGCAGCCCCGGAGCTTCCGGCGGTTGGCGGACGTCCGGACGATCAGGAACCGGGCGGGCTGGAGCGGCCAGGGGGTCGGAGCGAGGGTCGCCAGGGTGAGCAACCGCTCAATTAGCTCGGGCGCGAGCGGGCGGGCCGGATCGAACCGAGGGGCGGTCCGCCGGCGCTCGATCGCGTCGAGGACACTGGGGGAACTGAGCGATGCCGAGGGGTCGAGTGGTTGAGTCATGTTTGGCCCGCTGGGCGGTCTTCCCGGTGTCCCAGATTGGCGGGGCGGGTTCTGGCGTCGCCCCCGCGATTGACTTAAAATCCGTCGGACTGGACGGTTGCCGCCTTTGTCCTTGATGATCGTCGGCGACCGGTGGGTTTTCAACCGAGGGAGTTTTCCGCATGAATCGACGGAGATGGGCGACTGCCGGGCTGGCCGTGCTGGGCCTGGCAATCAGCGCCGGGTGGGCCCACGAGATGGACTGGGTCCCGCTGTTTGACGGCAAGACCCTGTCGGGCTGGACGATCGCCGACGGGACGACCGGAACCTGGAAGGTGGAGAACGGCGAGATTCACGGCTCCGGGCCGGTCTCGCACCTGTTCAGCCCGCGGGGGGACTACAAGAACTTCCGCTACAAGGCCGAGATCAAGATCGCCGACAAGGCGAACTCGGGGATGTACTTCCGGACCGCGAAGGGTCCTGGCTTCCCCAACGGCTACGAAGCGCAGATCAACAGCACCCACACCGACCCCGTCCGGACCGGGTCGCTCTACAACCTGGCCAAGATCAACAAGATGCTCGTCCCGCCCAACACCTGGTTCACCCAGGAGGTCGAGGCCGTCGGCGACCACATCACCATCAAGGTCAACGGCGAAAAGGTGGTCGACTTCGTTGATCCCAAGAATCGCCACCAAGAGGGCTACTTCGCCTTCCAGCAGCACGACCCCAAGAGCGAAGTTTGGATCAAGAACGTCGAGGTGATGGAACTGCCCGCCTCGAAATGAACCGTGTTTTTCCTCTCCCGTCCCACTTTTTCAGGGAACCGAATTCGATGACGCGACGACTAACCGCGACCGCCTTGGTCGCTTGGGCCTTGTTGGGCTGCTCCGGGATCACCGCTCCGACCTCGGCCGCCGACACCCCCGAGGCGGGCTGGACCAGCTTGTTCGACGGCAAGACCTTGTCGGGCTGGGAGTCGGTCCCGCTCGGCAAGCAGGTGTCGAACTGGGAGGTCAAGGACGGCGTGCTTGAAGGGTCGGGGGGCCAGTCGATGCTCTTCAGCCCGAAGGGGGACTACAAGAACTTCAAGTTCCGGGCCGAGCTGAAGATCAACGACAAAGGCAACTCGGGGATGTACGTCCGAGCCGCCAAGAAGGCGTCATTCACCGACGGCCACGAGATCCAGGTCAACAGCACCCACTCCGACCCGATCAAGACCGGGTCGCTTTACACCTTGGTCCACCTGAACAAGTCGCCGGTCGGACCCGACACCTACTTCACGCAGGAAGTCGACGTCGCCGACATCAACTACCGCGGCAAGATGGTGACTCGGTTCCGGATCAGCGTCAACGGCGAGCTGCTCTACGAATACCTCGATCATGACCGCCTGTTCAAGGAAGGGCACTTCGCCTTCCAGCAGCATGACCCGCTCAGCAAGGTCTCGATCCGCAAGGTCGAGGTCATGGAGTTGCCCGCCAACATGAAGTAAGCTGTCAGCTTCCCTTGGACCGCCGCTCGAAGCCCGGTTCTCCCGCCGGGCTTCGAGGCGATCCGTTCCCCTCGCCTTTGTTCGATGAGCGATCCCGCCCGCCTTGCCCGGCTCTCTCCATCCGAGGCTCGAAGGTCGACCGCCGCGACGGCAGGGATTTCCCCCGCATTTCGCTCGGTTCGCATTCGTATCCCGCCCTGCCGCACTCACTCACTTCTCGACGCCTCGGAGGCTCCGTTCGCCATGAGTTCTTTGTTTGCCAAGAAACCCCTGAGCATGCTCCTCGCCGAGGATAAAGGGGCGGGCCGCCTCAAGCGTGTCCTCGGCCCGGTCGGCCTGACCAGCCTCGGCGTCGGCGCGATCATCGGCACCGGGATCTTCGTCCTGATCGGCGAGGTGGCCCACCAGAAGGCGGGTCCGGCCGTCATGCTCTCCTTCGTCGTCGCCGGGATGGCCTGTCTCTTCGCCGCGCTCTGCTACGCCGAGTTCGCCTCGATGGTCCCCGTCGCGGGATCGGCCTACACCTACGCCTACGCGACCCTCGGCGAGCTGATGGCCTGGATCATCGGCTGGGACCTCGTGCTGGAGTACGCCGTCGGTTCGGCCACGGTGGCCAGCGGCTGGTCGGGCTATTTCCAGAAGCTCCTCGCGCTGGCGTTCAACGGGTATCACTTGCCGCCGTCGATCGCGGATGCCCCCATCCGATACATCGCGGCGACCGGCAAGCTGGAGACGACCGGCGCGTTCATGAACCTGCCGGCCTTCCTGATCACCCTGGCCATCACGATCATCCTCGTGCGTGGCATCCAGGAATCCGTTCGGTTCAACGCGGCGATGGTGGTCGTCAAGCTCGCGGTGGTCTTCTTCGTCATCGGCGTGGGGGCCTTCTACATCGACCCGAAGAACTGGCACCCGTTCGCGCCGATGGGTTGGACGGGGATCTCGTTCTTCGGCAACACCATCTTTGGCCGGGAAGATGGCGGCGGCAAGCCGCTCGGGATGGTCGCCGGGGCGGCGACGATCTTCTTCGCCTACATCGGCTTCGACTCGGTCTCGACGCAGGCCGAGGAGTGCAAGAACCCGAAGCGCGACCTGCCGATCGGGATCATGGCCTCCTTGATCCTCTGCACCTTCCTCTACATCGCCGTGGCCGCCGTCCTGACCGGGATGGTTCCGACCGACCAGATCAGCGAGAAGGCTCCCGTTTCGATGGCTTTCGCCTACCACAAGCTGGTTTGGGCCGACTGGTTGATCTCCATCGGCGCCCTGACGGGGATCACGTCGGTCCTGCTGGTGATGATGCTGAGCCAACCGCGCGTCTTCCTGGCGATGGCCCGCGACGGCCTGCTCCCCCGGTCGTTCTTCGCCGCGGTGCACGAGAAGTACCGGACCCCCTGGAAGTCGACCATCATGTGCGGCTTCGCCGTCGCCTTGATGTCGTCCTTCCTCCCGCTGGGCATCTTGGCCGAACTGGTCAGCATCGGCACTCTGTTCGCGTTCGTGATCGTCTGCAGCGCCGTGCTAGTCATGCGCCGGACCAACCCGAACGCCGAGCGCCCGTTTCGTGCCCCGCTCGTCCCGTTCGTGCCAATCGCGGGGATCGCCATTTGCCTCGTCCTGATGTTTTCGCTTCCCGTCGAGAACTGGGTCCGCTTGATCGGCTGGCTGGCCCTCGGCCTGGTGATCTACTTCAGCTACGGCCGTCGGCACAGCATCCTGGCCGCGCACAACGCGGGGACGACCCCGGCGGCGTGACCGCACCCGCAACGGATCACTCCGAACCGGTCGAGGACGGCAAGGAACAGCGGTCATGGACCCGAGCATCGCTGGGTTAATTGTGGAAGGTATAATCCGGCTGGCGGCGTCGACGCTCGTGGGTATGGCCTCGGGCGTCCTCGCCGTCCACCTCATTATCGCCCGTCGGGGACGGGTCTCGCTGGAGAACGGCGTTCTCGCCGTTGCCCTGGCAGCGTTTGAATTGACCTCGTTCGCCGACCGGGTGAACGCCTGGCTCGCTTTCTTGTACTTCTTTCTCCTGGGTGCCACGGTGATGGGGCTGGTCGATCTCGCGGTCGTTCTAGCCCTCGACTCCCGCCGGGCCGTTCCACGTTTTCCTCCTCGGATCAGGTCGAGGGGGTTGCTGGCGGTTCCGGTCGGTCTGATCTTGGGGGCTGTCCTCTTTCTCGCGATGGCGCCAGTCATCTTTGACATCCAACTCGCGAACCTCGGGCGCGATCCGTTCGTCTGGCAGTGGATCGTCGCCCCGATCGTCGTCCTGCTCACGCTCGCTGGATTGGCTGATGCGGCGGTTCGTCTTGCTTTCCGAACGAGGCGGAGATCAGAGAATCCAAGGAGGTGAACCATGCCCGACGCCGAACCCGTCATCCACCGCGATCCCGAGATCATGGGCGGTCGCCCCGTCTTCGTGGGAACCCGAGTCCCGGTCCAGATGATGCTCGATTACCTCGAAGCCGGCTACTCGCTTGACGAGTTCCTGGCTGACTTTCCGCATTTGCCCCGCTTGCAAGCCGTCGCGGCCTTGCGACTGCTGAAGCGGGGCAAGGTTGCCATCTGACGGCCCTGGCGGTTGTCTGCTAAAATGTCGAGTCCAGAGCGGTTTCCGCTCCGAAGTGGCAAGGGAGGGTGGCGATGACGACGTTTGACCTCGTCCAAGTTCAAGATTTCGTGGCAAGTATTGATGCGCGAATGGGTCCAGATTTAAACGGCGCGAGGGACAACCACGCCGCGCTAGCCACCGCGCTCCGCGAGCATGGCGAACTGTGCCATGAGTTCACCGAAAAGGTCCGCGCGTGGGGCCAGGCCGTATTCAGTGGTCGGATCGAGTTTGATCCCGAGGTCGAGTCGGTCGTCCGCGCCGAAGGGGCGCGACTGGCCAACCGGGTCGCCGACCTCGAAAAACTCGGACTCGCCGCCGGATTGGCCGATGTGACTCTCGGAGCGATGGACGCTTTCCGATCGGCTGTCGAGCGCATGAACCGCCTTTTAAACCACTGGGTCCGCCCCCAACTTGCTGTTGGACCCGGTCCTCGCCACTGGCGGCACGTCACCCCGGAGATGATCGAGGAAGCTCGCCGCCGGGTTGCGGCGCTTCCGCCCCTGCCAGCGGACTGGCTCCCGGATGATCCGGAACAGCGGGCCAGGTTTCAGAAACTGCGTAAACCTTGATTGCGGCGGTCAAACCTCCTTCAGCCGTGGGTCTTCTTGAAAATGGCCGATCGACAGCCAGTCTCACTGACGCCAGTGCCGGTCACTCTTCATAGCCCTGAGTTCGATGTCGTGTCCGGTTGGTCGTTCCCCGATGCGTTCGTTGGACGACTGCTCCAGAGCGACATTCCCCAACGGTTTGGGTTCGGTCGATGCTCAATGTGGGTTTATCACGACTTGGACGAGCAACTCGTCGGATTCGGTACCCTGGATCTTTGCTATGAGTATGCCGCGCAGACAGCGGGACAAATTCACCCTTATATTCCACTCCTGGCAGTCAACAAATCCAGCGAGAGCCGCGGCTATGGCCAGTTTATCGTTCGTCATTTGAGCGACGAGGCAACCTTGCTCGCTCTGGAGGGTCGTTGCGCTGACGTGCTTTTCCTCGACGTTTATACCACCAATACGCCTGCCATCCGTTTATACAAAAAATGCGGATTCGCCACAGTTGGCGGTGAGCCGATCCCGGACGCGATGGAGGGTGGCTTAACTTACATTGTCATGGCCAGGCAAGCAAAGATTGCTTCCGGAGAAATGTCCATGTTCATGAAAGTTGCTGACGCGGAGCCACCCGGATCGCTTTGATCCAGCGGGCGACGCTGGAGGCGAGGATGATCGCCACTAGGACGAGTAGGGTCGCCGTCAGGCCGATGTTGAGGTAGCCCTTGACCACCGTGGCGGGGACGTGGGTCATCCGGGTGAACTTGCCGGTGATTTCGAGGATGCCGGCGGTGGTGGTCGTGGTGGCGACGAAGGCCATCGGCAGGAGGGTGGTCCAGGCGTACCGCGCCTTCCCCGAGTTGATCGTGATCGTGGTGGCCACCGCCAGCGCGATCACCGCCAGGAGTTGGTTGGCGACGCCGAACATGGGCCAGATCGTTTCCACCGAGCCGGTGAGGATGAAGTAGCCCCAGCCGAAGACGACCAGCGCCGTCGCCAGGATCGCCGAACTCGGCCGGTCGAGGTCGCCGAGGGGTTTCCAGAGCTTGCCGAGGACTTCTTGGACCAGGAACCGGCCGATCCGGGTGCCGGTGTCGATGGTCGTCAGGATGAACAGGGCCTCGAACATGATCGCGAAGTGATACCAGTACTTGACGAGGTGTTCGAGTCCCGGGATGGCCCGGGAGAAGATCCGGGCCATCCCCA
>JAABUX010002072.1_pt1 | contig 28925 bp, 28 predicted proteins | sample 5561851 | NCBI WGS metagenome assembly JAABUX01 (sample SAMN10711883, study PRJNA513361) | rock metagenome | isolation source: Antarctica rocks | place: Antarctica: Victoria Land, Richard Nunatak red sandstone | collected 2016-01-03 | reverse complement strand
GGGGGGGTAGCTTCGGCTTGGTGGAGGTGGGCGAGATTGGCGGAGGTAGCGGCGATGGCGCGGTCGAGCGCGGCGAGGTCCCGGCGGATGATCGCGATGCCGTCGCTCACGCCATCCTGCAGGGCAAGGGTGATGCCGATTTCTTAGGCTTCAGTCATCCGGGGTGCCTTGCTGGTTAGGCGCTGCCTACGTCAGTGCGCGCGAGAGGAGGGCGGTGAGGGCGGTGGCGATGTCGTGGGCGATCGGGGTGATGGCGGTGACGGCGGGGCCGAGAAAGGGGCGGGGCGGGGCGGTGGCGGTGCCGTGTTCCTGCAGCGCGGCGACCGGATCGTTCGACCCGATCTGGGCGATGAGGCCGTCGGTGGTATGGGCAATGCTGGCTTGGAGAGCGCCGGTTTGACGCCAGGGGATGTCGTGCGGGCTCCCGGGCGGGGTGGCGAGCTCGGCGCGAATGGCATTGGCAAGCTGGCTGGCGGCGGCTTCCAAAGCGTTGGAGAGGGTTTCGGTGATGGGGAGATTGGCGAGGGCAGCGGCGGCTTGGCCTAGGGTCTGGGAGGATGTGGAGGGCTTCATGGGTATTGGATGTGCGGGGGACAGAGGTTGTTTTGGCAATTGTGCTACATCTGCGGAGCTAGAATCTAAGAAACTACAATGTTTTAAGAACACTAAAGGTCCTGTTTTATTTATAAACCTCTTAGATTGTATAAGTCTTCAACGTTGTGTCTTGAAAAGACTTCTGTTTAAAGGGTAATTCTATTTTTCTGCAAAAGCACATGCGGACAAGCTTACCGATAGCTCTGGGATCCAGCCAGGCATGCTGCTCCTGGAGCCACCCGCTATCGCTTCACACTAGGCTGGTGCGGGTTTCGGTATTCGGTGAACGCCCTCGTTCAACACGGTCATGGTCGCCATCCACCTGGTGTGAGAAGCGTCCACCGGACGCGCGGCATCGTCGTTGTCGAGCTTATTCGGGCGAAAGCGCGTACTTAGCCGCGCCAGCGATACCGGACGTGCTTGGGGGAGCATTCCGTCCGGGCGATGCTTCAGACCAGCCGTTTGCTGGTAAAACAGCAACCGTCTTGAGGCGAGACATGCCTTTGTCGTGGGCGCGCCACGGATCGGCGATCGTGATGGTGACAGGGAGGGCAATTTCGCCGGAAAGATTGGAGGAGTGCGGGCCGGGCATCAACGTTGCTCGCGCCAGGTTTCGGTGGCCCAGTCGAAGTCTCCGCCGTCAAACCGGCCCATGATGGCAACCCAGGCCAGGCGGTCGCGCGGGTCAAGGGAAAAGGCGACATCGAAAGGCACCCCGTTGCGGACGAGATAGAGGCTGTCCACGAGGTCGGGGTGCCGACTTAGTTTCCCGCTGTGGCGGCGGCCGGCTCCTCGCGGTTGAGGGCCGCGCCGATAGCGTCCACGCCGGCGTCGCCAAGGCGGTCGATGGCGGATTCGACCTGGGGCTCGTTGGCGGGCTGGGGGAAGGGGATGCCATCGATGGCGACGACGGCGAAGGCGAGGCTGGCGAGGCCGAGATAGCGGTCGTTGTAGCCGAGGGTGGGGCCAACCGCCTTGAACAGGCGGAGGCGGTCGAGGGCGTTCAGGCGGCGGATGGTGAGGATGCGGCCGGTGGCGTCGGTGACATCGTGGATTTCCTGGGCAGTGGCAATGAGGGACTGGGTGGGGGTCGGCATTTGGCGTGCTCCGGAACGTAGGGCCACCCTCACCCCGGCCCTCTCCCGCCGGTAGGAAAGGGAGAAGGGAAGGGAACGAGTTAGACGCGCTTGCGGCGGGCGGCGAAGAACTCGAGCTTTTGCTTGACGCTTTGGTCACCGCGGTAGGAGCCGGCGGCGGAGAGCTTGAAGACTGCGCCTTCGTATTGATAGGTGCTAGTGCTGCCATTAGCTTCGGCGACGTACTGGTACAGGGTGCTGACGCGCATCTGGCCCTGGGCGTGATAGGCCTGCTCGGTCGCCGCAATGAAGTCGTCCACGGCGCTGTTGCCGCGTTCAATTTCGAAGCTGCCCTCCCAGCCTTTGGGGAGCTCAGCGGCCATCTGCGTGCCGTCAAGGCGGTCGACGCGGATGGGATGAGTGATCTGGCGGCTTTCGAAACCGGTGACGTGGGTGAGGTCGATGCGGCCGGTCGGGGCGATGACGACGAGCTGGCAGTCCCGGCCGAGGGAGAAGGTGTTGGTTGGCACTTAGGTATTTCCTTGGTGGGGGCTGCCGGTCAGCCGATTTGGCCGGTCGGCAGGGTCTGCCGGCTGACCTGGACGGTCTGGCCGCCTTCGATGTTGACGATGAACTTCTCGTTGATCGCCTGGTATTGGATTTGCGCGTCGGACTGGACGTAGCCGAGGGCGGTCCGGGCGTTCGGATTGTTGGACGTGTCGCAGATGACGGAGAAGGGCAGGCTTCCGTCGGTGCTGCCGAGAACACCTTGGCCGAGCAGGTTCTGCAAGAAGCTGAGTTGGGTCGCGCGGATGCGGCCGAACAGGGTGGCGTTGATCACCTGGCCCACATACTGGCCCATGCCGGATGCGAGGGTGGCGGCGATGTAATTGGTCAAACGGGTGTAGTTGTCGCCGAGGGTCGCTGCGTTGCTGCTGCTGTTATGGCCACCGCGAACGCCCCAGAAGCTGCCGGCTGGCTGCGGATTGGCGATGACGTCGATGCCGGAACCGAGCAATTGGGCCAACTCGGCGCTGCTATAGCTGGTTGTCTGGCCGGAACCGGGCGCGCCGGATTTCTGGCTGCCGATGACGGCGTAAAGGGGTTTGTTGAGGCTGGACTGCTCGGGGGACAAATTGGCCAGACGCCCGGCGGTGAAACCCTGGGGCGAGACGAGGCGGATGGTGTTGTTGGCCTGATCCGACCAGTAGATCCAGTCGCCGAACATCAGCTTGACGGCGTAGCTGTCGAGACCGGCGGCTTGCTTGGTCGTGATGGCGTTGGCCATTGTGTCGCCGAGCGGGCCAGTGGCGACCATGTAGATGCCTTCGGATAATCCGAAGCTGGCCTGGATGGTATACTGCGCCGGGTCGTCGGCGTCAGAGAGAAGGGCCAGACTGCAGCCCTGGCCGCGCAAAGCATACATACCGCTGCGAGGTAGGGTGTCCTGACCAACGAGGGATGCTACGTTGACGGCTGCCGCGCCGTCGGTCCCACCCAGCAGCGTTTGATTGGCGAGAGCGGCCGGCACGGTGGCAGTTGCGGTCCCGAGGCTGGCGACCACGAGCTGGCTGGGCCCGCGAAGTGCAGAGCTGCCGTTGTTCACCGCCCTAGCGAGATTTGCCCAGAAGGCCGCCGGCGTGGATGCGGCAATGTTGTCGAAGGTTTCAGACGCTTGGCCAGGCACACCGATGGTGAGCCGCCAAGTGGAGACCTGCGAGCCCGGCGTGATGGCCAGGGCAATCTGGTTGCCGAGGCTGCCGGTGTAGCGCGCGGTGAGCTGCAGCGGGTAGGCGCCGGCGACGTAGAAGGTGCCGTCGGTGACGCGGACGCAGCGGAAGTTGCTGGCGCCCTGCTGCACGGCTGTGGCGACGGGGGTGCCGAGGTCGTACTTGCGCGGCATGACCGGGCCGAAGGTGCGGGCGTAGTCAGCCATGGTCGCGACCACGACGGGTTGATTCACCGGTCCCCAGGTGGCGGTTCCGACCACGCCGAGCAGGTTGGTGGGGACGCCGTTCAGGACGAGGTTCTGGGGCGGAACGATTTGGACGTAAAGGTCGGGAACGACGAGCGCGGTGGTGTTCAGGGCGCCTTGCTGGACGATGGGCATTCGATCAGTGCTCCTGCGCGGCGATGCGGACAGTGGAGTGGGCGTGGTCGGAGGCGAGAACCCGTCCGACCTCCGCGGTGTCGGTGATGAGGTCACCCACCGCGTGCGGCCCGAAGGCGCTAGTGACGACGAGGATGGTTGCCATGGAGGCTCCGGTCAGGAGGTGAGGGTGGTGGTGTTGGCGCCCTCGGCGAAGCGGGCGATGCCGAAGAGCATGGAGGGCTGGAGGGTCGAGGCGAGGGTTGGGAACTCGACCGAGTAAAGGAGGTCGCGGCGGTAGAGAGCGGCGTCCTGGCTCTGGTCAAAGGTGGTGGTGGAGACGTAGCGGAGGCGGCAGGCGGCGGTGTCGGTGGGGGTTGCGGCCGCGGTCACGGTGAGGAAGGGCGTGGCGGCGAAGGTGGCGTCGACGGTCGCGGTGGCGGTGTCCCGGGTGGCAGGGGTTGGGCACCATGCGGTGATGCGGAAGGTCTGGAGTTGGCGGCGCAGGTCGGAGGTGGCGGCGGTGTCGATGGCGGTGCGGGCGAGCAGGTCGGTTGCACCTGGAATTGTGATTGAGGGGCCAGCGGATAAAGCGGGGCGGTCAGCGGCAACAGCGACGGCGAGGATAGCGGCGACGAGTGCGAGCGTCTCATTTGGACCGATACGATGGACGTAGGTCGTGGCGGCGATGCGGAGGCCGGCCAGCTGGCCCGGGTCTGCCGAACCGGTGAAGGTGACGGTGTCGCCAAGGATGGAGGCCATGAGGGTGGGCGTGGCTGAGGCAGCCTGCCAATCGGGGGAGTAGCGGGTGGTGTCGCGGATGCTGCCAGTGACCGGGAAAACGGTCATGTTGATGCGTCCGGCAGCAAGGTCGGCATCCAGGGCGGCGGCGTTAGGCCATCCCCGGTAGATACGTGTCAAGCTGCCGATGGTGCTGGATGCAAGGGGTCCATTTGGGTAGATGGCGGATGCGGCGAGAGTGGCGAGGGCGGTTTCGACGTCTGACTGGTCGGGCATCAGGTAGCGGCCTGTTTGGCGGTAAGGCGCCAGCCGAGGTCGGTGAGCTCGGCGGAGGCGATGACGTGGGTGCGGCCGAGGTCGTCCTGGACGAGGTCGGCGGGGCGGAGCGTGGCGGGCGCGGCGGGCAGGAGGATCGACCACCAGGGCAGGCGCGAGTCGCCGGGCAGGTCGCCGGCCGATCCGCCGCCGCTGGCGAGGATCGAGGCGGGCCAGGCAGTGAGAAGGGGCCGCGCGGTGGCGAGAGTCGTGCCGCCGTAGGTGTTGATGCCAAGGGCGTCCGGCGCTGCAGGGCGGGAGATGGTGACGGTGCGGTTGGTCTGGACGCAGAGGATGGGCAGCAGGGATTGCTGGGCGGCGATGAAGAAGGTGGCTCTCGGCCCGACTAGGTAATCGCCAGGCCGGGTGTAGGCGCTGTCGAGGATGGCGAACCAGGTTGCCCGTGCGTAGCCGGAGGGCCGTTGGAAGCGTGGGTCTTCGGCGTTGAAGGCGGCTGAAAGGCGGAGATAGCGGTTGCTGGAGGCCAGCGGGGTGGAGGGGCCGGAAGGACGGAAGGCGTCGTAGGAAAGACCTATGTGACGCGCTGCGGCCCCGAGCCCGCGGGAGATGCGGTCTTGGAGGCGGTCGGCTTGCATGGTGAGCTAGACGATGAGCGGGACGGAGGCGGTGGAAGCGAGGCCGGGTCCGGGCGGGATGCCGAGAAAGGCGCAGAGGCGGCGGCCCCAGGACTGTTCGAGGCGCTGGCGGTCGCGGATTTCGTCGGGGTTGCGGGTCCAGACGGCGGCGGCCGAGGTATCGAGGTTGCCGGCGGCGGCGGGGATGGCGAGTTCGAAGCTGCGCAAGGTCGTGAGGTGCTGGCCCAGGACGGCTTCCTCGGCGGGGCTGAGATTGTTCAGCCGGTACTCGAGGGCGCCGTACGCCTGGTAGAAGCGCCAGCCGATGTTGCCGGCGTTGCCGGCGCCGTAGGCGGGGTAGCCGCAGAAGCGGCGGGCGTCGGTTTTGTCGGGATCGGTGATCATGGGCTGGCGCTCCTGAGGCTCAGCCTACGTGTTCGACCATGACGGCGCGCTTGTAGGCGGCGTTGGTGGCGGTGGGGATGACGGTCGGGTTGGTGGTGGTGTCGCTGGGGGCGCAGAAGCCGCCGATCCAGTACCAGGACTGGGCGATGATCTGCTGCAGGCGATCGATCGGCTCGCGGGTAACCATGGCGATGCCGTCGACGATGCTGACGATGCTGTCCTTGGGCGCGACGTCCTCGGCGCCCATGCCGGCGAAGTCGCCTTCGATGAGGGCGCCCTTGCCGCAGATGATGGGGCGGCGGATGACTGCGCCGGGCAGCGTGGGGTGGGGCTGGACGTAGGCTTCCGTGGTGGGGATGAAGCGGAGGCCGAGGAAGTCGTTGACCATGCCCTGTTTGAAGACCTGGTTGGCCGAGGTAGCGCCCTGGAACAAGCGCTGGAAGTCCTGATCGGCGAAGAGCTGACGTGCGCTGACGGGGTCGAGGTAGCAGTTGTAGACGCCGTCGATCTCGGGGACGGCGTTCAGGCGAAGCTTGGCAACGGCGTCGAGCAGGTTGGCCATCTGGAGCGTGCTGCCGACAGCGAGGGCGGCGGTGGTGAGCGCGCCGTTGGGACGGATGACGACGGAGGCGTTGGCGGCCTGGACGGCGTTGCCCGCGGTGGCGTCGGCGACGGTGACGCTGGCGTTGAACGTGAGCGTGCCAGACACGCCGCCGGGCGCCGTGGAAACGTTGCTGACGTCGGGAGCGGCGCCGATCAGGGTGTAGGAGTTGGCGCCGACCGTGACGGTGAGAGAGGTGGTGCCGCCGACCGGGGACTGCACGCCGTTGACGAAGACGGTCTGAAAGCCGCGGATGTCGTCCACGGCGATGGCGGGTCCCGTTGCGGCAAGAGTGATGCGGACGCGGGTGTTGCCGCCGAAATAGGGGGCGAACAGGGCGTTGCGGGCGAGTTCGTCGAGGGAGCGGGCGGCCTGCTCGCCGTTGGTGTAAGCGTTCTGCAGGAACTGGCCCATGATGCCGACGCGCGAGGTGACCATGTTTAGGTCGGTGGTGGCGGCATAGTGATTGATGGAGATGGTGTACTGCTCGACGCCCCAGGTGGTGGGGGTGAGGCCATTATCGAGGTTGGTGTTGGTGTTGGGGGCGAGCGGGGTGGTGACGGAGGGCTTCAGGCCGGCGCGGGTTTTGGTGAGCGTCTCGCCGATGCCGACGGAGAAGTCCTCGCGGTCGACGACGGCGCGGTAGCCGAGGCGGGAGGCGAGAGCCTGCTGGAACTCGCGCTCGAGGAAGCCCTGCTGGATGATGGGCTGGAGCGCGAGGGGGAAGTTCTGGATGCCCATGTGGGTTCCTTAGGAGTGGTGGAGGTCGGGATGGCGGCGGGCGCCGATTTATCGTGGGCGCAACTGACGGAACTGATCGGCGTGCTGGGGGCGGCAGTGGCCAGACCAGGTCCGGGACTGGATGGGGCAGTCCGGGGAGGTGCGAAACTGGGAGATTAGAAGCTCGGCTACGAAGTCGAAGGGCAGTGATCCCATTCAGCCGGATGAAGCTTCAGCGGCCTCGGAGCAGGCGTTCCCGGGCGAGTTGCCATTCGCGGTAGGTCATGTCCTTGGCCATGCGCGGTTTTGCCGGCTCCGGGGCCGGGGGTTGGGCGGGGTGGCTGCTGTTGGGTTTGGTAAAGAGCCAGGGCTTGTCGCGCTTGAGCTGATCCATCAGGGCAGCGGCGCCGTCGATGTTGCCGTTCTCGTCGAGCTTGAGGGCGGACTGATCCAGCAGCTTGAGGCCGTCGAGATCGATGATGCCGGCGCGGATGGCGTGGGCCTTCATCTCGGCATGGATGAGGCGGCCATTGGCGACGGCGAGCTGGCGTTGAAGGGCTTCGGTGGTGGGAGCGTCGATGGGCTGGTCGGGGGTGTCGGTCATGGGCCTTTGCGGGGTTGGCTGGGCAGGTCGGCGTCGGCGCGAATACGGGCGAGTTCGGCAGGGATGTCGGCGATGTCGTAGGTGCTGGCAAGCGCCTTGAGGGCGGTCTCGCGGCTGAGCTGGCCGGCGGCGGTGAGGGTGGTCAAGGTTTGGGCGTCACGCTGGCGGTCCTCGGAGGTAGCGGGATACCAGTGAGGCCAAATCAGCGAGACCGGGGCGTTGGGGTCGAGGGCGGGGGCATCCTGGCCGGCGATGCGGAGGCGGTAGCGGGTGCTGGCGCGCAGGACCATGCGAGCGAGGGAGAGCAAGGCGCCCTCGCCGTAGGAGGTGCGCAGGTTGTCGGCCAGCCAGAGCAGGCCCTGGTTCATGAGTTCGAGGGCTCGGCCGGAGGTGGCGGCGGACAGGCGGGAGGCATCGGAGCGGTTGCCATGAACGCTTTCGAGGGCGAATTCGCGCAGGGTGCGGACGTATTCGATAACGGCGGCAGCGGCGGTGCCGCCGATTTCAAGCAGCTTGGCATCGCCTTTTTCGGAAACGATGAGGGCGTTGCCGGCGCCCTTGACGATCTCGCTGTCGAGACCGGCGGGCTCCTTGATGAGGAGGGTCGGGTCGGAGCTGTATTTCAGGCCGCGGCCGGCTTGGGAGAGCTGGTAGTCGATCTCGATGGAGGTCTCGATGGCGGCGCGGAAGGTGGATGCGCCGTCGGCGGGGTCAAGGGACCAGGAAGGGCCGGGAAGGTTGCGCACCCAGACGAGGGGGACGAAGCCGAGGCCGTGCTGGACGGTGCGCGCCGGGTCGACGACGAGAGGCCCCGGGGAGGCGACGGGCTGGGGGACGAACCAGGTTTCGGCAGACAGGTCCCAGCGGCGGGTGAACCAGTAGGTGGTTGAGGGATCGGAGATGTCGTAACCGGCGGCGATCAGGGCGTTGCCGGAGATTTTATAGCGCTCGGTGATGGCGGCGAGGGTGTCGGGCGCGTCGGACTGCCAGGCGGGGGTGAGGTTCACCGTGTCGAGGCAGGCAAGGAAGACGCGTCCGCGCAGGACACGAAGGAGAATGGCGACAGAGCCGATCGCGCCGCGGAGGGCGGCTTCGGTCATGACCTCGTTCAGGTGGGTTTCCCGGGCGAGGGCGGCGAGGGTGTCGCGGACGGCGTGGTCGGGAGAGTCGATGGCGGGAAAGTGGCCTTCGGAGAACAGCAGGGCGACGCTGTCTTCGGTGACGATGCGGGCGAGGGCGTAGCGGACCGAGGGACGGCGGAGGCGGAGCGGGATGTATTCGCCGGAGGGGGTTCGTTCGTCGTGGAATTCGTGCGGGAGGGCGTCGTAGAGGGTGCCGTCCAGGACCCGGCGGAGGATGTCGAGCCGCCGGGCGCGAAGCGGCATGTCGGGGTCGGCGGGGATCAGGTCGCAGATTGATTGGAACATGGGACGCCTCCGAAGGGCTATCGCTGGAGAAGGGGCAGGTTGGCGCGGCGGGCGGGGGCGGCGGAGTCGGTGAGCATGGCGAAGGCGCGGCTGAGGGCGTCGACCTGGTCGTCCTTGGCGCCATGAGGGAAGTCCTGCAGTTCCTCGAGAAGGGCGCGATTCCAGGGGGCGCGGCGGAGGGCGAGGTTGCCGGCGTTGGCCTGGCTGGCGGCGGGCATGGCGCGGGTTTCCTTGGCGCCGGTCTCGGGGGAGGCGAGAACGCGGTAGCCGGCGAGGCGGGCGGTGAGATAGCGGATCTGGGCGCGGCCGGCCTGGCCGGGATCCTGGGGCAGTCCGATTGGGATGAGCGGGCCGTCCCCGGCGGCCGCGTCGAGGATGGCCTGCTCGACCTCGTGCGGGCCGCCGCGGAGGCGGATAACGTCGAGGATGCAGAAGGCGCCGTTGGCGTCGCGGGTGAGCTTGAGGCCGACGGTGTAGTCAGGATCGCGTCCGGAGGTTTCGGCGGTGGCGGCGAGATCCCAGGCGCGGACTGTGAGGCCCAGTCCGGGCTCGGTGAGGATGGGGATTTTGGCGGGGTGAAAGAGGCGGCCGGTGCGCAGGGTGGGGGATTGCTGGAACAAGGCGGCGAAAGCGCGCTCGCCGACGATGGCGCGCTTGCGGGCGAGGGCTTCGGCGGTTTCCCATTCGGGCCAGAGAGGTTCGCCGAGGATGCGGCCGAGCGGGTCGCCGGGTTCGGCCAGGGCGGGGAGGCGAAGGGTACGCCAGGTGTCGGAGCCGTTTTGGATGCGGCCGCCGAGGTCGTCGGGATGCCACCGGGTCATGATGAGGACGATGCGGCCACCGGGTTTTAGGCGGGTGACGAGGTCGGAGCGATACCAGGACCAGAGATGGTCGCGGGCGGCGGGACTGTCGGCCTCGGCCTGGGATTTGACCGGATCGTCGATGAGAATGAGGTCGGCGCGGCGGCCGGTAATGGGCCCGCGCACGCCGGTGGCGAAGTATTCGGCGTTGGTGGAGGTGGCGAAGTTGTGGGCGGCGCGGCTGTTGGGGTCGAGGGTATAGCCGAGGCGGGCGGCGTGCTGGTCGATGAGTGCGCGGACGCCGCGACCGAAATGGCGGGCAAGGGATGCGGTGTGGGATGTCGCGATGATGGACGAGCCGGGGTTCTGGGCAAGCCACCAGGGCGGAAAAAGGAGGGAAGCATAGGTCGATTTTGCCGATCCAGGAGGCAGCAGGAGCATAAGGCGGTCGGTATGTCCGACGGCAACGGCATTGAGCTCGGCCAGAAGAAGGCGATGGTGGGGAGCTGGGGCTTGGCCGCGGTCGGCAAGGGCCAGGGTCGCCCAGGCCAGGAGGTCGTTACGGATCGAGCGCCTGAGTGCGCGCTCCGTCGTGAGGTCGGAGGGCGTCCAGGTCGTGATCGGCAAGGGCTGCAAGATCCGTGGAAGGGCGTGCGGCGAGGACGCGAGGGTGAAGGTAAGGGGCGGCGACGCGGGCGAGGGCGGCTGCGCCGTCGTGGTCGCCGTCATCCCATTTGCGCTGCATGGCGGCGAGGAGGATGGCGAGGGGAGTCATGTGAGGTGGCGGTTACATCGGCGACGGTAATGAAGAAGATAGGTTAGGTTGGGTCGTTTGGGCAAGGGTTTTTTTCCTATTTTTAGGAAGGGGACGAATTTAGCTTAGACGATTTACTTTCGCCTGCATGCAGGCGGGTTACTTGGTCAGGGTTGCCAAGTAGTAAGCTGGATTGAGGTATTATGTAGATGTCGCTCCTCAAGACTTTCCTCATTCTCAGATTGCACCGAACATGTCGTTGAGGATTGGTTGTGCTGCCGGCCTGAGCGCGAATTGTTCGATCAGCGGGCGTAGGCGATGCTCTGTCATGGTGGGGATGAGTTCGTAGAGCATGCTGCCCCAGCGAAACAGCGGGTGGCTGCGTCGCCTGGTAGTGTTGGACTTCAGACGCCGGTCGTAGCCGAGCGCTTCCCCTGCCGCACCGAGCAGGGTCAGCAAGACGACCGCAAAGGCGTTGATCAGCTATCGGCGGTCACGCCGATCGGGAATGCTGACGTGCATCGCACCCATCCCTGCGCTGGCCTTCCACCGGCTGACGCTGGAGGAACCTTCGCCAACTCCGCCCACGCCGAAGCGCAGGTCCTTGGCATCGCGGAACGCGCCCTCGATGCCCAAGCCCTTGCCATATAGATCAATCAGCGCCCTGGCGGTCTCGTTGGTCATGCTGGTGGCCAAGCACCAGGGCTCCTTCATGTCCTTGGCTTGCACGCACACCACGGCGCCGACCCACTCGGCGGCTACACGGGCCTCGCCGTCGGCAGCGGTCACCATGATGTTGCCGCGGAAGCGGATGACGAAGTCGAATTTCAACTCCTCGGTTAGCACCCGATACAGTTTTTGGCCGCCAAAGCGGCAGTCGGCCACGATGCGCACGCGCACATCGGCGGGCAGCACCTCGGCCAGGCGCACCAGGACCTGATACTCGTAATCGTGGCCCGGTCCTTCAGCGTCGCCGTGTCGACCGCCAGCCCCATCAGCGGCGTTGCCCGTCCATGGCAGCACGACAGCGACAGCATGATCGTCGCCTGGCCGTCAGCGGCGAAGTCCGTCCAGTCCGTCGCCACCGCGACGCTAGATCGGTCACCCATCAGATACGGCACCCAATGGACCAGCAAGGCGTCAACATCGATGCCTGGGTTGGACAGCAACCGACCCACCTGCTTGATCGCATGCTTGGTTAGCCGTCCGCGGGTAGGGGCAAACCTTGGCCAATTATGGCAGCTTCGATCGTTCCGACTCGCCTGCCAGCGAGAACACGCGCTTGGCATGCAAGCCTTTTGTGAACAGCGTGGTCAGGAGGCGGTGGACGCCCTCGAACGAGCGCGGCTTCTTGGTCTGCATCGTCCAGTCCCGTGCATCGGATCACGGGCCTAAAATCCTATCTCGGCGCGGCTTGCAAGCCGGTTCCGACGCTCATCACACTTCGATCGTCAGGCGAGCCGGCGTGAGTCTTTTCGGAAACTTCGATCCATTCGCGCGAGCCTCTTTTCCTATACGTCACTGGAGCAGAATGAGGATGGCGAGCCCTCGCCGCAACGCTCAGCTAGGGCGATAGTCGGGCGTTTCCGCTTGGATAATCGCACTTGGTGATGGCGCACCCTCTTCCTCCACCGGGAGAAGAGCGGAATGGCTGGGTTTAGGAGATAGATGACGCATAACGCCAAATGATGGCGCGGCGGCGTTTCCCGAAATTGGACTGGAAGTCAACGTGCGTTTGGCTCATAGCGGGATGCGGCATGCAAAACGATGTCGCAACTTGCCATCGGGGACTAAACGTTGACCGACGATGAAGCGTTTTCTAACTTAAAATGGAGCGTTCGGGCGAGGATTTTGATCCTGAAGTCAAAGAAACTCGTTGTAGTGACACTCACATCAATTGCGGTGACAGCGTGTGCTGGGAGTAGTGGCCACCGTGAGTTCGCCGGGTCGCCGCAGGTGATAGCGGGAGGTTGTCCGGAACTTGCAAACCAAGGGCACGGTATCCGCAGCATACTAAGGGTGCAGAAAAGCTCGGTCGTGTTCATGCCAGCCGAAGGAGTGGTCGAACTTAACGGTCATGTCGATGCAGTGGGGCGCGTGACGGCCAGCCGAAGTTCAATCGGTGCGGATCATCATGCATTCGAGATGGTGTTCGAGGGCAAGCTGGCCGGTGACGCGGTGGATGGCACGTTTGCCACACCGCGTTGCCGAGCGTCGATCAAAATGGGTGCGATTTAGGTTGCCTTGCGACAGCGTCCCAGAGTTTAGCTGCCCGTTGATCAGTGGTGAGCGCCGCAACGATGTGATCGATGGCGCTTGCGTGCCAGCGTTGGATTGCCTTGTGGTCAGCGCCGACGAGGCGGGCTAGACGCCGCCAACTGAATAGGTGACGCCCGGTTAGGGGGCTGACGAGGCAACGACAGCCGACAATCCGGCGCAGGACGACCTTGTCGGCGGGAATGAGGGGGATCCAGGAAAAGGCTTGATCCATGCGAGTGATGCGATGCGCAGCAGGCACGGCTGGTGTTGGACGTCCCTCGCCGGGTGCTGCGAAGGCTTCCAAGGCGTCGCGGACGAAGTCGTGACGGGTTTGTCGTAATTTCGTGGTGTGACCGGATTGCGGCAAGGAAAGCAGGGTGTGGCCGGCCTCCTCCAACCGATAAATGATGGTCTCGGCGTCGAATGGCTCGTCAGATCGGGCCGGCGTCGCCAGGGCACGCCGAGGGAGGCGGCTTTTGGGAATGTTGCCAAAGGTGGAAGCAGCCGGATGCTTCAGGGCGAGCTTGGGGCATGGTTCGGTCATTGCGGAGGTCTTTCGGCTCGGGTCACAGGAAAACTGGATAGGGATAGGGCTCGCCGTCGAGGATCGTGCCTGCCGTGATGGCGGCCCAGGTCAGGGGATGACCAGGAGGCATGCAGGTGCGGTCTGCGCGGCAAGGCACGGGCACCGGGCGGGACGACGACACTGGGGCGGGCGGGATGCCAAGCCGGCGCGCCCGCTCGATGACGGCACTGCGCCCGATTTGGAGCTGGGTCGCGATGATGTGCCAGGTGCCGCCGTGGTCGCGCATGGTGCGAAGTTGCTGGTCGGCGTGAGCGGACCATTGGATTTTGAGAGCCATTCGTTCCCCCAGCGCAATAGTTAGCAGAGCTAACATCGTTCGTCAAATGTTCTTATTTGATGCAAGATAATCGCCGGTTCAAAGGAAGTTTTGGAGAGAACGATGGAGGTGACGGTCGGAGGACGGATTGCCGCACTTAGGCGTGCGGCTGGACTGTCGCAGGCAGATTTGGCGGAGCGGACAGGGGTGTCACGAAGTGCGGTTGCCCAGTGGGAGACTGATCGTGCTGGTCAGATGCGAGATAACCTGGCCCGGATCGCGGCAGCTTTGGACGTTTCGGTCGAGGTTCTTCTACAGGGTGATCTGGCGCGCGGGTTGCTGGTGACGACGGGGGATGAGCTGGCGCTGGTGCGGCTGTATCGGGACTGCTGTATGCGCGACCGGGGAAAGTTGCTGCGATTGGCGCGGCAGATGGCAACGAGTTCGGTGGATGGAGCTTAGGACGATGGCAACAGGGCGAGAGGGCAAGCGGTGAAGCGAGTTGGAGGCGACACGTTGACGGTGCGGTCGGATGGGTTGGGTGTTCCCTTATTGGCAACGATGTCGCCGGAGGAGCAGGACGAGCTGGCTGAAGCATTGCGAGTATTGACCAAGGGAAGTGGCCTTCTATCGCGTTTGATGGAGATGACGACGGGTTTGACGGCGAGGATCGGAACCCGAGGTTTAAAGATGATGCCCGGTCTGCAAGCGGCTGTGTCTGAGGTGGCGGAGGCGGCGTTGGGGCGGGCGTTCGATATTGCAATTCTTGGACTGCCATCTGGTCTGCCGCGCAGCAAAGGCCGAGTTGGCGCGGCGATCGTGGGAGTGTCAGGTGCCATCGGCGGCTTTGCGGGGCTTGCGGGGTTTGTACCCGATGCGTTCGTAACGACGCTTTCGATCATGCGCAGCGTGGCACAGATCGCTCAAGCAGAGGGCGAGGATTTGACGGTTCCGGACAGCAGGCTCGCCTGCTTGAAGGTATTCGCGACGAGTTTGGAGGGTGGATTTGGTGCGGAAGGTAGCCCCGATGTAAGTTATTTCATCACCCGATCGGCTTTGCAGGGGCGTTCGGTCATGATGCTGCTGTCGGAAGTGGCGGGCCGGTATGGCATCACCCTATCGCAGAAACTGACGCTGCAGGCTGTGCCGCTGTTGGGAGCGGCGAGCGGGGTTGGGCTGAATCTGGCGTATATGGCGCATTACCGGGCTGTCGCGCGGGCAGTTTTCGTTGTGAGGCGGCTGCAGCGTAAATATGGGGTCGACATCGCACATGATTTTACGAGTTTGTAACGATAGGAGGAAGTTGCTTCGATATCGGCGCTCCAGAAATGTTTAGCTTCAAAGTTTATTAACCGTTGCTTATCATCTATGCGATGCGTTAAGACAAATTCCGCTGCTGACCATTTCGAATTGGAAATTTATCGATGTCAACCGTCACCGTTCCGGGTAGTAACAGCCAGATATTCCAAATGAATTACGGCAGCAACGACGCGATTGCGTATGCACAGGGCTTGGCAAACAGCATCGATGCTCAAATTGCGGCGGGAGCGCTGGCGGCTGTCAATTACGCTGGAGGGAACGTTGCGCCAGGCCCGAGTGGGGCGGCTGGCGGCGTTGTCGTTTTCTCGACCAATGCGACAACGCCGGGCGCCGTGCTCCTTCCGAATGGCGATGTTGCCGCGGTGGACAATGCAGCGGGGCCGGTATCGGTTTGGGGTAGTTCGACACTGAACACCGTCGTGGCTGGCAGTGGGGGATTGTCGTTCTACGCTGCCGTGGCTCCTGCCGGCGTGCTGAGCATCGTTGCGGGGGATGGCGCGAACTGGATTGCGACGTCGACGGTCGGCGGCGGCAGCTACAAGATCAACCTAGGCGCCGGAGACGATACGGTCCGCGTCGACACCGGCAACGCCACGGTCAATATGGGCACCGGACACAACACTGCGCAACTTGGGAATGGCAACTCAACTATCATATCGGTTGGGGCCGATCTGATTAACGGGAATTCCGTTGCAGGTGGCGGGGGCAGCGATACTATCCAAGTAACCAGTGGTCAGACAACAATAAACCCTGGTTCCAGTAATTTTACCGTCTATGGCAACGATAGCAATCCATTGACGATCTTGCCCGGAACCGGCACGGATTTGGTTTCCATCGGTATTGGTGGTGGAACAGTCACGGCAGGGTCGGGTGGCAACAGCACCCTCATCGGCGGCTTGAACATGGTCGGGTCGCCGGCAGTTTACATGACAGGAACGGCTGGCGGCGACAAGATATATGCCATCGGCTACGGCAACGTCGTTGCGACCGCGGGCGCCGGCAACGAGACGATCACGGGCGCAGGGAATGCGCCTTTCGGCGGCACGGCCTCGTATGGCAACAACTCGTTCGTAGCGGGTTCAGGCAACGATACGCTTCTTGCAGGCGCGGGCCAGGACACCTTGACTGCTGGAACCGGCAACGCTTCGATGGTGGCCGGAACCGCCGCGGACACGTTCGCTTTCCAAAAAGGCGCCGCGGGTGGAAGCGATACCATCTCGGGCTTCAAGGTTGGCGTAGATACGCTGTTGTTGACAGGGTACGGGCTTACGGCGTCGTCGGCGCTGGGAACGGCACTGCAACAGAATGGCGGCACGGTTCTGACCTTTGCCGACGGCACCACCGTTACGATTGCGGGTATCAACAACTTTTCCGGCCCGAACATAAAGGTCGGTTGACCCTTAGGTCAGGGTTTGGGCATTTCTGGCGGACGGAACTGATGGAGGTGGCGAGCGCTGACATTGGGCCACGTTGGGGAGGCCACGATGCTGAACGCGCAGATGCCAGAGCCCATGACGCCGCCGGGCGGTCCACAACCACCGCCGATTCAGGAGCCGGACGGGACGCCACCGGCTCCGGCGGAATTGCCTCCAGCCGATCCCATGCCAGTGCCGCCGCCTGTGCAGATGCTCTGGGACTGTTCTGACCAGGAGCTAGGCGGGAAGATGTGCCAAGCGCCTAGGTTGGTTTCACCGGGTCAGGCGTCGCGGGTCCCGATCCGTCTGCCGGACGGTTGGCTTCCAAGTTATTCCAACCTGCACTGCGCCACTGTTCAAGTTTGGCGTCGAAGTTGATTGGATTGGTTCCTTCGATCGCCTTGATGATCTGTTCGCGTGTACCGGAAGCAGGCTGAATGACCAAAAGTGCCTGACCTTGGCGGACGCCCGTTGCAAGACCATGGACTTCGTCGTCTTGCGCGAACAGACCTTTCAATGCGCCAAAAAGGCCGGTGTTGCCGCCTTCGGAGTTGACCCCGGCGTTTGCGTGATCGGCGGTCTCCTCCACGATTTGCGGGTCGATAGAGGAAACTTGGGCCACGAGGCTTTCGCGGGCCGCCTCCGCTGCGGCACGGGTCCCATACATGACGACGATGCGGTCGTCGTGCACTGCCGGGTCGTAAAGGCCCGTGTCATGGGCGGTGTTGGTGTTCAGCGTGTCGCTACGCTGGTTGGAGTTGGTGTAGGCGGGGTCCGGTTTGATCGCCATGGGATGGCCTCCTGAGGGTGCGCGTTCACGCTGCGTTAGGGCGATCATCAAGACGGATGGCGTGCGGGGAAGTTTCGTGGCTATGGCACAGCGCCGTCCGACCAGCGGGCATATCGCCGCAACAAGATGCGCCGACCACCTCAGGCAGCATCGGCCCGGCGGCGACGGGGGGCAGGAACGGGGACCGGCAGCGTGTCTTCCGGCCCGGCGAGAGCGGCTAGAAGTGCTTCACGCAATTGACCCAGCTTGCGGTCATTCTCGATTTTAAGGCCGAACACGTCCTTTACGTAAAAGACGTCGACGGCGCGAACGCCGTAGGTGGTGACGTGGGCCGACGCGATCTGAAGGCCCTGCTCACTGATGGCTCGGGTGACGTCATGCAGCAGGCCGGGGCGGTCGCGGCCGTTCACTTCGAGCACGGTGTGGGTGTGGCTGGCTCGGTTGTCGATGACGACGCGGGGCGGGACGTGGATGGCGCGCATGCGGCGGCCGAGCAAGGCCTTGCTGGCGCGCCGAATTTCGGCGGTGATACGCAGCCGGCCGGAGAGCGCCTGCTCGACAAGGGCCGCCAGCTTCGCGAGCCGATGTGGCGCGTCGAAGGCGCCTCCGGCGGCGTCCTGCACCCAAAAAGTATCCAGCGCCATGCCATTGGTAAGGGTGTGGATACGGGCGTCGACGATGCTGGCGCCGGCCACGGCGAGCGCGCCGGAGATGCGGCTGAATAATCCGGCGTGGTCAGCGGCGTAAACGGTGATCTCGGTGACGGCCCGGGCTGGAAGTGGTTCGCTGTTGACGGTGAGCGGCCCCTGGTGGGCTTCCGCCTCACGGATGAGGCGGGCGTGGCGAAGGTGGGTTTCGGGGTCAAAGCTAAGCCAGTAGCTGGGATAGCCGAGGTTGAGGAAGAACTCGCGGTCAGCAGGGGGCCAGTCGGGCATGAGCGAGGTGAGCGCTTGCTTGGCGCGGGCGACGCGGACGTCGCGCTCGGTGGTGGCGAGCCCGCCGGCGAGGACTTCGGCGACGCGACTGTAGAGCTCGCGGAGCAGCGTGGCTTTCCAGCCGTTCCAGACCTTGGCGGAGACGGCGCGCATGTCGGCTACGGTCAGGACGAGGAGAAGCTTGAGGCGCTCGGGTGATTGGATGGTTTCGGCGAGGTCGAGGATGGTTTTCGGGTCGTCGATGTCGCGCTTGAAGGCGGTTTGGCTGAGCAGGAGATGCTGCAGGACCAGCCAGGAGACCATCTCGGTTTCCTCGGCGGAGAGGCCGAGGGCGGGGCCGACGTTGAGTGCGACTTCGGCGCCCAGTTCGGAGTGGTCGCCGCCGCGGCCCTTGGCGATGTCGTGGAGAAGGGTCGCGACATAAAGGGCACGGCGGGACTGCAGGTCTTCCATGAGGCCGCTGGCGATGGGCGCGACCTCGGTCAACTCGCCGCGCTCGAGGGTATTGAGGACGCGCACGGCCTCGATGGTGTGCTCGTCCACCGTGAAGACATGGTAAGTGTCGAACTGCATCTGGCCGACGATGCGGGCCCAGTCGGGCAGATAGCGGCCGAGGATGCCGGTCTCGTTCAGAAGGTGCAGCCAGCGCGCGCTATCGGCGCCGTTGCATAGCAGATCGAGAAAGATGTTGCCGGCAGCGGAATTGCCGCGCAGGAGGGTGGCCTGACGCTCATGCCGAATGAGCGAGCGTATGGCCAGCGGGTGCAACTCCAGGGAACGGTCACGGGCAACCTGGAGGATGCGCAGCATCTGGACGGGTTCAGCCTTGAAGTCGCGGCCTGGGGCTGGGAGCAACTGGCCGTCGGCGAGGACAAAGCCAGCTTCAAACAGCGCGGCGTCGGTGCGCTCGGGGGTGGCAGGGGAGCCGAGTGCCTCACGAACGATGGCAGGCTCAAGCACTGCGGTGATGCGGGCGACCTCGCGCGCGGTGAGGAAGTAGTGGCGCATAAATCGTTCGACGCCGTTTTGGCGCCCGTGACGAGTGTATCCCATGCGTGCGCCGACGACGGGTTGCATGTCGAAGGTGAGCCGCTCCTCGGCGCGACCGGCGACGTAGTGCAGGTGGAAACGGACCGTCCAAAGGAAGTCCCAGGAGCGCCGGGCGTGCTTAGCCTCTTTCTCGATCAATAGGCCGCCGCCGGGGCTTTCCGGACCCACCAAATCCCCCATCACGCGAGTGTCGAGGACGTAGCGACTCATCCAGTAGAGGGTTTGAAGGTCGCGCAAGCCGCCGCGGCCTTCCTTGATGTTCGGCTCGACCAGAAACGGGCTTTCGCCGTAGCGGCGGTGGCGAATATCGCGTTCCGTCTGCTTCGCGGCGATGAACTCCCCGACATGATCAGCGCAGGCGGCGGTGAAGCGGATGGCAAAATCGTCGAAGAGCGACGTGTCGCCGGCGACGCGACGGGCGTCGATCATGGACGTGCGAATGGTGACGTCCTTGGCGGATTCGGCGATGCACTCGGATACGGACCGGGTAGCATGACCCACTTTCAAGCCGAGATCCCACAGGAAGTAGAGCATGAACTCCACTTTTGCGAGCGCGCGCAGCGCGGCCGGCTGGCCGGGGGCGACGCCGGTGATAAAGAGTAGGTCGATATCGCTGAAGGGGGCGAGCATGCCACGGCCGTAGCCCCCGGTGGCGACGACACAAAGCAAGCACGGCTTGGCGGAAGGATCCGCGGCGGCGGTGACCTGGTCGGCGTAGTTGTAAAGGGCTGCGACCATCCCATCGGTCAGCGAGGCGAGCAGCCGAGCCGCCTCCAGCCCGGTGAGTTGGGAATGCTCGAACGCTTCGCGCACGTGGTACTGAATTCGGCTGAGGTGACGGCGGAACACGCCAAGTGCAGCATCGCGGGAAACCACGCCGCCGCTGTCGCTGCTCGTGGAAGCCAGTGCGTCGGTGAGAACGCCAGCGGCGTCCTGAGGGGAGCCAGGAAGGAAGGGAATTGTAAGCATTATTCCGATGATAGACCTAGTGCCTTCAATTTATACAGGGCGTCGAGCGCCTCACGCGGGGAGAGCTTATCGGGATCGGTGGCATCGAGGGCTAGCCGCAACCGGTCGGGAGGCAAGGATGTAGGCAATGCGGCGAAGAGTGGAAGGTTGGAAGGCGCGCCGCGCTCGATTGCCGTCAGGAGGGAGGCTGCGCGGCGGACGGTGGGAGCGGGAATTCCTGCGAGCCGAGCCACGTGCACGCCCCAGCTGCGGCCGGCTGCACCTTCGCCGACTTCGTGCAGGAAGACGACGTCACCCTTCCACTCGCGCACCCGCATGGTGTGGGGACACATTTGGGGCATGGCCGCGGTGAGACTGGCGAGTTCATGAAAGTGAGTGGCGAAGATCGTGCGGCAGCGCACCTGGTTATGGAGCGCTTCGAGGACCGCCCAGGCGATGGCGAGGCCATCGGAGGTGGCGGTGCCGCGCCCGATCTCGTCCACGACGACGAGGCTATTGGGGCCGGCCTGGTTGAGGATAGCGGCGGTTTCGGTCATTTCGACCATGAAGGTGCTGCGGCCGCGGGCGAGGTCGTCGGCGGCGCCGACCCGGCTGAATAAGCGGTCGACGATGCCAATGCGGGCGGTGGCGGCGGGGACGGGGAGGCCAGCCTGGGCAAGGATGACGATGAGGGCGTTCTGGCGCAGGAAGGTGGATTTACCGGCCATGTTCGGGCCGGTCAGCAGCAGGACACGCCGGGTGGGGGAGAGATCGCAGTCGTTGGGGATGAAGCGGGCGGTGCGAGCGAGGGCGGCTTCGACGACGGGGTGGCGGCCGGCGGTGATAGCGAAGGCGCAGTCGAGGGTGACAGCCGGGCAGGTCCAGGCGCCGGTGGCGGCGAGGGCGGCGCAGGATTGCAGGGCGTCCAGGGCGGCAAGGGCTTCGGCGGCGGCGCGCAGGGCGGGGGCTTGCTGGAGAATGGCGGCTGTCAGGGTGGCGACGATGGTTGTTTCGCGGGCGGCGGCGCGATCGGCGGCTTCGGCGATGCGGCGGTCGAGGTCGGTCAAGTCGGGGTTGGTAAAGCGGGCGGCATTGGCCATGGATTGGCGCAAGGTGAGGCTCGGATGCGCGCGCAGGGTTTCGGCTGAGGCGGCGGGAACCTCGATCACATAGCCGAGCTGGGCGTGATGGCGAATCTTGAGCGCGGCGACGCCGTAGCGCTGAGCATAGTCGAGTTGCAGGCCGGAGATGACCCGGCGGCTATCGTCGCGCAACCGGCGGTGGGCGTCGAGTTCGCCGTCGAACCCGGGGAGGATGACATTGCCGTCGCCAGGCCGGGCAGGAAGATCGTCGGCGAGGGCGGCGGCGAGCTGGGCGTGGAGCGCCGGGTCCAGGTGGAGCGGGGCTGCGTAGGAAGCGAGCGCCGGGTCGGGCGGGAGGGCGGTAGCCGCTTCGGTGGCGGCTGAAAGACCGATTCGAATGGCCCCAAGGTCGCGGGGCGTGCCGCGGCCAAGCGAGAGACGGGCCAGGGCGCGGGCGATGTCGGGCGCGCCGCGCAGGGCGGAGCGGAGCGGGACGACGTTGTCGATCAGGGCCGACCAAGCGGCTTGGCGAGCGGCAATCGCGGCCGGGTCGGTGAGGGGCGCCGAGAGCCAGGCGGCCAGGGTGCGTGCACCGGCCGATGTGATGGTGCGCTGGATCGAGGCAAGCAGGGTATGTTCGGTTCCCCCGTCTCGCGCGCGAGTGATTTCGAGGCTGGCGCGGGTGGTGGCGTCCATGAGCAAGGCACCGGTGGCGCTGTGCTGCGCTGGAGGGGAGAGGTGGGGCAGTTTGCCGGCCTGGGTGGCTTGGACGTAGGCGAGAGCGAGCGCGGCGGCCATGGCTTCGGCGTCGGAGAAGGCGCCGAACGCGTCGAGGCTGGCGACGGCAAAGGCTTCGGCGACTCGGGAACGGGCGGCCAAGGGCGGCGGCGCGGTGGTGTCGGGCGCGCGGCGGTCGTCGTAGTCGCCGAGGGGAATGTCGGAGCTGGCGACGATCTCGGCCGGGTCGAGGTGGCCGAGCAGGGCGGGGAGGTCGGCGGTCTCGACGGTCTCGAACAGGCCGGTGGAGATGTCGAGCCATGCGGCGCCGAGGGTGGCGCCGGCGCGAGCGAGAGCGAGCAGGAGGTTGCGGCGGGCGCCATCGAGCAGCGAGTCTTCGGTCAGGGTGCCGGGGGTGACGAGGCGGACGACCTCGCGCCGGAGTGGGGCTTTGCCGGAGCGGGCGCTGGCGGCCTCCATCTGCTCGGCGATGGCGACGCGGAAGCCGCGGCGGATCAGGCGGGCGAGGTAGGCGTCGGCCGCGTGGATGGGGACGCCGCACATCGGGATTGGTGCGCCATCGTGCTCGCCGCGGGCAGTGAGGGCGATGCCGAGGGCGGCAGTGGCGGCTTCGGCGTCGGCGAAAAAGAGTTCGTAGAAGTCGCCCATGCGAAAGAACAGGAGGGCGTCAGGGTTTTGCTGCTTGGCCGCGAACCACTGGGCCATGACGGGGGAGGGGTTGGACACGGGTGGCAAATATCACAGCGGGATCGGGGATGTCGCGTGAGGAGCGCCACCCCCACCCCGGCTCCCTGCCGCCGGCGGGAAAGGGAGAAGTGGTTTTGGGCGTCTAGGTATAGGTGTAGGCTGGGGATCAAAGGCAGGGGAAAAACGATGCCAGAGGGAACGGGTCAGACCAACCAGGTGACGGCGGAAGAGGCTTTGGCGCTGCACTCGAGCGGGCGGCCAGGCAAGCTGGAGACGCGGATCAGCAAGCCGATCCGGACCGCACGGGATTTGAGCTTGGCGTACTCGCCGGGAGTGGCGGAGCCGTGCCTGCGGATCGCGGCGGACCCGGCGCTGGCGTACGACTACACGACCCGCGGCAACATGGTGGCGGTTATCTCGAACGGGACGGCGGTGCTGGGCTTGGGGAACCTGGGGGCGCTGGCGTCCAAACCGGTGATGGAAGGCAAGATCGCGCTGTTCAAGCGCTTCGCCGACGTGGATGGGATCGACCTGGAAGTGGCGACCGAGGACGTGGACGCGTTCGTGAACTGCGTCCGCTACCTCGCGCCGAGCTTCGGGGGGATCAACCTGGAGGACATCAAGGCGCCGGAGTGCTTCATCATCGAGCAGCGGCTGCGCGAGCTGATGGACATTCCGGTGTTCCACGACGACCAGCATGGCACGGCGATCGTGGCGGCGGCGGGGCTGATCAACGCCTGCCACCTCACGGGGCGCGATTTGGCGGCGACCCGGCTGGTGGTGAACGGCGCGGGGGCGGCGGCGATCGCGTGCGTGGAGCTGCTGAAGACGATGGGGATGCGGCCCGAGCACGTGACGCTGTGCGACACCAAGGGCGTGGTGTTCCAGGGGCGCACGGAGGGCATGAACCAGTGGAAAAGCGCGCATGCGGTGCAGACGAGCGCACGGACGCTGGAGCAGGCGATGGAGGGGGCGGACGCGGTGTTCGGTTTGTCGGTAAAGGGGGCGTTCACGCCGTCGATGGTCGGGCGGATGGCGGGTAAGCCGATCATCTTCGCGATGGCGAATCCTGACCCGGAGATCACGCCGGAGGAGGCGCGGGCGGTGAGCGCGGATGCGATCATCGCGACCGGGCGCAGCGACTATCCGAACCAGGTCAATAATGTATTGGGTTTCCCGTACATATTCCGGGGAGCGCTGGACGTGCGGGCGAGCACGATCAACGACGCGATGAAGGTGGCGGCAGCGGAAGCGCTGGCGGCGCTGGCGCGGGAAGACGTGCCAGACGAGGTGCACACGGCGAGCGCCGGGCGACGACTGGGATTTGGGCCGGAGTACATCATCCCGAACGCCTTCGACCCGCGGCTGATTTACCGGGTGCCGCCCGCGGTGGCGAAGGCGGCCATGGATAGCGGGGTGGCACGGCGACGGTTGCCGAACCTGCGCAAGTACACGCGGGAGTTGCAGGGGCGGTTGGACCCGACAGCGAACGCGCTGGACCAGATCATGGAGGCGGTGCGGGCCGATCCGCGGCGGGTGGTGTTCGCGGAAGGCGAGGAGGCATCAGTCGTGCGTGCGGCGGTGCAGTTCCGCAACGCCGGATATGGGGTGCCGGTGCTGATCGGGCGCGAGGACCGGGTGCGGGCGACGATGGCGGGATTGGGCCTTGGCGATGCGGCAGGAATTGAAATCCACAACGCCAGGCTGTCGAAGGACAACGGACGCTACGTGGATTTCCTATACGCCAAGCTGCAACGGCGCGGATTTTTGCACCGCGACGTGCAGCGAGTGGTCAACCAGGACCGCAATGTGTTCGCGGCGTGCATGCTGGCCTGCGGGGATGCCGATGCGGTGCTGACAGGGCTGACGCGAGGGGCGGCGGTGTGCCTGGAAGACATCCAATTGGTGATCGACCCGGCGCCGGGCAGCCTGCCGTTCGGGCTGACGCTGATGCTGGGGGCGCAGGCGACGATCTTCATTGCCGATACGCTGGTGCATGAGCGGCCAACGCCAGAGCAGATTGCCGACATTGCGGTGGGAAGTGCCGCAGCAGCGCGGCGGTTAGGCAGCGAGCCGCGGGTGGCGCTCCTGTCGCACTCGACCTTTGGCAATCCGATGCACTCGTCCGTGCATGGGATCCGGGAGGCGGTGGCGATCTTGGAGCGGCGAGGGGTCGATTTTGAGTTCGACGGGGATATGAGCCCGGACGTGGCTTTGGATGAAACCGTGCGGCGGTTGTACCCATTCTGCCGGCTGACGGGCAATGCGAACGTGCTGGTGATGCCCGGGCTGCATAGCGGGCACATCACCAGCCGCTTGGCGCCGAGACTGAGCGGGGGGAGCACGATTGGGCCGCTGCTGCTGGGACTGTCGTTGCCGGCACAGATTGCGCCGATCGGGGCGTCGGTGAGCCAGATTGTCGATTTAGCGTGTTTGGCGGCGCATCAGGCGATAGGGGTGAAAGAGGTCAATAAGTAGGCCATCCTCACCCCGGCCCTCTCCCGCGATCGGGAGAGGGAGGAGTGAAGCAGGGTTAGCGGGATTTATTGTAGAGCTTGGAGGCGATCTCAAACATCTCCTGGGGAGCGTAGTCGGGGGTGAAAGCGCCGTAGTTGCCGGTGAGATCGGAAATCTTGCCGCCCTCGGGGTGACCGTCGACGACTTCGAGCGCCCCGGGCGGGTCGCCGGGAAGGGCTTGCTCGCCGTTGCCCCAGATGCCGGACATCTCGCTGTAATCCTGCGGGCTGAATCGATAAAGGCGGCGGTGGCTGCCCTCGGCGAGGTACTTCTGGCACTCGGGGATGCGGTCGAGGTTGATGTTGGGCGTGGGCAGCATCTTCTCGACCGCAACGCCGGTAAGCTGCTTGAGAGCGAGCGCATAGGCGTGGGCGTGAACCGAGCCACGGACGAGGAGATAACCGCAGACTTCGCGGCCGGTTGGCTCGGTCATCGTCTCATAAACGCGCAGCTTGTGGATGCGGGCGCCGCACTCGAGGTGGAAGTTGTGCAGCAGGTCGATGATCACGTTTCCGGTGGTGGTGACCATGTCCACGTTCCAGGACATGGCGTTGCTGTTCACCGGCACTGAACCCCCGCCGTAGGACAGGAACGACCCGGCAAGGCGAATGTCCTGCATTTCCTTGAAAGGCGCGGTCGAGAGGTCGACGTTCTCGGTCGGGTCGCCGGGGCCATTGGCGAGCATGGAGACGCCGTTGCTGACGAGTTCGACATGGCCGAGCTCTTCGGCGGTGATGCTGGCGACGAGGCTGTAGAAGGGGCGCAGCTTAGACTTGCTGCGGAAGTTGAAGCTCTGGAACAGGTAGTTGCCCAGGGTGGACATCTCGCCGTATTTGCCGCCGAGGAGTTCCTGGAGGGCGGCGGCGGCGTTGGGGTCGGGTCTCTTAGGCTCGGGCAGAGCCGCCTGCAATTTGTCGATGCGCATGAACATGGGTCAAATCCCTATAAGTTTCACCGGCGCGATGCGCAGGGTTTCTGCAAGACGCGCGAGAAGCGCGCCGGTTTTGGCGAGCATCGACACGGGCGGGTGTTCCCTGCATTATTTGTTGCAAGGGCCGTGAGCCCGGCGCGAGGAGAAGTGCTTGGATCAGCTTGCGGACAGGGTTGGGGCGGAGCCGGTGGATACTCCGGCAGACGTGCGACGTCGGATCAAGTCGATCTTTGGCGGGTCGATCGGCAACCTGATCGAATGGTACGATTTTTACGTCTACAACTCGTTCGCGATTTACTTCGCCAAATCGTTTTCAGCCAGCGATGATCCGACGGCGCAGTTCATCAATGCGTTCGGGATCTATGCGATCGGGTTCCTCATCCGGCCGGTGGGCGGATTCATCCTGGGCTACTACGCTGACCGGAAGGGCCGGCGGGCGGCGCTGACGGTGTCGGTGCTGCTGATGTGCGCCGGATCGGGATTGATCGCGATCATTCCGACGTATGCGCAGGTGGGAGTTTGGGCGCCGTTGCTGCTGTTGCTGGCGCGGTTGCTGCAGGGGATTTCGCTTGGGGGAGAGTATGCTTCGTCGGCAACGTACCTGAGCGAGGTGGCCGGGGCTCGGCGGCGCGGGTTCTATAGTTCGTTTCAATATGTGACGCTGATTGGCGGGCAGGTGCTGGCGGCGCTGGTGCTGCTGGTGATGCAGCAGAGCTTCACATCAGCGGAGCTGTCGGCCTGGGGCTGGCGCATTCCGTTTGCGATCGGGGCCGTGTGCGCGCTGTATGGATTGTACCTGCGCCGCAATCTGATCGAGACGGACGAGTTCCTGGCGGCTAGCGAGAAGCCGAGAGTTAGCTTGATGCGTGAGCTGTTGAAGCACCCGAAAGAGTTGCTGCTGGTGTTTGGCCTGACAATGGGCGGCACGACGGCGTTCTATACTTTCAGCAGCTACATGCCGACTTATCTAGCCAACACGTTGAAATTTCCGAAGGAGTGGGTGGCGGAGATTTCTTTTATTACGCTGTTCCTGTTTGCAGCGATGCAACCGCTGTTTGGGGCGGTTAGCGACATAGTGGGGCGTCGGCCAGTGCTGATGTGGTTTGGCATCCTGGGCACGCTGTTGACGGTGCCGCTGTTCACGGCGCTGTCAGGGACGCATGATTACATGACAGCGCTGCTGCTCGTGCTCGCGGCACTGGCGATTGTCAGCGGCTACACGTCGATCAATGCGGTAGTGAAGGCTGAGCTGTTCCCGGCGAGCGTCCGGGCACTGGGGGTGGGGCTGCCGTATGCGGTGGCAGCGTCAATCTTTGGGGGAACCGCGCCGCTGCTCGCCCTGCAATTCAAGCAGAGCGGGCACGAGAACTGGTTCTACTGGTACGTGAGTGGGCTGATATTCATATCCTTGGTGGTTTACACGACGATGCGGGACACCAAGAAGACGTCGCGAATCCTGCGTTGAATTCGCTCGGTGCGCGGAGCCGGCGCGGCATATGGAGCTTGGAGGCGTGGCGGGCTAAGTTCAGCGCTATGATGATCGCCCGCTTGCTTCCGCTCGCTTTAATGCTGTCCGTTCCAGCCGCGGCCTTTGCGCAGCCCGCCTGTCCGCAGTTCTTCCCAGCCGGACAGCCGCCCGCGTTGACGAACGCGCGGCTTGGGCAGCGCATCACTCTCCTGTGCAACGATGCGTATGCCTTGCTCGCGTCCGGGGTGACGCGTGGGGCGCTCTGGTCGGCGGAACACCTCACGGCCGCAAGCGTCGAGGCGGCGCGGGGAACGCCGCGGCAGGGCAACTTCCATCCAGAAGACCGGCTGCCATTGACGGACCAGGCGCAACTCGAGGATTACCGCCGCTCGGGCTATGATCGGGGACACATGACGCCGTCTGGCGACATGCCGGACGACCAAGCGATGCAGCAGAGCTTCTCGTTGGCCAACATGGTTCCGCAGGCGTCCGTGCTGAACCGCGGCTTGTGGGCCAGCATCGAGAGCATGATGCGGACGCTCGCCTCCCGGGAGGGCGATCTGTATTTGGTCACAGGACCGGCGTTTCAGGGGCGGCAGCTTAAGTCGATCGGGCCGAGTGGGGTGTTGGTGCCATCGGCGACGTGGAAGGCGGTGTACGATCCGCACGTGCGCGGCGCTGCCGTTTACGTCTGCCGCAACGTGCAGAAGCCGAGTTGCAGCACGGTTTCGGTCGCCAACCTCATCAGCGTCGTCGGCGTCGACCCGTTCCCCGCCTTGCCGGCCGCCGTCAAACAGACTGCGATGACTCTGCCTGTGCCTAAATCCGTCTATAACCGCCGGTCCACACGCTGAGGAGCGCGCCATGACCAAGCTCACACCCTTCGCCGACGACTCCGCTTCGGTGTCCATCGCCGAGCTGACGATTGAGAACGGCACCGACCGGATCGCCCTATACGGCTCCCTTGACCTTACCCGCGACAAGCAGGGGCTGGCGCACGCCCACGCGCTGAAGGCGGTACTCGACCAGGTTGTGCAGCATCTTGAGGCTGATCGAAACCTGCCGAACGCCGTGCCGCCACCGGCCGCAGCGAAAACGGTCGACAACCCGTTCGGCTAGCTGTTTGATCCCGGGGTTTAATGGTGCACTTTTCTGGCATGAATGGAAAGACGCACTATGGGCCAAGTTCTGCACGGTGGCGCCACAACGACAGCCGGCAATCCGTCGAGCGATACAACATAG
>JAABUX010002069.1_pt1 | contig 28981 bp, 27 predicted proteins | sample 5561851 | NCBI WGS metagenome assembly JAABUX01 (sample SAMN10711883, study PRJNA513361) | rock metagenome | isolation source: Antarctica rocks | place: Antarctica: Victoria Land, Richard Nunatak red sandstone | collected 2016-01-03 | reverse complement strand
GCGACGCGTCCAGGTGCCGAATGCCACCGAACCAAGTCGCGAATGTCGATGAATCCATGGCCGACCTCTCCCACCCGCAGCCTCGCAGCGTCACAGATCGCAACAGGCTTTGCAATAAGAGCGAAAAGAAAAGGCCGGGTGAGGTTTCCCCTACCCGGCCCAGCTTTGAGAGCCTGCGGCTTATTCTGCCGCGCGGCCCGTGACCGCAGGCGTGTCCTTGCCAAGATGCTGGCGGTCGCGTCCTGCGGCTACGGCGCGGAGCTTGTTCATCACACTGCCGGTTCCGGCAGGGATGAGACGGCCCACGATGACGTTCTCCTTTAGGCCATTCAGTGTATCGACTTTGCCCGCGGTAGCGGCCTCCGTCAATACCCGCGTGGTCTCCTGGAAGGAGGCGGCGGAGATGAAGGAGTGCGTCTGCAGGCTGGCCTTGGTGATGCCCTGCAGCACCGGCATCGCGTGCGCCGCCCGCTCGCCGGCGTTCACCCGCTTGGTGTTCTCCGCCTCGTACTCGAAGCGGTCCACCGTCTCGCCGATCAGGTAGGTGGTGTCGCCCGGCTCCAGGATCTCGACCTTCTGCAGCATCTGCCGGACGATGACCTCGATGTGCTTGTCGTTGATCTTCACGCCCTGCAGCCGGTAGACGTCCTGGATCTCGTTGACCAGGTAGTCCGACAGCGCCTCAACGCCCAGCACCTTGAGGATGTCGTGCGGCACGCGCGGCCCGTCGACCAGCGGGTCGCCGCGACGCACGAAGTCACCTTCCTGCACCGAGACGTGCTTGCCCTTCGGCACCAGATAGTCGGTCTCCTCGCTGGTCTCGTCGTTCTTGACGATGACGCGGCGCTTTGCCTTGTAGTCCTTGCCGAACTCGATGCGGCCATCGGTCTCGGCGATGATCGCGTGGTCCTTGGGACGACGCGCCTCGAACAGCTCGGCCACGCGCGGCAGACCGCCGGTGATGTCGCGCGTCTTGCTGCCCTCGCGCGGGATGCGGGCCAGCACGTCGCCGGCATGCACCACGGCGCCGTTCTCGACCGAGAGGATCGAGTCCGGCGACAGGAAGTAGCGGGCATCGCCGCCGTTGGACATCTTGAGCACTTCGCCCTTGGCGTCCTTGAGCTGCAGACGCGGACGCAGGTCCACGCCCTTCGCCGCCTGCTTGTAGTCGACCACCACCTTGGAAGTCAGGCCGGTGACCTCGTCCATGCGCTCGACCAGCGTGATGCTGTCGATCAGGTCGAGATACTCCACCGTGCCGGCCTGCTCGGCGATGATCGGCAGGGTGTACGGGTCCCACTCGGCCAGCTTCTGCTGACGCGCGACGGCAGCACCCTCGTCGACCAGCAGCCGCGCGCCATACGGCACGCGGAAGCGGGCGCGCTCAGTACCCTTCTCGTCGGTCAGCACGATCTCGCAGTTGCGCGACATCACCACCGGCACGTTCATGCTGTTCTGCACGACGTTGCGGTTCTTCACGTTGACCACGCCGTCATGCGATGCCTCGACCATCGACTGCTCGGCGCCACGCTGCGCCGCACCGCCGATGTGGAAGGTGCGCATGGTGAGCTGGGTGCCGGGCTCGCCGATCGACTGCGCCGCGATGACGCCCACCGCCTCGCCCATGTTGACGGGCGTGCCGCGCGCGAGGTCACGGCCGTAGCAATGGCCGCAGACGCCGACACGGCTGTCACAGGTCAGCACAGAGCGGATCAGCATGCTCTCCACGCCGGAGTTCTCGACCGTCTCGGCTTCCGCCTCGCCGATCAGGACGTTGCGCGGCAGCACGATCCTGCCTGTCGCCGGCTCGACCACGTCCACCGCCGTGGTGCGGCCCAGGATGCGCTCGGACAGGCTGGACACCACCTCGCCGCCATCCATCACCGCGCGCACGGTCAGGCCGCGCTCGGTGCCGCAATCATCCTCGACGATGATGCAGTCCTGCGCCACGTCGACCAGGCGGCGGGTCAGGTAGCCGGAGTTCGCGGTCTTCAGCGCCGTGTCCGCGAGGCCCTTGCGGGCGCCGTGGGTGGAGGTGAAGTAGTCAAGGACCGAGAGCCCTTCTTTGAAGTTGGCGATGATCGGCTGCTCGATGATCTCGCCCGACGGCTTAGCCATCAGGCCGCGCATGCCGGCGAGCTGCTTCATCTGCGCCGGCGAACCGCGCGCGCCCGAATGGCTCATCATCCAGACCGAGTTGGTCTGCTTGCCGACCTCCTGGCGGGAAATCTCCTTCATCATCGCCGCCTGCACCTCGTCGGTGCAGCGCGACCAGGCATCCACCACCTTGTTGTAGCGCTCACCGGCGGTGATCAGGCCGTCCTGGTACTGCTGCTCGAACTCCTTGACCTCGGTCGTGGTGCGCTCGACCAGCATCTTCTTCTCGGGCGGGATGATCATGTCATCCTTGCCGAACGAGATGCCCGCCTTGGCGGCCTGGCCAAAGCCCAGCCCCATCAGCCGGTCCGCGAAGATCACGCACTCCTTCTGGCCGCAATGGCGGTAGACGGCGTCGATCACGTCCGACACGTTCTTCTTGGTGAGCTGCTTGTTGATCAGCGCGAACGGCACCTGCGCGTGCCTGGGTAGGATCTGCGCGATCAGCATGCGTCCGGGGGTGGTTACGACGGTGACGCGAACCAGGTGCCCGGTCGGGTCCACGGTCTCGAAGCGGGCGCGGATCTTGTCGTGCAGCTTGATCGCCTTGGCGGCCAGGGCGAACTCGATCTCGCCGATGGTGCCGAAGGCGGACGCGCCGGTCTTGGTCAGGCGACCTTCCGCATCGTACTCGTTCTGGTCGGGGGTGGCGCGGAACTCGGCCGTCTCCAGCGACAGGTAATACAGGCCGAGCACGATGTCCTGACTCGGCACGATGATCGGCTTGCCGTTGGCCGGGCTGAGGATGTTGTTGGTCGACATCATCAGCACGCGGGCCTCGAGCTGCGCCTCCAGCGACAACGGCACGTGCACCGCCATCTGGTCGCCATCGAAGTCCGCGTTGAAGGCGGTGCAGACCAGCGGATGCAGCTGGATCGCCTTGCCCTCGATCAGCACCGGCTCGAACGCCTGGATGCCGAGACGATGCAGCGTCGGCGCCCGGTTCAGCATCACCGGATGCTCGCGTATCACCTCCTCGAGGATGTCCCAGACCTCGGGACGTTCCTTCTCCACCATCCGCTTGGCGGCCTTGATGGTGGTGGCGTGGCCGTACTTCTCCAGCTTGCTGTAGATGAACGGCTTGAACAGCTCGAGCGCCATCTTCTTGGGCAGGCCGCACTGGTGCAGCTTCAGCTCGGGCCCGACCACGATCACGGAACGGCCGGAATAGTCGACGCGCTTGCCGAGCAGGTTCTGCCGGAAGCGGCCCTGCTTGCCCTTCAGCATGTCGGACAGCGACTTCAGCGGACGCTTGTTGGCGCCGGTGATCGCGCGGCCGCGACGGCCGTTGTCGAACAGCGCATCGACGCTCTCCTGCAGCATGCGCTTCTCGTTGCGCACGATGATGTCGGGCGCGCGCAGCTCGATCAGCCGCTTGAGGCGGTTGTTGCGGTTGATGACGCGCCGATACAGGTCGTTCAGGTCCGACGTCGCGAAACGGCCGCCATCGAGCGGCACCAGCGGGCGCAGCTCGGGCGGGATCACCGGCACCACGTCGAGGATCATCCAGTCCGGGTGCGAGCCGCTCTCGGCGAACGCCTCGATCAGCTTGAGACGCTTGACCAGCTTCTTGCGCTTCGCCTCCGAGGTGGTGTCCTTGAGGTCGGCGCGCAGCTTGACCTTCTCGGCGTCGCAATCGATCTCCCTGAGGATCGACTTCACCGCCTCGGCGCCGATCCCGTAGCGGAAATCGTCGCCGAACTCGTCCTGCTTGGCGAGCAGCTGGTCCTCGGTCAGGAGCTGGTGCAGCTTGAGGTCGGTCGAACCCGGCTCGAGCACCACGTAGCTCTCGAAATACAGGATCTTCTCAAGCTCCTTGAGCGTGAGATCGACCATGAGGCCGATGCGGCTCGGCAACGACTTCAGGAACCAGATATGCGCGACCGGCGAGGCCAGCTCGATATGGCCCATACGCTCGCGGCGCACCTTGGCCAGCGTGACCTCGACGCCGCACTTCTCGCAGATGATGCCGCGGAACTTCATCCGCTTGTACTTGCCGCACAGGCATTCATAGTCCTTGATCGGACCGAAGATGCGCGCGCAGAACAACCCGTCCCGCTCCGGCTTGAAGGTGCGGTAGTTGATGGTCTCCGGCTTCTTGATCTCGCCGTACGACCAGGAGCGGATCTGCTCGGACGATGCCAGCTGGATCCTGATCTGGTCGAAGGTTACCGCCTGGCCGGTCTGGCCAAGGATCTTCATCAGTTCGTTCATGCACCGATACCCCTGAGAGGGTGAAATGTCAGCAAGTGGAGGGTCGCGAGGCTGATGGCGGTCAACTCGGGCTCTGCTCCAGTTCCACGTTCAGGCCGAGCGACTTCAGCTCCTTGACGAGCACGTTGAAGCTCTCCGGGATGCCGGCCTCGAAGTCGTCCTGCTCGCGCACGATGGCCTCGTAGACCTTGGTGCGGCCGGACACGTCGTCCGACTTCACCGTCAGCATCTCCTGCAGCGTGTAGGCGGCGCCATACGCTTCCAGGGCCCAGACCTCCATCTCGCCGAAGCGCTGCCCGCCGAACTGCGCCTTGCCGCCCAGCGGCTGCTGGGTGACCAGGCTGTACGGACCGATCGAACGGGCGTGGATCTTGTCGTCGACCAGGTGATGCAGCTTGAGCATGTAGATGTAGCCGACCGTGACCTTGCGCTCGAAGCCCTCGCCGGTGCGCCCGTCGGTGAGCTGCACCTGTCCCGACGTGTCCAGTCCGGCCCGGGTCAGCATGTCCTCGATGTCGGACATCCTGGCGCCGTCAAACACCGGGGTCGCGATCGGCACGCCCTTGCGCAGGTTGTGGGCGAGCTCGATGAGCTGCTCGTTCGGCAGCGTCGCGATGTCGTCCGCATAGACGCGGTCGCCATAGACCTCCTTGAGCGTGTCGAGCAGCTCCTGCTTGGCGTTGCCGGTGCGCTGGTACTCGTCGACCAGCTCGCCGATGCCCTTGCCGATATTGGCGCAGGCCCAGCCCAGATGGGTCTCCAGGATCTGCCCCACGTTCATCCGCGACGGCACGCCGAGCGGGTTGAGCACGATGTCGACCGGAGTGCCGTCCTCCAGGAACGGCATGTCCTCCACCGGCGTCACCCGCGAGACCACGCCCTTGTTGCCGTGGCGTCCGGCCATCTTGTCGCCCGGCTGCAGCTTGCGCTTCACCGCGACGAACACCTTGACCATCTTCATCACGCCGGGCGGCAGCTCGTCGCCGCGCTGCAGCTTCTCGACCTTGCTGTCGAAGCGCGCCTGCAGGCGTCCGACGGCGGCGTCGAACTCGCGCTTGAGCACCTCGATCTCGGCGACCGCCGTATCGTTGGCCAGAACGAAATTCCGCCAGGTGCCGCGCGGATGCTCCGCGAGCACCTCCTCGGTGATCTCGGTGCCGGACTTGACGCCCTTGAAGCCGCCACCTGTCTTCTGCCCGAGCAGGCGCTCGCGCAGGCGGTTGTAGAAGCTGCGCTCCTGGATCGCACGTTCGTCGTCGCGGTCCTTGGCCAGGCGCTCGATCTCGGCGCGCTCGATCGCCATCGCGCGCTCGTCCTTGTCCACGCCGCGGCGCGAGAACACCCGCACGTCGACGATCGTCCCGGTGGTGCCGGGCGGCAGCTTGAGCGAGGTGTCGCGAACGTCCGACGCCTTCTCCCCGAAGATCGCGCGGAGCAGCTTCTCCTCCGGCGTCATCGGGCTCTCGCCCTTCGGCGTGACCTTGCCGACCAGGATGTCGCCGGGGTTCACCTCGGCACCGACATAGACGATGCCGGCCTCGTCGAGGTTGCGCAGGGCTTCCTCGCCGACGTTCGGGATGTCGCGCGAGATCTCCTCCTGGCCGAGCTTGGTGTCGCGCGCCATGACCTCGAACTCCTCGATATGGATCGAGGTGAAGACGTCGTCGCGGGCGATGCGCTCGGAGATGAGGATGGAATCCTCGAAGTTGTAGCCGTTCCAGGGCATGAACGCGACCAGCACGTTGCGTCCCAGCGCCAGCTCGCCGAGGTCGGTGGACGGACCGTCGGCGATGATGTCGCCGGCATGCACCTTGTCGCCGACACGCACCAGCGGACGCTGGTTGATGCAGGTGGACTGGTTCGAACGCATGTATTTGCGCAGCCGGTAGATATCGACGCCCTGGGTCGCGCCGGCCTCGTCGGTGGCACGCACCACGATGCGCGCGCCGTCGATCTGGTCGATGGTGCCGGGACGGCGGGCGACGATGGTAGCGCCGCTGTCACGCGCGACGGCCGCCTCCATGCCGGTGCCGACCAGCGGCGCGTCCGAGCGGATCAGCGGCACCGCCTGGCGCTGCATGTTCGAGCCCATCAGCGCGCGGTTGGCGTCGTCATTCTCCAGGAACGGGATCAACGCCGCCGCGACCGAAACGAGCTGACGCGGGCTGACATCGCAGGCGGTGACGTCGTCCGGCTTGACCAGCCGGAAATCGCCGCCACGACGCACCGAGACCAGTTCATCGGTCAGGTTGCCATCCTTGTCCTGGGCCGCGTCGGCCTGGGCGACGACCAGCTTCTCCTCCTCCATGGCGGAGAGATACTTCCAGCCGTCCTGCAGCGCGCCGTTCTTGACCAGGCGGTACGGCGTCTCGATGAAACCGTACTTGTTCACCTTGGCGTAGGTCGCCAGGCTGTTGATCAGGCCGATGTTGGGGCCTTCCGGCGTCTCGATCGGGCAGATGCGGCCGTAATGCGTCGGATGCACGTCGCGCACCTCGAAGCCGGCGCGCTCGCGGGTCAGGCCGCCCGGGCCAAGTGCGGAGAGGCGGCGCTTGTGCGTCACTTCGGACAGCGGGTTGGTCTGGTCCATGAACTGGCTGAGCTGCGACGAGCCGAAGAACTCGCGCACGGCGGCCGCCGCGGGCTTGGCGTTGATCAGGTCGTGCGGCATCACGGTGTCGATGTCGACCGAGCCCATGCGCTCGCGGATCGCGCGCTCCATGCGCAGCAGGCCGACGCGATACTGGTTCTCCATCAGCTCGCCGACCGAGCGCACCCGGCGATTGCCGAGATTGTCGATGTCGTCGATGGTGCCGCGTCCGTCCTTGAGCTCGCACAGGATCTTGACCGTGCGCAGGATGTCGACCTTGCGCAGCACACGGATGGTGTCCTCGGCGTCGACGCCCAGGCGCATGTTCATCTTGACGCGGCCGACGGCCGACAGGTCGTAGCGGTCGCCGTCGAAGAATAGGCCGCGGAACAGCGCCTCGGCGGTGTCCGGGGTCGGCGGCTCGCCCGGGCGCATGACCCGGTAGATATCGATCAGCGCGTCCTCGCGCGAGGTGTTCTTGTCGATCGCCAGCGTGTTGCGTATCCACGGGCCGTTGCCGCCGTCGATCGCGAGCGTCGGCAGCGTATCGATGCCGATCTCCTCGAGCGCCAGCAGGCGCGCCTCGGTCAGCTCCTCGCCGGCCTCGCCGTAGATCTCGCCGGTCTCCTCGTTGACCAGGTCGTGCGCCACGAAGCGGCCGAGCAGGTCGGCGCGGCCGACCAGGACCACCTTGGTGTGCTCGGCGATCTTGCGGGTCGCGCGTGCGGTGAGTTTCGCGTCCGCTTCCGCCACCACTTCGCCGGTGTCGGCGTCGATCATCGGCTGCAGCAGCTTCATGCCGCGGAATGCGTCGGGGTTGAACGGACGCGCCCAGCCTTTCTCGGTCTTGGTGAAGATCACCTCGCCGTAGAAGGTGCCGAGGATCTCGTCGCCGTCCATGCCATGGATTTCCATGCTGTCGACGTCGCCGCCGGCGGCGATCTTGGCGGCGCGGGCGGTCTGCGAGGCGTCACCCTCCAGCGCGTAGAGCAGCGTGGTGACGGGCAGCTTCCGCTTCCGGTCGATGCGGACATAGACCATGTCCTTGCTGTCGAACTCGAAGTCGAGCCACGAGCCGCGATAGGGGATGACGCGGGCGGCGAACAGGAACTTGCCCGACGAGTGCGTCTTGCCCTTGTCGTGGTCGAAGAACACGCCGGGCGAACGGTGCATCTGGCTGACGATGACGCGCTCGGTGCCGTTGATGATGAAGGTGCCGTTATCCGTCATCAGGGGCATGTCGCCCATGTAGACGGGCTGCTCCTTGATGTCGCGGATCGAGCGGCTGCCGGTGTCCTCGTCCACGTCCCACACGATCAGGCGCAGGATGACCTTCAGCGGGGCCGCGAAGGTCATGCCGCGCTGGATGCACTCCTCGACGTCGTACTTGGGGTCCTCGAGCTCGTAGTTGACGAACTCCAGGCGCCCGCGGCCGGCGAAGTCGTTGATCGGGAACACCGACCGGAACACTTCCTGCAGCCCCGTCTGGGTGCGGCTATCCGGCGGCATGTTCATCTGCAGGAACGCCTCGTAGCTGGCGCGCTGCACGTCGATCAGGTTGGGCATCGGCGCGATCTCGGGAATGCGCCCGAAGCTCTTGCGGATGCGCTTGCGCCCCGTGAACGATTTCGCCATCGTGTTCCCAAGTATCGCGTTCATCGTCAATCCTGCCCTGCCATGTCCGACTCGACTGAAAACTGCCGCACTTCAAGCGCCATGATCCGGGCCCCGGTAAATCTTGCCCAGGTGGACCCGGCGTGGTCGCGTGCAGGCCGAGTTCCTCGACCCAAAATTCCGTATCCGAAGATCGTGCGGTGTCCGGTCGCCGCACGGCCGACAGGGCGAAGACCGCATCGCGATCCCCGCCCCCTTTTCAGACTATCTTGTAACCGCCCGCCGATACCCGGAGTCGCCTGTGGCGATCCGGGCGACGGTATCGAGCGACGCGTCAGGATGCTTACTTGATGTCGACAGAGGCGCCCTGCTCTTCCAGCTGCTTCCTGAACTTCGCGGCCTCGTCCTTGCTGACCGCTTCCTTGACCGTCTTCGGCGCACCCTCGACCAGATCCTTCGCTTCCTTGAGGCCCAGGCCGGTGATGGTGCGGACCTCCTTGATGACGTTGATCTTCTTTTCGCCGACCTTGGTCAGGATGACGGTGAACTCGGTCTGCTCCTCCACCGGAGCGGCAGCGGCACCGCCACCTGCGGGAGCTGCAGCGGCGGCAACCGGCGCTGCGGCCGATACGCCCCATTTCTCCTCGAGCAGCTTCGACAATTCGGCGGCTTCGAGGACTGTCAGGGCAGACAGCTCGTCAACAAGCTTCGACAAATCGGCCATAATATCTTCCTAATCTAGACACTGTTTGGTTCGATGCAAGCTCAGTTTCCTGGCCTGCGGCTTTTTTAGGCTGCTTCCGCTGCCGCCTCGTCCTTGGTGGCATAGGCGCCGAAGACCCGAGCGAGCTGCGCTGCCGGTGCCTGGAGCACGCCCGCGATACGCGTGGCCGGCGTGGCGATGAGGCCCACCAGCTGCGAACGCAAGGTATCCAGCGACGGCAATGCGGCGAGTGCCCTGATCCCGTCCGCGTTCAGCGTCTGGACTCCGAGCGCTCCACCGAGCACCACAAGCTTCTCGTTGGTCTTGGCGAACTCGACCGCAACCTTGGCCACCGCTACCGGGTCGATCGCCCACGCGAGCGCGATCGGTCCCTTCAGCAGCGGCGCGATGCCGTCGAATCGGGTCCCATCCAGGGCGAGGATGGCCAGCCGGTTCTTCGCGACCTTGAAGGTCGCACCCGCTGCCCGCATCCGTTGCCGCAGCGCCGTCACTTCCGCCACCGTCAGCCCGTCATTGCGGGTGACGACGACCATGGACGTCTCTGCGAAAACGGTGGCGAGGGCGGATACGAACTCCCGCTTCTCCGTACGGTCCAAATCCCGTCTCCGTTGCAACCCACCGGCACTTGGCCGGAGGGCCGGGTTGCCCATGGGTCGCGAAGGCGCACGAAGGCGCCGGCCGCGACCCGGTTCGCCTGTCCTGTATTAAGCCGGAACCACCAATGTCCTGCCTCCGTCCAGAAACGGAAGCTGTCGCATCGGCATCCCCGTCTTGCGCGCGCGGTCCCCGAAGGAACCATTGAGGCATGTGCCGCGTGCGGTCTTGGACAGGTTCGGGATGGCGCCGATAGCCGGACGCCCCCCTGCTCGTCCCCGCCCTCCCGGGCGGGTCGTATTCTTCAGCCGGCGGAGAAGGAGGAAACGTCCACCTTCACGCCCGGACCCATCGTCGAGGACAGCGCCGCGTTCTGCAGGTAGGTGCCCTTGGCGCCGGTCGGCTTGGCCTTCTGGATGGCATCGACCAGCGCCCGGATGTTCTGCGCCAGCTTGGCTTCGTCGAACGACGCCTTGCCGATGCCGGCATGGATGATGCCGGCCTTCTCGGCGCGAAACTCGACCTGGCCGGACTTGGCGGCGGTCACAGCACCCCTCACGTCCATCGTCACCGTGCCGAGCTTGGGGTTCGGCATCAGGCCGCGCGGGCCGAGGATCTTGCCCAGCCGGCCGACCAAGGCCATCATGTCGGGGGTCGCGATGCAACGGTCGAAGGCGATCTCGCCGCCCTGCACCTTCTCGGACAGGTCTTCCGCACCGACGACGTCGGCACCGGCGGCCAGCGCCTCGTCGGCCTTGACGCCGCGGGCGAACACCGCCACGCGCAGCACCTTGCCGGTGCCGTTGGGCAGGCTGAGCAGGCCGCGAACCATCTGGTCGGCGTGACGCGGATCGATGCCCAGCCCCAGGGAGATCTCGACGGTCTCGTCGAACTTCGCGGTGGCGTTGCCCTTCACCAGCCGGATCGCCTCGTCGAGGCCGTAGGCCTTGTTGTGCTCGACCTTGGCCTGGGCGGCGTGCAGGCGCTTGTCCTTGGCCATGATCAGCCCTCCACCACGGTGAGGCCCATCGAGCGGGCCGAGCCAGCGAGCATGCGGATGGCGCCATCCACGTCGTTGGCGTTCATGTCCTTCATCTTCTCCAGCGCGATCTCGCGCAACTGCCCGGTGGTCACGCGGCCTGCCGGGGCGCCCTTGCCGACCGTCGGGCTGCCCTTGGAGACCTTGGCCGCCTTGAGCAGGAAGTAGGTGTTCGGAGGGGTCTTGAGGATGAACGTGAAGGTGCGGTCGCCGAAGGCGGTGATCACCACCGGAGTGGGCGTCCCGGGCTCGATGCCCTGCGTCGCGGCGTTGAACTCCTTGCAGAACGCCATGATGTTCAGGCCGCGCTGACCTAGTGCGGGACCTACCGGCGGGGACGGGTTCGCCTTCCCGGCGGGGATCTGCAACTTGATGTAGCCGACGATCTTCTTCGCCATATCCTTGGCTCCTTTCAGCGCCAGGACCGCGGTTCATGCGACCTTGCCCGCCGCCGGATGGCGCCAAGGTGGAAGGTCTCCCGCGTTCCGTTAGAGGCGGGCGTTTACAACCGCGACCACCGGGCTGTCAAGGTCGAACCTGCGAGGCTGGCGGGAAGCCGGGACGGAACATCGGCGTGGCTCATTGCATCGTAGCCGCGATTGATACCTGACGGCCCTGTTCCGTTTCCACCGCCTGGTAGAGCGCCTGCGCGGCCGGCGAGAGCGGGCGCTGGCACAGGCGGATCAGGCCGTAGGTGTCGATCGCGATGCGGCCGGTCTTCGGCAGGTCGGGCAGCTTGCGGAACAGGCCGCCGGGTCCTGCGAAGACCTCGACCATGGAGCGGCTCGACGCGGTGACGACGATGCCGCAGGCAAAGATCGAGAGGCTCAGGCATGACGCTGTCGGTGTTCGGCACCGCCGTCGGCTGCCCACATAGGTGTTTCATGTCACCTTGGCAGGTTGACCAGCTTGATGCCGCCATTCTCCACGTCGACCTCGACGGTTCCGGGAAGACTGGGCGCGAAATGCGCGTCCGTCGGCAGGAAATGCTTCGTCTGCACCAGCACGTGGTCCCCCACGACATGCGCCGTGGACCAGTCGATCACACCGTATGGAAACGAGATGAACTTGAACTCGACCAGTGCGGCATAATGCGCGGGGATGTGCTCGCGTTTTCGTCGTTGCACGTCGAAATGGCTTTCCGGCGGGTATATGCGGAACAAGGGGACATAGTGCCAGTCTGCCGAACCGGGACCCCAGTTATCGAACGGAACCAGCGCCTCGACTATCTCGCATGGCTGGGTTAGCCACTGATGCACATAGTCGCAATGCGGACGAAACACGATCGGCGGCTCTGTGGGTCCGCCCTCCTGTTCACGGTCCTTCGCGAGGTCGGCAAGGCGCTGCGTCGCCCGCATCATTTCCGCATCGGCCGGTGTCAAGGCGCGCGCGGCAGCATTGCCTTGGCACAAGCCAATCAAGAGCAGACCAACCTGGATACTGTGCCATAATGCTCTCATCGGGGCTTCTCTCCAAGTCTGGACCAGAAGTAATTCTTGGCCTCGTCCGCGGTGATATGTGACTCACCACCGCCCGGCAGGGAGGACCAGATTGAGTTGAGAGCGGCAAAAGCTGCGTCGAGGTTACCGTCTTGGATCGACCATGATGCGCCTTTGTCGTTTATCAGCCAAACTGCGATCTTGTCCTGCGAGCGCTCTGAAAAATCATGCGCGATCCCTCTATCAACGGCTTTCTTATAGTTCCGCCAGATGATCTGATAGGCACCAGAGGCACTGGATTTGTTTGGATCGGTAGTCGGACCCGGATGCGTCCGCAGGCTACCGAAGTTTGCCGATCTATTACGACGATGGTAGCATCAGGACGATCTTGCTTGTCGTTCTCGGCATATCGGATCAAAGCCAGGAAGGCCTGCAATCGTCTTTCTCTCTGGTCTGTTCCAGACACGTTCCGTCCCCATCAAAGCCATAATCCGCAACGATGCGATGTCCTAACGAGCTTGGCAACTGATTGCGGGCCTGGGCCGTTGGCCCGGCCGGGACAGGAAAGGCTCGGCTTTTATGGGGCCGCCATAGAGGCCGCCGATCTCCCGTCGCCCTAGCGCTGCTCCGCCTCCACTGCCCGATACAACGCCTCCGCGGCAGGAGAGAGCGGACGCTCGCACAGGCGGATCGAGCCGTAGGTGTCGATCGCGATGCGGCCGGTCTCCGGCAGGTCGAGCAGCTTGCGGAACAGGCCGCCGGGTCCCGCGAGGACCTCGACCATGGAGCGGCTCAACGCGGTGACGGCGGCGCCGCGCGCGACGATCGACAGGCTCAGCATGACGGATTCCGTAATCGAGCAGGGCAGCGTCGGTGCCGGGCGGGATGCGCGCGACCGCGAAGTCGAGCCGGCCTTCCAGCAGCCTAGCCACCAGCGGACCGCTGGACTCGACCTGCACCGTGATCGCCATGCCCGGACGTGTGCGCCGCATGTGCTCGATGGCGCGCACCACCGGTCCGGATGCCGGCCCGGTGACCGCGCCGATGGTCACCTGCCCCGCGGCGCCGGCGCGCATGGCGTCCAGCTCCTTTGCCGCCGCCCCCAGCTCGATAAGCACGGAGCGGGCACGCCGGATCAGCACCTCGCCGTAGAGATTGGGCTCCATGCCGCGCGGCAGCCGCTCGAACAGGGTGGTGGCGAGCATGGTTTCGATGTCTGCAAGCAGCTTGGAGGCGGCCGGCTGGGTGATGGATAGCACGGCGGCGGCACGAGCCAGGTTGCGCTGCTCGTCCAGCGCCGACAGCAGCTGCAGATGACGCAGCTTGAGCCGGGCACGGATGAACCAGTCCGACGACAGCGTCGCCGGGCGAACGTTCCGACATTCTATCAATATCTGGTGCGTGGCGGGATCTTGCTGCTCACCGTGCTGTTTGACCGTTGGAAGAACGGCCGCCGGCCGGAGCTCAAGCGCTGACGCGCACGGAGTAGCGCATGCAGGTCGTCACGGTAGTCAGCATATTCGCCGCCAGCCTGTCGATGGTCAGCTTCGTCCCGCAGGCCTGGAGCATCATCAGGTCGCGCAACACGGACGGCATCTCCCTGAAGATGTACGTGATCACCGTCATCGGGTTCGTGCTGTGGCTGCTCTACGGCGTGTTGCTGAAGCAATGGGCGATGATCGTCCAGAACATCATCTGCCTGGGGCTGTCGTCCTTCATCCTGACGATGAAGATGCTCCCGCAGCGGAGCAAGGAGGCGGTGGCCGACGCCGTCGTCGCGGCGGTTCCCGGTGTGGAAGTGGACCCGGTGTAGCGACCCTCTCAGGCGCCGGGATCGGGATCTGGGAGGGGCGGATGCCCCTCCCGGAACCTCAGACTGCCTTCGGCGCGATCTTCGCGGCCTTCTCGCCCAGGCTGCTGGCATACTCGTCCGCCTTGTAGATGTCGGAGACGATCCCCTTCAGCTTGGTCACGTGCTCCTTCATGCCAAGCGCCTCGGCATAGGCGGTCGCGGTGCCGAAGCCGGCGATGCCGTAGTGCGACATGCGCTGGTATTGCGAGATGAGCGACAGGTCGAGCAGGTCGCCATCCTTGGGAGCTTCCTTGATGGCATGCTTCAGGGCCTCCTGAACCAGCCCTTCCATGCCCTTGCAGTGCTCCTTCTCGACGTCTTCGCCGGTCTCCTTGATCAGCGTCATCAGCGTCTCGGTGTGCTTGGTGATGCCTTTCGCGGACGCCTCGAGCATCTCCTTGAGCTTGGGGTCGTGCGCCTTCTCGGCCAGTGTCTTGACGGCCTGTGTCATCTGGTCGTTGGCGGACCAGAGATCCTTCATCTCGTCGGCGTAGGTTTCCTTGAGGCTGGTGGGCGTCGACATCGCGATACTCCTTATGGACCGCCCTTCAACGAGGCACGGCCATGTGCGTTCCTGGCCACCGCCGCCCTTATCGCGGGCGCTGCGAGCGGAACGTCTTCAAGTCATCGAGAGGCCCGGCGGACCACGTCCGATGCATGGCCGCGGGCCCGCGGACAGAATCGTTACGATATTGACATCATCTTCATGGTCCAGCGGGTATCCTGCGCAAACCAGGGGGAGAAAGATCGGTGCAGGAGCCAGCGGCGGCGGAACGCGTCCACCACACGATCGTCATCGTCGGCGGCGGGGCCGCCGGCATCAGCGTCGCCGCCATGCTCAGGCGGCGCCGTCGCCGTGTCTCCATCGCCATCATCGAGCCTTCCGCGACGCATGCCTGCCAGTCGGGCTGGACCATGGTCGGCGTGGGCCAGCTTGCCCCGCAGCAGGCGCAGCGGCCGGAAGCCGGCCTGATCCCGTCCGGCGTCACCTGGATCAAGGCGTCGGTCACGCGGCTGCTGCCGGACGAGAACGCGGTCATGCTCGATGACGGCCGCCGGATCGTCTACGGCTACCTGATCGCCTGCCCCGGACTGGTGCCGCGGTGGGATCGTGTCGTGGGGCTGCGCGAGACGCTCGGCCGCAACGGCGTCTGCAGCACCTACACCGCCGAGGGCGCGGTCCATAGCTGGAGCTGCATCCGCAGCTTCGTGGGCGGCGTCGCCCTGTTCACCGAACCGGCGCCGGCCACCTGCAGCGGCGCCGCGCAGAACATCATGTTCCTCGCGGCCGACCACTGGCGTCGCGGCGGCAGGCTGGAGCACTCCCGGGTCGCGCTCTGCCTGGCCGGGCCGACGCTGTTCGGGGCGCCCCTGTTCGTCCCGGCGCTGCGGAAGGCGATCGATGACTACGCCATCGCGACCCATCACGGGGAGGAACTGGTCGCCATCGACGGCAAGACGCACCTGGCGACGTTCCGCACGACCGACGCCGGGGGTGAGAACAGGACCGTGCTGCGCAAGTTCGACATGATCCACGTGACGCCGCCGCAGGGACCGCCGCCCATCGTCCGCGACAGCCGGCTGGCTGACGCGGCGGGATGGCTCGCGGTGGATCCCGCCAGCCTGCGCCACCTGCGCTACGGGAACGTGTTCGGGCTTGGCGACGCGATCGGCACCGGCAACATCAAGAGCGCCGCCGCGGTGCGCATGCAAGTTCCGGTGGTTGCGCGCAACCTGCTGGCGCTGCTCGACGGCAAGCCGATGCCGGCCAGCTACGACGGCTACGGCGCCTGGCCGCTGACCACCGCGCAGGGCCGCGCGATGCTGGCGGAATCCACCTATGGCGGCGCGGCTACACCGGGCCTGCCGTTCGATCCGCAGCCCCGGCGCACGACCTGGTGGCTGAGCACGCGCGTGCTGCGCAGGCGCTACTGGAACAAGTTGCTCCGTGGCCGTACACCGATCCTGCGGCAAAAGCCGCGCTGATCCGGACCTTGCGGCACAAGCCGCCCTGATCCGGGCGGTTCATGCCCGGGACGGCGGCGGCTTCGGGCAGCGTCCGGGCCGCAGGCACTTCCAGAACGCAGGACCGTGGTGCAGGATGGACCCGGGACGATGACGGGCGGCGAAAGCGTGCTGCCCGATCGCACCTGCCGGTGCTCGACCAACGCGGCCTCCGGCCGTGCGGCGGCATCGGAATTCCTGGCTCGAGGCATGAGTAACGGTCCGACCGACGACCGGACCCGGAACTCGCGGAGACGAGCCTGGAGGTCATAGCCGTCATCCAGCGCGCTTCCAGGCGCGACGAACCGGGAGTGTTCCCCATGATGCAACAGACGATCCCCGTAACCCTGATGGTCAACGGCCACCAGCACGCCCTCCAGCTCGATCCGCGCACGACCGTGCTGGATGCGCTGCGGGAGCATCTCGGACTGACCGGCACCAAGGTCGGCTGCAACCACGGCACCTGCGGCGCCTGCACCGTGCATGTCGATGGCCGCCGCCAGCTCGCCTGCCTGATCCTGGCGGCCGCCGCCTCCGGCCGGTCGCTGACCACGATCGAGGGGCTCGCCGAACCGGACGGCGCGCTGCATCCGATGCAGGCGGCGTTCGTAGCGCACGACGCCCTGCAATGCGGCTACTGTACCCCGGGCCAGATCATGTCGGCCGTCGCCTGCGTGAGCGAGGGGCATACCGGTTCCGACGACGAGATCCGCGAATACATGTCGGGCAACCTGTGCCGATGCGGCGCCTATCCCAACATCGTGGCCGCGGTCCGCGACGTCGCCCGCGCGGGAGCGGCCTGAGATGCAGCCCTTCACCTACGTCCGCGCCGGCTCGCTCGACGAGGCGATGCGCGAGGCCGCCCTGCCCGGAAGCGCGATCCTGGCCGGCGGCACCACGATGGTCGACCTGATGCGCGGCGACCTCGCGGCGCCGCAGCGGGTGGTCGATATCGGCCACCTGCCCGGCCTCGATGCGATCGACACCGCCGGCCCGGTGCTCCGCTTCGGCGCCCTCGCCCGCATGGCCGATGCCGCCGAGGACAGCACGCTGCTGCGCGACTACCCCGCCCTGGCCGAGAGCCTGCAGCTCGCCGCCTCGCAGCAGCTCCGCAACGCCGCGACGCTGGGCGGCAACATCCTGCAGCGCACCCGCTGCCCCTATTTCCGCGACGGCGTCTCTGACTGCAACAAGCGGGTCCCCGGCTCCGGCTGCTCGGCGCTGGATGGGCAGGACCGCGAGATGGCGCTGTTCGGCACCTCGGACCGGTGCGTCGCCAACTACCCAGGCGACTGGGGCACGGCGCTGGCGGCGTTCGACACCACGGTGGAGATCCGCTCGTCCGCAGCGTGCCGTTCGCCAGCTTCCACCTGCCCTACGGCGACGATCCGGCCGTCGAGACGGTGCTGCAGCCCGGCGACATCGTAACCGCCATTACCGTGCAGGCGACCCCGGCCGGCCGGCGCTCCACCTACCTGAAGGTGCGCGACCGCCAGAGCTACGCCTATGCCCTGGTCTCGGCCGCGGTGGCGCTTGAGATGGACGGCGACACGGTGACGACGGCGCGCGTCTCGCTCGGCGGCGTCGCCTCGAAACCCTGGCGCTCGCCGGAGGCGGAGGCGGCCCTCACCGGCCGCCGCCTGAACGAGGCCGCCGCGCTGGAGGCCGGCGAGGCGGCCTTCGCCGCCGCACGGCCGCTGCGACACAACGCCTTCAAGGTCGAGCTGGGCCGCCGCGTGGTCGCACGCGCCGCCCTGCTCGCCAGCAAGAGGAGCTGAAGCCATGGACGGAAGCATCGGCCAGCCGGTCGTCCGCCGCGACGCCGCCACCAAGGCCAGCGGCACCGCGCAGTATGCCGCGGATTTCCCGCACGCCGGCACCGCCTACGCGGCACTGGCCACCAGCAAGGTGGCGCGCGGCCGCATCACCCGGATCGACACCGCCGCCGCCGAGGCGGTGCCGGGGGTGCAGCTCGTACTCACGCATCGCAGCCTGAACGCGACGCTCGACAACGAGACCTTCATCATGAAGGGCGGCCACATGCAGTCCTCCTTCATGCCGCTGACCTCGGACCGGGTGCATTATGCCGGCCAGATCGTCGCCCTGGTGCTCGCCGACACCCTGGAGGCCGCGGAGGAAGCGGCGCGCAGGGTTGCGATCGACTATGCCGCCGAGCCCGCCTTCGCCGCGATGGACGATCCGGGCCGCACCGAGGTGCCGATGGACTCGAAGGCGATCGACGTCGGCGATGCGGAGACGGCCTTCGCCCGCGCGCCGGTCTAAGGTGGATGCGACCTACTTCACCCCGGCCCAGCACCATAACCCGATCGAGCTGTACGCCACGTCGGCGGTCTGGCGCGACAACAAGCTGCTCGTCAACGTCCCCAGCCAGTGGGTGACGGGTACCCAGGCCGGGCTGGCGAAGGTGTTCGGCATCCCGATGGAGGACGTGCACGTCGAGAGCCCGTTCCTTGGCGGTGGCTTCGGCAGCAAGGCGACCATCCTGCCGCACACGGTGCTGGTGGCGCTCGCGGCGCAGCGGCTGGGCCGTCCGGTCAAGCTGGTGGTGCCACGGGAGGCGATGTTCACCGTCGGCTCGTTCCGTCCCGCGACCCGCAGCCGGGTCCGCCTCGCCGCCGAACGCGACGGCACGATCACCGCCGTGATGCACGACGACGCCGGGCAGAGTGCCACGATCGACCACATCGCCTTCCCGGCAACCGAGGTGACGTCGCGGATGTATGCCTCGCCGAACATCCGCATGCGCGCCTCGATGATCGCCACCGACGTGAACACGCCGGGTTTCCAGCGCGCGCCCGCCGAGGCCCCGGGCTTCTTCGGGTTCGAGAGCGCGGTGGACGAACTGGCCTCGGCACTCGGCATGGATCCGATCGAGCTGCGCCTGAAGAACGAGCCGGCGTCCGACCCGGTGAGCGGCCTGCCGTGGAGCAGCCGCTCCCTGGTGCAGTGCTACCGGCGCGGCGCCGAGCTGTTCGGCTGGAGCCGGCGGACGCCGCAGGTCGGCTCGATGACCGCGCCGGACGGCACCCTGATCGGCTGGGGCTGCGCCACCGCGACCTATCCGGCCGCGATGTGCGCCGCCTCGGCCCGGGTGCGGCTGTCGGCGGACGGCACCTGCGTGGTGTCATGCGCCGCGCATGACCTGGGCACCGGCGCCTACACCGTGCTGGGGCAGGTCGCGGCCGACGTGCTGGGCGTGCCCGACGAGATGGTCCGCGTCCACCTGGGCGACAGCACCCTGCCGTCCGGCCCGATGGCCGGCGGTTCGGTGACCACCGGATCGGCCGGTTCGGCGGTGCACATGGCGGCGGTGGCAGTGCGCGACCGCCTGCTGCAGGCCGCGGCCGGCGGCGCCGACACGTCCGGCTTCACCCTGGCGGGCGGGCACGTGATCGGTCCGGACGGCAACGGGCGGCCGGTCACGGCGGTATTGGCCAACGCCACCGGCGGCGTGATCGAGGAGACCGCCGACTGGAAGCCCACCACGATGAGCGGCAAAGAGATGCGCCAGGGCCTCGCCGGCGGACTGGCGTTCGCCGGGCCGGTGACCGAGACGCACGCCTCGTTCTCGTTCGGGGCGCAGTTCGCCGAGGTGCGGATCGACCCGCTGCTGCGCACCGTGCAGGTGTCGCGCATGGTCGGCGTGTTCGCCTGCGGGCGCATCATCAACCCGCGCACCGCCCGCAGCAACCTGATCGGCGGCATGGTGTGGGGTGCCAGCTTCGCCCTGCTGGAGGAGACCCAGGTGGACCGGCCGCGCGCCCGCTTCGCCAATACCGACCTGGCCGGCTACCACGTGTCGTCCAACGCCGATATCGGCGAGATCGTGGTGGAGACGGTGGACGAGGAGGACACGGTCGTGAACGCGATCGGGGCCAAGTCGGTCGGCGAGATCGGCATCGTCGGCATGCCGGCCGCGATCGCCAACGCGATCCACCACGCCACCGGCATCCGGGTGCGCAAGACCCCGATCCTGGTGGAGGACCTGCTGCCGTAGCGGCGCCGTCCGGGGGTCAGGGCGGGCAGCCCTGACCTGCCCCGCCCAGTCGGCCGCGTCTTCAGTTGGCCGCGTCCTGCACCTCCACCGTCACGTGCGACAGGGTGGGGAAACCATGCAGGCGCGTGCGGTAGTCCTGCGGCCGGCGATGCTTTCCGGTCACCACGGACAGCACCGCGGCGAGGTGTCCGGGACCGAGGCGCCAGACGTGGAGATCGGTGATCCGGTCGCCATCGGTCTCGATCGCCCGGCGCAGCCGCTCGGTGAGCTGCCGATCCGGGTTCATGTCCAGCAGGATGCCGCCGGTGTCGCGGACCAGCCCGTAGGCCCAGCTCGCGATGACGCCCGCGCCGATCAGGCCGGCGAGCGGGTCCATCCACAGCCAGCCGAAGGCGCGCGCGAGCAGCAGCCCGACGATGACCAGCATCGACACCGCGGCATCCGCCATCACGTGGACGACCGCGGCGCGCATGTTGTTGTCGCGGTGGGCGTCCTCGTGGACATGCCGGTGTTCCGCGACGCCCTCCTGGTGATGATGCCCGTGATGGTGATGATGGCCGCGGCTCAGCAGCCAGGCGCTGGCGACGTTCACCGCCAGTCCGAGGCCGGCGATCGGGATGGCCTCGGAAAAGGCGATCGGCACCGGCGCCAGGAAGCGGGCGAACGCCTCCCAGCCGATCAGCAGCGCGATCATCGCCAGCACGATCGCGCTGGTGAAGCCGGCGAGATCGCCCAGCTTGCCGGTGCCGAAGGTGAAGCGCGCGTCGGTCGCGTGCCGGCGCGCATAGCGGTAGGCCACCGCCGCGAGCAGCAGGGCGCCGGCGTGCGTGCTCATGTGCAGCCCGTCCGCCACCAGGGCGATGGAGCCGAACAGCAGCCCGCCCGCGATCTCGGCCGCCATCATCGCCGCGCACAGCCAGATCACCGCCCAGGTCCGCCGCTCGGCATGCTCGTGACCCTCGCCGAGAAAGACGTGATGGTGCGGCTGCAGGGGCGGGTTCATGCGCACGTCCGACATCGCGGCCTCATTTCAGGTAGGTGCGCACGACGTCGAGCAACTGCTCGGCCGCCTCCGCATCGAGGGCGCCGGGATGCGCCGCGGCGTCGACGAGGTGGTTGCGGACATGATCCTCCACCAGTTCGGCCATCAACCCGGCCATCGCCCCGCGTGCGCCGGCGATCAGGTGCAGGATCGGCTCGCAGCCGAGGTCGCCTCCCAGCGCGCGCTCGATCGCCTCCACCTGCCCGCGCAGGCGACGCACGCGCGCCAGCAACTTCTGCTTCTCCCGCACGGTATGGGTCATGGATAGGTGGCTACCCTATTCGATCGCGACCGGCAAACTCGGCTTCGGGCAGATGGCCATCCGGCAAAATGGTAGATCGCGCAGCAGGGCTCGCTGTCGTCTGCCACGGATTAGCGATGCTTATATTACTGGTCGAGGACGAACCGGAGATGTCACGGCTCATCGCGCGCAGCGTCGGCGCGACCGGCTTCATCGCCGACCGCGTCAGCTCGATCGCCGAAGCCGAAGCCGCCTTGACGATCGGCGACCACGCGCTGGTGCTGCTGGACCGCCGGCTGCCCGATGGCGACGGGCTCGCGCTGCTGCCTTCAGTACGAACGGCATCCCCGGACATCCCCGTCATCGTGCTGACCGCGCTCGACGACGTGCGCGACGACGCCACGCGTCGCGGCCTGCTGCGCGACGTGCACCGTATCCGCATGCTGGTCGAGCAGGTGCTGCTGTCGGCCCAGCTTGGGGAAAGCAACGTGCCGCTCGACGAGACCATCGAGCTGGTGGAACACGTGCGCGGCGTGGTCGCCGCCTGCGCACCGCTCGCGATCCGCGGCGGGCACGCGATCGAGTTCGAGGCTTCCGTGGCCGCCGTGACCGTGCTGGGCAACGCACGCGCGATCGCCGGCGCGGTGACGAACCTGATCGACAACGCCCTGCACGCCGCCCCGGCCGCCGGGCTGGTGACCGTGGCGGTATGCGCCGGCGCCGTCGTCGAGATACGCGACCAGGGACCTGGCGTGGCGCCAGCGGACCGGGACCAGGTGTTCGAGCCGTTCTGGCGCAAGGACGAGCGCGGCCCTGGCACCGGGCTGGGCCTGGCGATCGTGCGCGACATCGCACGGCTGCATGGCGGCACGGCATCGGTGGACGAGACGCCTGGCGGCGGCGCCACGTTCCGGCTGCACCTGCCTGCTGTATCCATCGCCGGGCCGGGCGTTTCACCGTCGCGTCATGTTCACGCAATGTAGCACCGGTAGCATGGCGCGTGGGCTGGCACGGCACGGTGCCATCCGGGGAAAGGCGTCAGGATGGAAGCGACCGAGCAGGACTTTGCCGAGCGATGGCGGTCGGTCGTCCGTCACCTGCGGGACGGGGCGGAACGGCTGCAGGCGACGGCGGACAGGATCCCGCCGGATCTGGGCCGGGACGCCGATCCGGACCTGTGCCGCTCCTTCACCCGGCACATCGAGGCGTTCGCCGATTATACCGTCGCCCTGAACTGCCTGCACGCCCTGATCGCCGAGCGCACCGGCGGCAGAGCCGTGCTGCCGTCGGCCTGATCACAAACAGGAGGATACAGGCGTGGCCCGATATCATTGCCGTGCCTGCGGCTTCAACGGCCAGGCGGCCTGGCGCGGCGAATTGTCGTGCCCGGGCTGCGGCGACAGCACGGCGGTGGGCGTAGCCCTCGACTCGGGCGAGATCGCAATCCCGGTCGTCGTCGCCAAGACATCCAGCCCGACCAGCGGCGAGAGACCGGCTGCCAGGGAAGATCGAGGTCGACCTGTTGCCATCCATCTGGCGGATTGGGTCCGGAACCGGGCGAGACGCACGATCATCCGGGCCACCGCGGGGCCCGCAAGAGCCGAGACCGCGACGCGAACGTAGCCGGGATGCCGGTCGAAAGCGCCTGCCGGTTCATCCAGAGGCTGCGGTCCGACCTGGATTTCAGGCAAGATCTGTCATGGGTCGTTCGCGAACGGGATCTCGTGCGGCCTTTGCTGTTCATCGAGGCGTCCGGCTTCGCGTTCACGGCCGCCGATCTGGACGCGGCCCGCCGCAAGCTCGGGGCAACCGCGAGCAGGGACCTCATCCTGGAACTCGACGTCATCCTGTGCGGCCTGCTGTTGCTGGAGCCGCTCCGTTCATCATCGCGGCATCCGGCCGCGGGTGACGTCACGCGAGAGGCGGCGGCAGTGATGGCTCGGCGTCGTCGCCGATGGCGTCGGACAGGTCGAGCAGCGCCGCCGCCGCGGTCGCTTCCGGAACATCGATGCCGCGGAGCTTGCTCGCCACCACGCGGGTACGGCGGCGAGCCTCGTCGATCGAGCTGGACATCGCCGACGCATTGCGGCCCAGCTTCTCGAGCACGCCGTCCATCTTGAGCATCTCCTGGCGGGTGGCGCCGAGGAGCTGGCTGATGATCTCGGTCTTTTCCTCCAGCGCCAGGGTGACGTAGCCGAGATGGATCGTGCGCAGCAGCGCCGGGATCAGGCTAGGCCCCATCACCATGACGCGGTGCACGCGGCCGATCTCGTCGATCAGGCCCGGGATGCGGGCGGCCTCGGCATAGAGACCATCGGTCGGCAGGTAAAGCACCGCGAATTCGACCGTGACCGGCGGCACGATGTATTTGGAAGCGATCTTGCGTGCCTCCAGCCGCAACGAGGACTCCAGCGTGCGCCGCGCGGCCCGCTCCGCCTCGGGATCGACCTGCTCGACCGCCTGCAGCAGGCGCTCGTACGACACCATCGGGAACTTGGAGTCGATCGCCAGCAGCGGGCGTGGCTGCGCATGTGATCGTGCGCCTCCTGCACCACGCATTGGCATCCGCACCGCGAACTCCACCACCTCGCTGCTGCCCGCGGTCAGCCGGCAGTTGCTCTCGTAGGCGCCGGTGGGCAGCACGTCGTCGAGGATGGCGCGCAGTTGCGCCTCGCCCCAGCCGCCCCGCGTCTTGACGTTGGAGAACAGCCGCTTGAGGTCGCCGATCTGGGCGGTCATCGCGCTGACCTCGCCCATCGCCTTCTGCACCGCGCTGAACTGCTCCAGCACCCGCTGAAAGCTGGTCTGCATCTGCTTCTCGACGGCGGCGTGCAACTGCTCGTTCACCGAGGCCTGGATCGCAGCCAGGCGGACGGCGGACTGCTCCGACATCTCGCGCAGGGCGGTGGCGAGGGCGAGGCGGCTCTCGCCCTGCTCGCGGGCGATGGTGGTGGTCAGCGTGCCGAGACGCTCGCTCATGTCGTGGCGGTTCTGCTCGACCCGGCCGATCAGTATGCGCTCGATCTCGGCGAGACGGCTGCGGGCCGCCTCATACTCGCCCGCGCGCACGGACTGATCGCGCTCGACCAGGAAGCCGAGACGCTGCAGCATGTCGGCATCCTCGCCCGGTGCCGGATCGTGCAGGACGCGCAGCACCAGGATCGAGATCACCAGGGCGGCGATCGCGGCGAGGGCGGCGACGGCGGCAAAAGGATCGAAGGACATCGTGGACCCGCCATCTGGCAATTCTAACGGATGTTGAAGTCATGTGGCGGATGGTCTATGACCTTTGCGCCTGAGGAGCAAGCCCGCATGCCAGTATCTGCCCGCGCCGGATCGAGTGCCGCGACAGAATCGAACCCGAGTGGCATCGAGGTCACCCAGGAGGAGGCGGCGGCGATGCTGCGCGCGGCCTTCAACCTGTTCGGGCGCTGGCAGCTCGATGGCATGCAGTCGCGGCGGCTGCTCGGCTCGCCCAGCGAGCGCACATTCCAGCGCTGGAAGTCCGGCGAGGTCGCCTCGGTCCCGCATGACACCATCTGCCGGCTCGGCGACCTGATGGGGATACATAAAGCGCTGCGCTACATGTTTGCCGAACCGCAACGCGGCTACGACTGGATCCGCAAGCCGAACATCGCCTTCAGCGAATATTCCGCACTCGACCGCATGATGCAGGGCGCGCCGTCGGACCTTTCCGCGGTGCGCGCCTATCTGGACGCCGAACGTGCCGGCTGGTGACGACGCAGCCGCACCGGCGGCCTCGCCGAGGGCGCCGGTGCGGCTGCGCTGGAAGACCTCGCACCGGATCATCCGCACCATCTATCCGCCGGTGCATCTTTTCGAGGATATCGCCGATCCGGCCGACTGGGAGCTGATCGCCAGGGCCGAGGCGCGCACCAACCCGCGCATACACGACCAGATCGGCCTCCTGGCGCTGGTCCCGGTCGAACGCCGCATCAACGGGCCGACCGCGTCTCTCGTGATGGGCGCCTTCACCCACGCCTCGCCGTTGCGGCCCAGCCGCTTCTCCGACGGCAGTTTCGGCATGTGGTACTGCGGCGACCGCTTCGAGGTGGCGCTGGCCGAGACCGCATTCCATTTCGACCGTTTCATGCGCGACACCGACGAGCCCGCCGCGGATGCCGATTTCCGCGAGCTGACCTGCGGCATCGGCGGCGGCATGCATGATCTTCGCAAATCCGACCCGGACGGCTGCCTGGCGCCCGACGACTGGGGACCGGGACAAGCGCTCGGCCGGCGGGTGCGGGCGGAGGGTGCCGACGGGATCGTGTTTCCCAGCGTGCGCACGGCGACGGGGCTCGCCGCCGGCCTGTTCTGGCCGAACTGCGTGACGCTGCCGGTCATGCAGTCGCGACAGTTGCGCTATCGCTGGGACGGCACCCGGATGACCGCATGGTTCGCGCACGGCAGCCGCGAATGGGTGCCCTACGACGCGCCGCTCTGAGCAGCCGATCGCAGGCCGGCCGAGAAGTTCCAGCAGCCTGCAACCGAATTCTCTTCGAGTTAAACCCGGCGCGCGTTTTCCAAACGTAAATCATTCACGCGCAGTATCGGCATGCTGGTGACGACACCTGCGGAGCCAACGACGGATTGCGCGACTACCTTTATCAAACCCTAACGCTTTCGTTTTCCATCAAATCAAGACAGACAACCGCAGGCAATCTGTCATGCTCTCAGTCCTGGCGAAGCGTCTTGTAAAACAAATTTCTCCGGCAGCGCTGACAGACACTCTCAGGTCGAACAGCACGAGAAGTGGCTGAGCCGCCATGGCCGGCCGGACGCGCTCCCACGCTGGCGCAGCGCTGATCCGGACCAGGCTCCGAACCTCGCTTTCATGGCGGTCGCGAGTGATCCGCGCATGCTCCTGAGCCTTGACAGCGTGACGGCGCATGACCTCGCGGGCCAGGCCGAGCGGGTAGCAAGGCAGATCTGCGCAGCGCCGGAAACCGTCGACCTGACCCGGGCCGCGGCCCACGTCGTGGCAAGCCGCGTGGACGCATGGCGGGAGAGTCGTTCCCTCCGCCGGCAGGCGACCGGGCTGGAAACCGGCCTGCCCGTCAGCGGCGTCCCGATGGGCGGGGCACAATGCCTCGAGGTCATCGAGATCGTGCAGGAACGAGGAGAAATGCTGGCTCGTCAGGCGGTCGCTCTCGCTGCGGACGCGTGCATCTGCGCGACCATCGCAGCCGGCCGGTCCGGTGGAACAAAGGCCGCGGGTTTCGGTATCTGGGCGGCGGCCGAGGAATTCCACGAGTCGTTTCGCCACGGCGGCGATCAGCAATCCGGACCTCAGGGTCCCCAGGTTCCCGATCGGGACGAGCGCCCGCGGGCCGAAGTCGGTGCTGGCGATGACCGCGGGCCTGCTGGGGCAAGGCATCAGGCCGCGGCGATCGGCGGCCTCGATGGCCTTCCAGATGAGTCCGCTCAGCATGTCATGGATATCGTTCGCTTCCTCGCCCGCATAGCCGCCCGCGTCCGAAGTCTGCCGTCGACGTCGTCGTAATGGAGTCTTAGCTTTTCGGGCTTATGCTGCCGTCGATCAATCGGATGCAAGTCATCATGACCAACCAGAAATACCGCCTTGTCACACGCAGCGACTTCGACGGCCTCGTCTGCGGCATGCTGCTGCGCGAGATTGCCCTGATCGATGACATCAAGTTCGTCCATCCCAAGGACATGCAGGATGGAGTAATACCGATCACGGCACGCGACATCGTGACGAACCTCCCCTATGTCGAGGGCTGCCATCTGGCTTTCGATCACCACGCCAGCGAGATGTTGCGCAAGGGCGAACGCACCTATCCGAACCACGTCATCGATCCCGCGGCGCCCTCCGCGGCCCGCGTCGTCTACAACTACTATGGAGGCGCCGGGGCCTTCCCGCGCGTCAGCCCCGAACTCATGGCGGCGGTCGATCAAGCCGATGCGGCGCAGTTCACGCGCGGCGAGATCCTCGATCCGCAGGGGTGGGTGCTGCTCAACTTCCTCATGGACTCCCGGACCGGACTTGGTCGTTTTCGCGACTTCCGCATCGCCAACTACGACCTCATGATGCAGCTGATAGAGCGCTGTCGCGACCATACGATCCAGGAGGTGCTGGCGCTGCCGGACGTGAAGGAGCGGGTCGACCTCTACGCCGCCCACCACGATCTGTTCACATCCCAGATCCGCCGCTGCACCACCGTTCATGGCAAGCTCGCGCTGATCGACCTTCGCGACGAGGAAGTGATCTACGCGGGAAACCGCTTCACGATCTACGCCCTGTTCCCCGGATGCGACATCTCGGCCCACGTCATGTGGGGCGTGAAGCAGCAGAACACCGTCTTCGCGATCGGCAAGTCGATCCTCGATCGGAACTCGCCCATCGACGTCGGCGCGGTCTGCCTGGGCTATGGCGGCGGCGGCCATCGCGCGGCAGGGAGTTGCCAGATATCGAACCACGAGGCCGAGACCGTGAAGGCGGAGCTCATCGCGGCCTTGTCGGCGACCCCGTCCAGAGCGGCTGCCTGACGTGGCCGGCACAAACGGGGCGGCCGGGTAGAACCCGACGAACCATCGCGGTCCCGGATCCCCCGCTTCAACTCGCGACGACCGGCGGCGTTGGGCCTGCGTTCGTGGACATGATCATGATCATGATCATGATCAAGGCAGTTATATTCGACGTCGACGGAACCCTGGTGGACTCCGTCGACCTGCACGCGACAGCCTGGCAAGAGGCCTTCGCCGAATACGGCCATCAGATCCCGTTCAAGGCGATCCGCGACCAGATCGGCAAGGAGGGCGACCAGCTCCTGCCGGTGTTCCTCTCCGAGGCAGAACGCACGGCGCGAGGCGAGCAGATCGAGGCGCGTCGCTCGGAACTCGTCAAGCAGCGCTACCTGCCGCAGATGAGTGCATTTCCCAACGTCCGCGACTTGTTCGAACGGTTGCAGCGGGACGGTGTGCGGCGCGTGCTGGCATCTTCCTCGAAGCAGGAAGAGCTGCAGGTCTACAAGAAGCTGCTGCGGATCGAGGATCTCGTGCAGGAGGAGACCTCCTTGGACGATGCCGAGAAGTCCAAGCCGGAGCCGGACATCTTCGAGGCGGCGATGTCGCGACTGCCGTCGATGGGTCCGGCCGACGTGCTGGTGATCGGCGATACGCCGTACGACGCGCAGGCGGCGGGCAAGGCCGGGCTGCGCACGATCGGCGTGCTGTGCGGCGGCTTCACCGAGGACAGCCTGCGCGAGGCCGGCTGCATCGCGATCTACGACGATCCGGCCGACCTGCTGGCGCGCTACGACGAGTTCGTCGCGGCATCGAGGAACTAGTACCTCTCGTCATTGACAGAGACCGCTTTCTTTGAATCGATGGCTGGTCGGTTGTGTGGAGGTCGATTCGGTGTCTTCGAGACAGGTTGTGGTGAAGAGGTATGTTGTCACGCTGAGCAGCA
>JAABUX010002067.1_pt1 | contig 28997 bp, 34 predicted proteins | sample 5561851 | NCBI WGS metagenome assembly JAABUX01 (sample SAMN10711883, study PRJNA513361) | rock metagenome | isolation source: Antarctica rocks | place: Antarctica: Victoria Land, Richard Nunatak red sandstone | collected 2016-01-03 | reverse complement strand
CTCGGTGACTGCGTTCTCGACGTAGTACCGTTGTTCGTGCCGTCGACCATCGTATGCTCCTTGCGGCCCCGTCGTGAGTTTACCGCTCATCGGGTGCCGGTACCAGATCATCCTGACACGTGGGGGTCTGCGAAAGAGCGACGGGGGCGACGAGATTCGTCTTCGTAGGTTTAAGCAGCTTCTGACCTGGTACCTGAGCGACGCTCGTGCGGATGACAGCGCTTTGACGCGTGAGATCGACGTCAGTCCATTTAAGGCCCGCAAGCTCGCCACGACGAAGGGCCGTTTCAAAGTCGAAGACGATCATCGCGCAATGTCGCATACCTGCGGCTGCTTCAATAAGTTTAATCGCATCGCCGCGTTCATAGTGTTTCACTTTTGACTTTGCTGGACGCACTGGCTTCGCAGCCTTAACTGCCGCGACATTGCGTGTAATGATCTCTAAGTCGAGCGCCCATGCTAGAACGGCATAGACGATTCCGTACGTATGCACAACGCTTTTTCGTGATAGCCCCTTACCGTCATAGCGGCCCGATGCCGAAAGCTTCGCCCACAAACTCGCAAGATGTATCGGCTGTAATTTCTGAACGGCTATCGCGGCTATTGGAGCGCATCGCTTCCATGCGGCCTTATAGCCGTAGATCGTGGTTATGCTGTGCTCATGCGCATGCGCCAACATGAAACGCTCATAGAGTTCCGCGATGGTCATCGTCTCAGGTGACAGACTGATGCCACGATCTTTCGCGCTTAGGGCATCGCGTTCGGCCTTTTCAGCCTCTTTCTTCGTCGGGTACGTACCCTTCGAAATACGCCTCCGTACATTATCGCCTGCTCGAACATCGTCGACAAGTACGGCCCACTTACCGCTCGCGCGCTTGTAAATACTCATTACATGTAGCCTTTATCAGTAGTTTGATTCCTTGATTGTTGACGTGACGCTTCGCGTGAGGCTCCCGGCCAGAAACCGCTCGCTTCGCGATGAACGATGAGGAATTAGAGATACTTCACTTTACGATAAAGCGACTTTAGGTGAGCATCGGTCTGCAGGTCGCCGTTGCGCATAATGACGCGTAGCACGCCGCATGAAAAATCTACTATCTTATCCAAGTCGCCGCCTTCGAAAGTCTTCTTGCCCTTGAAGCGGATAGGAAAACTCATCCTTTGTTGCTGGTCGACGGCAACCCACTGCGGTATCGCATCGCGTCCCATATGCTTCATCGAGATAATTGAAGCTATCATCGGATGAGCGAGATCACCGTGCCAAAATCCGAATAAGATCAGATCCGAGGAGTCTACGTCACTGGAAATATCAATTCTGAAGTTCCCTTTCCAAGAAAAGTAATTAAAATTACCTTTCGTCCAAGTATCTGCGCTCTCAACGTTGCAGTCGGTGATACTTACATAGTCTTCGCTAATCGATGAATGCAAATTGCCAGTCTCGGACTGGTTCGTACTTTTTGCTTCTGCGCGTGCCGAAGAGAAGCATAGGCCGCACGCGATTCCGATCAGCGCGCGGCGTATTGCTTCATTCATCCGTGATGGTGCTTACGCGGTGTAAGCGGATGAATGTACTTCCCATCGGGATGCTTGTGCATGCAGGAAGTCGATTTGCAGTAGCTGGTGCGGCAGCAATACGATGAATGCGACCCTGAATGCCTGCGCGCCATTGCTGGAGTCATCATTTGCAACGGAGCGCATATCACGATAACGGCGATAGCAAAGACCCGAAAACGTTCGATCACCGGGGTACCTCCTAGAATGACGTTAGCTACAATAGGCGAGTCACGTGGGTAATTCTTCGATCTTAAACTGCTCGGCTAGTTCTTACTTGCCCCAATCCGTTCGACCCGCTCTCGTCAGCCACGTTTGGCGCGCATCAATTCGAGCGACTCGGGCGAGCACGGCCAACGGCCTATGTTCTTACAGACGATGCAGACGAGCAATCCTTCGTCAGGGGCGGCGTGCATATCCCGGCGATGTCCACACCGCTCACAGGGTGTGCGATCGAGGCCGAGGTCCACGCGCTTAGGCATTAGAACGCTTAGCCGGGTCGATGGTTTCCCCCCCGACGAGTCATGATGTTATTGATTGACGCGATGTTCCAGAGAAGGCCTCGCGGCGTGCGGCTTCCTGCTGCGTTGAGCTTATCCGCGATAACCTTATACAAATTGCCCTCGTCCCTTTCAGCTAGGATAAATCGAATGACGGGTCCGCTTCGTGCATCAGTCTGCGCGAGCTGCCCCCGACGCGAGACGCTGGATCCGATCCACCACTTTGCCGGCGCGCAGCTAAGCGATTCACGATTCAGCAACGCATACACCGTGCCAGCACTCCAAGGCGTGCCACGTTGCGTCCGATGCCCCATCTCGTTAAGTGCCCCTGCGACCTGTCTTACGGACATGTCCTCTCCGCGCAGTTGTCGCACGATCGGCACGAGGTCAGCATAGATCTGTCTCGAGCGGAGAATAGCCTCGGTGTTTGCCGCGCGTGCCCATTATTGCCGCGCCCACTGGGAACAAGGCTCCCGGCCGCTTGAAATCGTCGCCTCGAGCGCGTTTGGCCGTAAAGGCCGCCTTCACGCGCTCGGAGATCATCCTCGACTCGTGCTCCGCTAATGCCGCGAGAATATGGATCGTGAACCGATTCGCATGGGGATTGTCGCAGGCGACGAAATTGACGCCGCTCGCCATCAGCTGCGACGTTACAAGGACGCTTCGCGCGAGGCGATCGAGACGGGCGATGACGAGGGTCGCCTTGCATCGACGGGCATGAGCCAACGCCTTGACGAGCTCGGGACGATTACGCAGAGAGTCTTTCCGGGCCGTCTCGACTTCGTTGTAGGAGGCAAGGATGTCACCTCCAGTCGCTGAGGCGTAGGCCGCGACCGCGGCTCGCTGCGCCTCCATACCGAGGCCGAAGTTGCCCTGCTCGCGCGTGCTGACTCGGTGGTAGGCGATGATCAAAGCTTTCATCCAATCACTATGCGCTCGTCTTTCGTCCGCTACAACTTCTCGTGACAAGTCGGCCCTTCAAGCGGTCTTCAGCGTGCTCTTGACGATACGCTCGAAGATGGCCGATTAGCGACCTACTGAGGGGACGAAATCTTGAGGCTCGGATTTAAGGATTGATTTAGGCCTGGCCTGGCCGCCCAAACGAAACGCCTCGACCGCTCGCAACTTTTCGTTGCGGCTGGCGTAAGCCGTTGGCAGTAAGTTTTTGGGGTCTTTCGTCGAAAAACAGTTCATGAGCCATCAAGCGACGTCCGCAAAATCGCAAAGATTCGAACGGCTTTTTAATGCTGCTTCGAAACGGCAAATTAATTTTACTGCGGTGGCAATTTTTACCTGCGCGCTGGCGGCATGCCAAGGCAGTAGTAACGCGGACGTAAATACGACCATCTCATCGTTTACAAATATCGAACACCAATGGTCGCGATCTAAGGTTTCTTGGATCGAGGCGAACGTAAATTTGATTTCAAAAACCTGCGTTAGGTTAACTCCGACTGTGCGGCGAAAAATAGTCAACTCCCGCATCGCTGACTCTCTCGCGGCTTTCGATGATCGAAAAGTTTCTTGTGAAGCCGCAAGTCAGTGGCGCGCATCATTATCACAGCTTCAACAGCGCGCTTCACAAGCGGCAGATGGAGATGAATATGAGAGTGTGCAAGCCGCCCTGACAGAGCTTCGCGAAAAGACTGATTTGGCTGTGCAAGAATTTCCAACCTCAGCTTTTAAAGAAGCGGGCTTTCCGTCTTCGGCTTCGATGGCATATCGTGCAAAACATGAAGCAACAGCTTCTGAGGGGGGGACTTTAGCGGCTCAGGCAGTTGCGTTGTCGCGTGATGCGAGCGGTGCAGCGATGAAAACCGCGAGTTCGAGCGATCATGAGCTTGATAAATCCCGCGCGCGGCTTGCTGACGAAGCTTTTACAAAAAGCTCAAGCGAGCTAGCCGAGTTAGCGTCGTACACAGCGGCTTCCGAGGTCGTCGCTCATGTCGATGAATTAATGAGTACAGTAGACGGCGCGATTGGTAGCGCTCAAAGAACGGGCGAAGTGGGCGGCAGCCGCGTCACCGTGGCTCGAGAGAGTCTGCCCTCTGCCGCGCCGACGCTTCCACCGACTCCTCGCCCATCAATCGACGTGCTTCCTGCCGCTCTTGATAGGCCTTCACAGAGCGATAACGCGAGTGATGCATCCTTCCGTGCCCTTGTGCAGGCGACCAGGCAGATTTCTATCGTCGCCTCACCGCAAGACTGCCGAAACGTTGGAGGTCTCCAGATTCGTTTCAAAGATGACGGTGCCGGCGGATGCGCGATGCTACAGCAAGCATCACATTCGGTCTTGAACTCTGGAAATGCAATCGATTTAATTCCGGTCACGTCGTCGGTTAAAGGCACTATCTTCGCATTGCTGTATGCAGATACGACGGCAGGATCAACATTTGTTGGTATCCTGCCCGGAAATGGTGAGGGCAATTTAGATGTACGTGTCGATGACGGCGTCATCGTTGAGCGAAACGGTAATAGCGTGAAGCGATCTACTTATCAGAATGGCAGAGTCGTAGCCATTTAGTCACGGGCGATTGAAAGATGCGCTCCGCGAGGTGTCGCGCTTACGCGGCAATTCACAGCGCGCGATCGTCGGGCGGCTCATATTGGTCGTCTTCGCCCGGGAGTTGCGGAAGTTGAAGCGATCAAGCGAAGGAGGCAATTATGAATCGAGGGTTACCTACGAATCCAGGCCGTCCGTCTCCTGAGGCCTTACGTAGAACAACTCCCGCAGATATCGGGCGACGTCTATTGCCGTTTATCGCAAAATATGAGCGAGGGGTGGTGTTGCGCGACTTCGCGCGATCGTTCGCCAACGACTACCCTCGACACGAAGTCGAAGAGCTTCAGCTGATTCTGATGGAAGGAATGTCGTGGCTCGTTCAGCAGGGATTGCTGGTCGAGGACCCATCTCAAATGATCGGCAGCGCGTGGTATAAAATTTCGCGCGCCGGAAGGCGCTATATCGAAAATGCACGCCCACCAACTTCGATGGCTCTGGAGCAAGCCGCTCTATCGTTGATGCATCCTGAAATCATTGCTCATGCTGTGCCGACGTTTGAGCGAGGTCCTGATTCTTATGTTGGCGCTGTCGTAATGGCTTTTCTTAGCGTCGAGGCGGCAATTCGAGAGCGCATCCATAAAGTTAGAGGTACTGCGACGACGGCGATTGCGCGAGACCTGGTTATCGAAGCGTTTGGGGAAAAAAATGGAGTATTAGTGCCGCCATCAATGCGGCCTGGTGAGGTTGCGGCCATCCGAGAGCTATTCTTAGGATCGTACGGGGCCTTCCGTAATCCACATTCGCATGGATTCATCCGCTTTGAAAGTGACGACGAGGTCGTCCGACTACTGCTGATAGCCAGTCAATTACTGATCATGCTTGAACGTTTTCCTGGCTCGGTTATAACGTGAATTGCGCTGCAGCCGCAGTTGGCCACGAGGTACTGACTTGACGGAAATTATCGCTCGTATTTTAGGCGAACACTCGATCTCGGATGTGCGTGAGGCCTTCACGCTTCAACACCCGGAGCGTCCTTACACGTCGACCTCGTCGGTGACCGTAAAGGGGGACCAGATTCAAATTGCTGGCATCTTCTGGTCCGATAGATTGCAAATTGGACATTTTCATCGGACGCTTAGATTTCAAAAAGGCTCGAGTTGCGCGTTCCACGACATGATAGAGATCGAGCCAGAGCATCGAGATCAAGATATTGCAAGACACCATTACACGAAAGTACTCCGTTTTTACGATTTGTCGCCGATACGACTAGTACGACTAGATGCAGAGGGTGATGGACCGTGGATCTGGCCCCAATTTGGATTTGATCTCGTCTCAAAAAAAGATAAGGAAAGACTTGTCGCTCTTGGAAATGCCCAGGAAGTCAACCTAGGGAGTGCTGACGATCTTTATGCAGCGGACGTTGCTACTACAGACAAAGGCACCGGCTCTGCTCTGGGGACGACGCTTTTGAGGGCCCTCTCCAAGCCAAATGGCCGGCTTCAGATGATCCTACGCCTCGACGACCCCAGTCATAGGGCATTCCTCACAGCCCGGGGTATACTGACCAAACCGACCACCCATGGAGCGCAAAATACATGAAAGGTACCTTCAGGTATCCGATCACCGATCGGAAGATCTATGTCAGTCTGACCGCAAGGGCTGCTGGCGAGGAAGCCTTCGAGCGACCTGCCGACATCACTGCTCGACCGTTAAGCGCTACAAAGCCGGTAGCTGCCAAGAGAGTATTAGCAAGTAAGTAGTGTTCAAGAAAGGGATCGCTCAACCGGGGCGGTTCCTTTTTTTTTGCACTGCTCACTTTTTGAAGGATAAGATACGCGCGATAACGGTTTCCGTCCATGGCAACCGTCGGCGACTCTCGAGAAGTGCGTCCGCGCGCAGTTTCTCTCGTTAATCTTGCCCTAAACGCCCCTTCGCGACCCTTGACCGCCGTTGTGAGATGGATTCGAATCCTACTCCCTTCTCCTTGGCAGTCTAGTATTAAGCGGTGTTTTCAATGCCGGGAAGCTGGGCGGTGGCCAACCAGTCTTCAGCGGGCTTTGGAACAATCTCAAGATAGTGATCGACGTGTGCCACGGCTGAGGCTTGCGCGCCCTCAATCTCGTGAGCGTAGGTATTAAGCGTTGTAGACGCGGCGGAGTGACGTAGAACCGCCTGTACCGTTCGAACGTCCGCGCCTGCACGGAGCATCCAAGAAGCCGTCGAGTGCCGCATCGCATGGACTCCGCGAACACTCGTGCCCACTCGCGCAGCAATCCGTCGGACCGCATGCGACATCGCATCTGGTGAAGGCACGCCACCGAACGGACCTGCGAAGACGAACCCTTGATCATCAAACATGGCGCCTGCAGTATTCTTGTATTTGACCTGCGTCGCTCGCTGAAGGTTCAACGCTTCGATCGCTTTTGCGGAAAGGCTGATACTAGCGACGGAACCTGTCTTTGTCGATTTTACAAATGGAACTTTGCTGGGAAGCTTCACAACGGCGCGCGAGATCGTGGCGAGGGAACGCTCGAAGTCGATGTCGCTCCACTTCAGGCCCGCAAGTTCGCCACGACGTAACCCTGTCGTGAACGCCACGACGATGAGCGGCCCGTAGCGCGTTTCGGATGCTTCCTGGATCAATGCCGGCGCCTCATTGCCGTTGTACGCCTTTACGCGTTTCTGCACGCCGCGAGTTGGCATCGCTGCCCTTACGTCTGCGACGTTGCGCGTCACTATTTCAAGGTCGAGTGCCCACTCTAAGAGCGCATGAACAAGACCCGCAGTATGCCGCACACTTTTCGTCGGCAGTGGGCCACCATCGAAACGTCCCGAGACCGAGAGGGCTGCGTACAAGTCTGCAAGCTGCGCGACTTGTAACTTCGCTACGGCAACGTTTGCAATAGGCGCACAGCGTTTCCAAGCTGCTTCGTACCCGTAGACCGTAGTCGGACTGTGTTCGTGCGCACGAGCTTGCATGAAACGCGCGTATAGCTTTTCGAGCGTTATCAGGTTCGTTGCCAAAGGCACGCCACGGTCACGCGCTGAGAGGGCGTCACGTTCGGCTTTCTGCGCATCTTTCAGTTTCGCGTAAGTCCCTTTGGTCACACGCTTGCGCTTGCCGTTGGGCCCGGTCACATCATCGACGCGAACCTGGTATCGTCCGTTGCGTTCAACGATCATTGTTTCTCCAGAGTTAGAATAGATAAGAGTGTTGACGTGAACGCTTCGCGTGAGGCCCCCGGTCTAAACCCGTTCTGCGCACACGATGATTTATCAAAATTGGTCTGAAATAAAAACTGCAATGGTCGCTCACGAGTGCTGCTTTGCAGTGCGGACGACGCTCGCGACGCTGGATGCGTACCAACGCGAGCCACCCGGCGAAGGCACATTCTCGGCGTTCAACGTACGCGCGATTGCTGTGGGTCCGTCACCAACGTTAGCCAGCGCGAGCACGCGCTGAAGGATGGGATGCGTCGCTTTGTCGATCTCCAGCTTGTCGTCCACTGCACGATACCCGTAGGGCGTCACCTTCGAGTACACGCGCCCTTGCGAGCGCTTCTGTCCAAGTGCATCGGCAGTGCGTTCGCTACCGAGGTCCCGCTCAAACTGCGCAAACGCGCCGAGCATGTTCAACATCATCTTGCCGACGGCCGTGCTCGTGTCTATGCGCTCTGTGAGGCTTACGAATTCGCAGCCATGCTTGAGCATCGTCTCAACGCTCGAAGCCATGTCGCTGACCGAACGAAACGCGCGGTCGAACTTCACGACCGAGAGCGACGCAACTTCGCCGCGCTCGATCATGCCGAGGATGCGTTGCATCCCAGGGCGGCGCCGGAGTGAGGCACCACTGCGACCGTCATCATGCACGATCTCGTCCAAGACGATCCCGCGCGCCGCTGCGTCCGCGAGCAGCCTTTGCTCCTGATCTTCGAGGGATACGCCGCTCTGCTTCTGCTGAAAGCTCGACACGCGGACATAGCCGATGTGCTTGCGGACCGCCATACTTACGCGCTTTCTCATGTCTAAAGTATACAGCCTAGAACTACTCTGTATCAAGTCACTGTGCCAAAAAGGGGTTTCCTACGTCATAAAGCCGCTAGCGCTCCCGAGCGGAGGCCCCTTACCAGGCTCGGGAGCGGCAGCGTCGCTGCTGCGCTGGGGCGTCGTATCGGTCAACTCCGACGCACGCCCACGCGCCACAGACACCTTAAGAGGCGCGCGGGCGGTCGCGGTCGATACGAGCCTGAGCCGCGAGCAACTCGCGCTCGGTGAGGCCCAAATCACCGCGCGCCTGATATTCGGCATCCTTCGCCGCGTGCATATCTATCGTGGCTTTCTCCGCCTCCGCCCAGAGACCACGCATTGACGCTTCGCTGATGCGCCGGTTCGCGTCCGCATAGCGTACGATGGCATCTTTCTCGCGCTGCTTCAGGTCCTCGATCCGCTTTCCGAGAATGCTCAGGGAGTTGTTTGGCATGATGCTATACGTTTGCTCGACCTTCTTCGGCTCGACGTTCTGCGGTGGTTCCGGCTTCGGAAGCTCTACTTCCGGCTGCACGTACGTCGGTCCGACGTTTTTCGCCGACTCGGGTGGTGGCGGATTATTGATTTTCATGGATTATCGCTTTCTTTGTTATGTTGAAGTGTTAGAGTGAATGCGTGAACGCTAGCCGCGTTTATACTCACGCACGGACGTCGAGGCTTTCTCGGCACGTTGCGGTGACGTGGGCGCAGCTTTCGTACCAACCTGCGGGATGGGTGTGATGGGCGTGATGGGCGTGTAGCCACTCACTCCACCGGGAATATATGTGTTCGGTGTTGTGCCCGCGAAAAGTGCGGCCTCGCGTGCGGAGTCTTTCTCTCGCTGTGCTTTTGATGAGGCTTTCACGGCATCGTGTATCGTGTTCGTCGTCGGCACGTTAGTAGCGCTGGGCTTCGCTTCCGATGATGCGAAGAGGTCTTTGAACTTGTCGATTACTCCCATAATTGCTGCTCTCTTTCGCGTGATAAGGAACTGTGTTGGTTTGCCGGAGGTTTTGTCCAACTAACTCCGACTTTTTGCGATTTTGTTCTCTTTTTAAGAAGTGGTCTTCTTTAGAACATGTGGTCTGATTCGCTCGCCCCTCCTTAGCGTCCTGAGATCATACGCGCGCAAGCGCGGCGGGATATCTCAGAATGGCCGGGGGGGGGGCGGAGATCGAGGCATTGATGTAGCTAAAACCGGAGTGACGCAAAAAATGGCGTTTCGGAAAGTTTTTAGAAAGAAAAACACGTTTTTTGGAACCAGAACGGGGGCCGGTATATCTCTCTCTCTCTCTTTTTTTCTCTCTTTTTTTCTATTTACTAAGAGTGACGATTTAGCTACACTTGCTACATCGCCGCTCATTATCTGCACACTATCCCTCGTATATCAGAGTGTTTCTCCCTAAGCGGCTCGTTTTTTTTGATACATTTTAGCTGCACCTCAGCTACACCAGCGGTCATTAGCTACACTATTTTTAGGACGAACGGGAAAGTTTGACGATCCGCCCTTCTTTTTTCCGCTGGGTGGTATCGATCTCCACACCCGCATGGCGCAGCGCAGGTTTGATTCGCGCAAGCGTGACGCTTAACGAGCGCGCCATCTTCGGCCACGACAACGGTAACGGCTCAGGCGTCGTCGCCCCCGCGCTCGTGCTAACCCACGTGTTCTGCTGCTTAACCTCTTTCAACGCGTCAAGAAGCTCGTCCATTAGCCCATCCCAAGTGCCGTTATTATCGTCCAGCAGATCGAACAGAGGCTTTACGATGATTTCATCTTCAAGCGTATTTGTGTGCGCGTCACCGCGCGATTCTGCATATGCTTTGGCGAAAGTGCCCACAAACCAATTCACCCCGAATGCAGGTTCCGCTGCCAGCGCAATCGCCTCGAAGTCGGCCATGCGCGCGCCACTGCCCGCACTCTTATCATAATGTGCTAACCCGTACACGATAGCATCGAGCAGCGCAGCGAACACTCTGGGCCGCATTTCATCGAACGCTTCGTTTAGTTCTTCCTCTGATTTGCGCTGCTCGTTTGCCATGGCTTTGGGATGGATAGCGACGGCACGGTCAACTAAGTCAGGGCGCTTTGCAATCTCAAGAATTCCGGTAACGACGACCGGGCAACACTCACTGATAAGGTTCTCTTCTTTGTCAGAATAAAGCTCTCGGGTCGCATACGTTCCACCCGTTGCAATCGTACACAGTGCATCGGAAACGTCTTGCCGTAACCCTGAAAGATTATCAAATGAGAGAACGTGCGAATTGTGCGCTGCACACGAGAGGGCGTGTGTGTCGGTTGGTGCGCTACGCAGGACGGCGGCCTGTGGGTCGATGAGACGAACGCACTGCGTCGCGTAGACGGATTTGCCACTGCCTTGCTCACCAATGATACACTGCAGTGGGTACGGGCCGTTTGGAAGTAATGCCGCCACCATCCACGCAGTAGATAGTGCTCGATCTTCTGCGGTTAAGTTGACCATTGCGAAAAACTCATCGAGGGCGGTTCCCAGTGGGCCCTCTGCGCGTACGGGCGTCGGGAGCGCATGCGTGCCGTTCGCGCGACGGAAGGGGACCTCTCCGTGTGGGACAACCTCCCAGCCTTCTCGCGTGACCTTAACGCACGTCCAGTCGGCGTTGCCGAGATCGATGAAGAGCGGACCCCTGCGGTTTCCCGCCACGCGTAAGCGTACGTCGCGTACCGTGCTCTCTGCGCTGTGCAACGCCATAGCCTCGATCGTGCCGATGACATCTTCGAGAGTGGCACGGGTCGCAGCGCATTCCGTCGCCCCGTACTGCACGCTCTGAACGTAAGACTGAAACGCCTTGCCTCTAACCGCGTACGTGCGAATGTGGCTGCCATGGGTTACCCGTACGAACGCCTTGTCTTCTTTCGTGCGAAGGAGCGCTACGGCGTTTTCTTTTATGCGTTTAATGAGTGTTGCGGAGGCTGCGTTCGATGTGTGTGGCTCGACGTTCTCCATAACCCAGTCGACAATGTGTTTCTGTTCTGCCGCATCAATATTGCGTTTCTTTTCTTGGAACGTCGCGAGCTTGTCGGTCACGGCTTTCGCTACGGCGTCACTTTTCCCACCAGCTTTGCGTGCTTTCGTTGCAGCCTTTACTAGTTGAGGATGCCGTTTTTCGACCGATTCCGCTTCCGCAGCGTGTGAAGCGTCAACTACTTTGCTTGGTGCTTCAACGTAATCTGCCAACTGTTTTTGCGTTAGGATTGGTGAAACTACGTTCGGTGCGTGCTCTATCCTTTCAATAGGTTCGATCATGGCTGCACGTCTTCGAAGTGCGCCATGCGCCAGGGGCGCTCTTCAGTGTCGTTGCCCTTACAGTTTAGTGTGCCCGGAGTGCGCATCATACGCGATGCGTTGAAAACACTTGTGTCGATAATCGCGAATTCGTTAGAGAAGTCTTTATCGAGTTTTCGAAGAACGCTTTTGATGAATAACGTTGACTCAGAATCATTCGGCAAATCAATTGAATAGAACAGTTGTCGTCCGTTGCCAGAATGCAAGCGATAGGGGTCTGGCCATCCGTTGGTACGCATGGCGGTCACGATCTCGTCGGTTAAGCGACCCGCTGCGGCACTTTCTTCATTCGTTGCAGGCTGGTGCTGAAAGGCTTTCGGTTTTACAGGGTCGACATCGACAGGTAAAAACGAACGCTTCGGAACGAACTCATCAGAAGTACAGTTACCGACGTTTGCTCTGAACGCTTCGTTAGGCTTTTTTCCGCAGGGTATAATTACGCTGTTCGGGCTGAACCACAGATGGTAAAGCCCGTTGTGTTGCTGGCAGAAGTCATTTGCGTAATCCGTCGGCGCATCCGGAGTAATGTACGTCGTCCAAGTGGAGCCGCCACTCGTCGACCTCTTTCTACGCGGGTATGCGCGTAGCTCGGCGGCTGCTCCATTCGAGCCGCCGCCGAGTAAGTCGCGAACAGCACGTCGCACTTCTTGCGCGTCATATCGTTTAGATTGACCGATTGAATTGACGTCTGGTAAAATTACAGTGTCGCTGGGGTTGCTATTCATGTTAAGCCTATGGATGGGAATTCGTTCGACGCGCACGTCGACCGTGAAGTAATAGGTGCGGAAGACGAGAAATGCTTAGGGGCAAAACGCTCTCCCATGCGAAGCAGGTGGGAGGGCGTTTTTTTATTCCGGCTCTCCGCGTAGCGTGCGTTCGAAGGCGAGTACTGCCGCCCGCGTCATCAGAACGCGACGACCGTAACGCACTATGGCGATGCGCCCGGCGCGAATATCATTTCTGATCGACGGGGCCGAGACACGGAAATATCGAGCGACGTCGGCCACGTCGTTGTAGGGTCCGAGGTCGGAAGATTGCGACTCGGTGGTATCGTGTGATTCCATACAACACGAATTCTAGGCGTCGGAAAAGTAAACTTCAAGCGAAGATGCGCAAAGGGTTTTGCAACTTAACAATGACGTGAACGCTACCGATTGACGTGAATGCTACTGGCTTTTGTTTTCCGCAGCGTTCGCATTACGCAGCTATGCAAAAGTTAAATTGTCACTGTTCTCGTGCGCGCGTTATAGTTGAGCAACTAGCTTCGCAATTCCAAAAATAGGTGCAAATGCTTTGCGGCCCGACATCGTCTCAACAAAGCCGCGCGGCACAGGCCCCCGGGTAGCCGCGACTCCGGTCGTCTCAGCCGGTCTCACGCCGACGAGACTGAGATCGAAGGTGCATCCTCTTCACTTCTCATTGTAAGGCATGCACGGTGCAGGTGACGGTTGCCATTCGGTTGCCATGCACTGAGTGACATGGAGTGCTACCGACTCGCGAGACATGCAAAAACCCGTCATTTAGACGGGGTTTCACAAATTGGTAACACTCTATGACGAGGAGAGAGTGGGATTCGAACCCATCTCATGAGGACTGTCAACGGCCGTGAACGGGTGCTGAGGGCGAGACTTACGAGGGAAACTTCGCGGGCACGGTTGCCGAGAGTTGCCGACGGTTGCCACGGACGGCAACCGTTTGGCAACCGCCAGCAATTTATGTAGTCTCGCCGCGTACCGCCCGAATCCGTTCTCGGATCATCCGCGCGCGAAGCGGCCCGTCTGCAGTAAGGCCTCCTGGCAACGGACGCCGAGATCGATCCGCGTTAGGCGACCGCTTTCGTCACCGCGCCGGGCCGCGTTAGGGCTCGCGCCGAACCATGTCCGGCGCGAGCAGGCGACGTCGGCGCAAACGGGCGAAGCCCGCGGGCAAGAGGGGCTGGCATTGGAACGGTCCCGGAGCGCTCATAATATTTTAGACTTTGCTGACGCGATATGAACGTAGATAAGCTCTGCTTTCGGGACGATGCTATTTTTCGAAATCTTGGTCAGTCTTTTTCCGGTGGCTCCGACTGGCGCAATCACGTCGGCATGAGGTTCGTCGATTTGTTCCGATGGCGTGAGAACGACGCGAAATCCAACGGAAGTCAGGTCACCGACCAAAAGTTGGGCGACGCAAGAAGTACTAAAGTGCTCAATTATCCGCTCAAGATCCGCGTACCGAGCGAGGTAAACCGAGAATCGATCAGAGTCGATGAACGCTGCAGATGCCGCTCGCAGCTTGCCGTCCCCAAAGAACAAGTGCGAGACGTGGATGCAGCGCCAAATCGGTTCGTCGTCGCCGATCAGTTCGTCGTGCGACACGCCTCTTTCCGCTAACGAACAGCGAAGAAGAGCTGCTCCACTAGACGTTGACCGTCCGAGCTCGCCGATCTGATGGGTCCTTCTTCGAGAACGACGTCACCACGCGAAATGCTGATCTCGGCGCTTCCATCAGTGGCGAAGTCAATGTTAAAATCGAGTTTTCCGAGCTGCCCCTCGATAAGAACGCCGCCTGAATTAAGCGGGTACACGTCAACGAGAATATTGAGCTCTTGACTGAACAACTGCACGAATTTGGTGGCTTCGTTGATCGCAAGAGGCGATATGATACGACCCTCGCCATTATTCCAACCGACAGGAAATTCAGTGAACGAGATCAACGTCGCTAGCTTTTTTCGAACGGGATTAGTGGGGTCATTCGCAAGGTCGTAGAACCGGTCGTCGATTCGCGGCGATTGCGGCGATGCCGAAGGGGCATGACTTGGCGTAAATTCACGATCCGTGAAGTAGTGTGCTGCAATTGCGGTCACTGTTGGCCCCATTTCTTTCTTGCGGCTTCCGAAGTGATCTCGAGGAATGTGCTTATTAGGTCGTCGTGCGCGCAATCAAAAGATACTGCAAGATCATCGGCGGAACTCGACGAAGGTGCGCGATTGGAAGTCAATTGCAGCTGCAGCACACTTCGATTATCAGCAGCGCGGATCGCCGAGCCCACTTGAACGACGACGTCGGTCCCATTTTTGGTCGAGAAGTTGCACGAAAAATTAACCGCAGTCGAACGAGTGAGCATTTGAAAATCCTCGCCGTTTGCAAGGATTTCGCAGAGTCGCTGACCCTGCGTGCTCCCCTCTGGAACGTCGATGTGGTTCACATAGCAAACCTGGACGAACGATACTGCCGGCAATGGTCGTACTTCGCTGGCCAGAAAGGCGTTGAAATGCGCCCATTCTTCCATGAACCGAGCTTGCTGTTCGCGATAACGCGGGTAGGCTTGGCTAGCTTCGATGAGACGCCGCCAATTCACGTAGTGCATAGTCGGCTGGACTTGAACGAGGACGTCTTTCGAGGCTGATAGATATATGCCGCGGCTTTGCGAAAACGGCGAAGATAAGCCGGGCGACGTCACAGGCGGTGCATCTTCGAAGTGCGGATACCGATCTCGCATCGCGGTGCGATAAAGCCCAAAGAGGCTGGCATCCCAAGGTAAGGGGGAAAACCAGGCCCCCAACATTGTCTCCGTTACCGGTGGATTCGTGAAGTCGACAGCTTCTTTCATCGCACCGGTCATCGACTGCATCGCACGAGGCAGCGTTCTGTGCCCATGCCGCCCGTTTCCTGGCGGGCGGCGTTGCAGGTCACGTCGGCTAAAGACCGACACCGATCGAGCCCTGTACAAGATCGCGCACCCAATCGTGCTTTGTCTGGAATACCGGAGGAGCATCGTTAGCCGACCGCGGCAATTGAGCTTAGAGTCGCACCCAGCGTGTGTGCGGCGCCCTCACGATGGCCGCGTCGACCTCGCGGGTTTCGTGTGATGAATTCGAGCAGAGTCTCCGTCGATTCCGGCTCCTTGATCATATGTCCACTCCTAAGCGACGACGCGAATGTATTGCACGGACTGCTGAGCTGCAAGTTCGAGAAGTGCCGCGGCGGCGTCACTGAGGACGTCGACTTGGTCATCATGCTTCCCGCGCGGAAAATCGAGAAGCTCCGCTTCCAAGTCGCAAAGCCACGCGGCATTGCGATCAAAGTACACGGAGCCCGACTCCATGCGCGCCTACGCGACATACGCACGCATCTCCTTGCTTTCACGGCCGCGCTTGATCGGAACCGCCGGCAAACCGGCGGCCACGGCTTGCGCGACGAACGCGCTCTGGTAGCCGACGCTCTCGATCCCGATACGCTTCGCATTCCAGCGCGCGCGTTGTTGCGAGAGAACCGCGAGCTGGTCCGCGCCGCCAATTTGAGCCCGGTAGATGTCACGTACGAGCAACTCGAACTTCGGCGTAACGGAGAACGTCCCGATGACGAAGTAGTCGCCGCCGCCGATCGTCGATGCGAGGTCGACCATTTGGAACGTGCGCATCTCCGAATGCGGGTACTGCTGCACGACGTCGCCGCTGCTGCCGAAAAGTCGAAGCCGGGTCGGCTGCGAATCGAAATACCGAAAGAGCGATCGTTGAAAGACGGTGCCCGAAGCGGCTTGCGGTCGTCCTTGGAATCGTGCGGCGAAAACGCGAGAGCCAATTGCTTTACGCGTCGCCTCTAAGAAGTCGCGGCCGCGCACTTCGGGCCATAGCGCCTCCCCAGGAGCACGACCAAGGGCATCTTCGCCGTCGGCATACTCCTCAGGCTCAAGCGCGACGGCCGGTAGATCGAGCACCCGCGGCTTCGGGATCTCGCCGCGTTCACCCGCCGCGATTAGCCGTCCAACGAAGTCGTCCTGATGCCATCTCGAGATGAGCACGACAATGCCCGTCTCTGGCGAGAAGCGCGGAGAGATTGAGAGCCACCACTGCCACAGAGCGTCGCGAGAGCGCGCGCTCTCAGCGTCGGCTGCGCTACCGATGAGGTCGTCGAGAATCGCGAGATCGATCCGGCGACCCTCGATGCGACCATCGACTCCATCGCAAAAGAAGCCGCCGGCGCGGCCGAGGATGTTCCAGCGGTTCGATGCATCGCTGCGCGGATCGATGCTCTGGCCGAAGTACGGCTTCCCGATACGCTCAAAGAGAGCGCGCGTCGGGCGGCCGATGTTATCGGTCGCAAAGCCCTGAGTATGCGATAAAACAGCGACGTGGCGATCGGGAAACGTGCCGAGGTACCACGTCGCGAAGCCGATGGAGCCAAGGGCGCTCTTACCGTGCTGAACGGGTGCCTGGACGATGAGGAACTTAGTTTTCCCCGCCGCGACCTTTCGCAGCTCGTGATCGATGAGGACGTGATGGCGGTACGGAATCCACGGCGTCATCGAGTCGCGCGACTGCGCCCACATGAGGCACGCTGGAGACATTTTTGCGAGGCGCTCCGGCGGCAGCGCCGAGAGCGATGAGAAGTCCATTGAGCGCGTCCCCTATCTTTGGATCGTGCAACGCGAGTTCGGCTACGTTGTCGACGACGACCGGGCCGCCGTTCGCACCCGTCACTTCGATGCGGCGAGACTGACTGTAATCGGCCGGAAAGTGCGTGCCGAGAAACCACCGCATTTGCTTCGCATCGCAGTGCTCGGCTGAATCGAGCATTTTGAGATACTGGAGCGCCTTACCTGAGCGCGCTTCGTCCAACGCTGCGGCAAACGTCGGATCTTCGTTGCGCCAACGCGCGAGAGTATCGACGGAGATGCCGGCGACATCGGCCGCGATCTTGAAGGTTCCGCCGATGGCGAAAGCATCGACAACGATCTTCTTCATCGCGTCGCTCTTGATGCTCGGTCGCGCCACTACGAACCGTCCCCGTTGAAGCGCTTCGGTCCGCTCGCCACGTAGCCGCTGCGCCCGAGGCCCGTGTCATTGTCGAAGGTCGCCTTGCTGACGATCTGCGCGAGCTCGTGCATGCCGCCCGTGCCGACAATGTTGCCGTTGACCACGATGTGAATCGGCGCAATCCCGCTGCCATTGCCTGGCGCTGTTCCACCTCCACTAAAGACGTCTCGCCAGCCGCCGACGCCCGTAACGCTCGGCATCGCGCCATTCGTCGCCGTGGGCGTGTACGAACCGTTGGCAATAAGTGAAGCGATATTCGCGTCAGGGTACGCGCGAGAGAGTGAGAATGCCGCGGCCGTCGTCGACGGTGCCGTCGATGTAGCACCACCCGATAGTGAGATGAACTGTTGTGCGAGCGCGCCGAGCTCGGTGTATGACTTGAAGCTATTCGTCGCGCCAGCCGCGCCGCTGATGAACTCTTGACCGATGTCCTTGCCGAAGTTCAACTTCCCAGAGCCCGTCGCACTCGCGCCGAAAGCCTCGAGATACTTTTGGAATTGCAGCGCCGACAATTCCGCGCCGTTTGCGAGCGTGTAAGCGCCATTCGCGCCCTTCGTGGCTTTCGCGAGCGCCTCTTCGATGAACGAGATCTGCGTTTTGTTACCCAAGGCTTGAAGCATCTGCCCCGACTCAAGGAAGCTCTTGCCGTTCGCACCGTTCGATCCCTGAAGATCGGCAACGATTTGCCCGAAGTTTTGCGTGTCGTATTTATCCGGCATCTTCGCAGGGTTATCGTGATTGCCGAAAAGGCTGCCGATCAGTGACGCCGCGACGTCGATGCCGGCGCCCATGAGCGGGTTCGCGTGAAGCGCGATCCCGGCGATACCGCCGAGAGCGCCGCCGAAGGCCGAGCCCTGCGAGTTGCCGCCGAACATACCAGACGTAATCGCGCTTAGAGCGAGACCCTGCGCCGCGCCGCCAGCCGCGCGGCCAAGGAATGACGTCGCGGGAACGATATTGCCTGCGCTATTTGTCGTGCCACTCGGTGCCTGTCCCGAGAATGGGGAAACGCCTTGCGTCGAGCCCGTCAGCTTTTCGATACTCGTCGGCGAGAGGGAGAATACCGCGCCGCCGCTACTCGCGCCACCGCCGAAGAGACCGCCGAGTCCACCGAGCGTGCCCGTCGCCGCCCCGCCGCCAGCGATAGCTCCGCCGCCCGCGCCTGCGAACCCACCGACGCCGAGAAAGCCCGTGATCTTTGAGACGAACTGATTGAGGTACTTCGACTCGATCATCTTAATGAGCGATGCTTCGAAGTCTTTGACGATGGACGACCACACGTCGCGAAGCGAGTCGCGCATGCTCTTGTGCTTGGAGATGAAGCTGTCGAGGAACGTCGACTCGTAGCCGATTATACGGTCGGATGCGGCCTTCGCGTCGTCGACGCGCTTCTTGTTTGTTTCGCCTTGAATCTTCGACAGTTCGCCGTAAAGGCGCGTTGCTTCTTCGCTGTACCGACCGTTGGCCGAGACCTCGTCGTTGTAGAGCGACTCAAAGTACCGGCGCTGTTCTTCGATTGAAACGCCGTACGTGGCGTGCTCAAGTGCGAGCCGATCGTCGCTGGCTTTTTGACGGTTTGCATTCGTGCCGCCGATGCCGGTCTTACCAAACTCCGCCGCGAGGTCTTTGACCGTTGCATCGAGTTGGCGCTTTGCCGCCGCAGCCGCAGCAGTCTCTTCCGCGCGGGCGTTCGTCGCGAGTACCGCGTTGAGGTCCTGAAGGTGCGCCCGGTTCTCTTGGATGGCGTGAGAGTTACGATCGAGGTACGACGTGAGCGTCTGTACCGACGCGTAGGTATGATCGAACGCGCGCACGGCTTCCTCGTGCTCTTTGTTGAGGCGCCTCAGTTCTTGGCGTTCGGATTGCGTCTGCGCCCCGGCTTCGCCGAGCGATGCCCCGTAGGCGTTGACCGAACGCCATAGCGTATCTCGGCGCGTGATCTCTTCGGGCAGAAGCGCGTTGAGTTTCGCACGCTCCGCGTTCTCGGCGCGGTCTTGCGTAGTTAGTTCGCGAATCGCGACGGCCGCGCGGTTATGCGTCTGAACCGCGAGCTCCATCTTCGCTTGCTTCTCACCTTCGGCGGTCGTCGAAAGACGCACAGCCTCAGAGTAGTGTAGGAGCTCGTCTTTCGCTGACTTAATAACGGCTTCGAGGCGGCCTTGCGACGCGACGAAGCCATCGACTTTCGCGCTTGAATCCGGCGCGAGTTGGTCGATCGGGCCACTTCCACCCTTGTGCGTCCGCTTATATTCGGCGGCGTCTTGGTTCTGCGCCCCGACGAGCAGTTGCATCGCCTGACGCGCCTCTTTGGCCGCCGTATCGCGTTGATGCTGCGTTTTCGTCCGGTCGGCTGCGAGCACGGTCTCTTGCGTCGCGAGGTCCTTTAGCGTCGCTTCGTACGCTTGCCGATACTCTTGAACTCCCGCAAGCCGTTGCGCGAGTTCGAGGCGCTGCGCGTCGTTGAGCTTCTGCTGGAACTCATCGAGGTGTGTACCCGTGCCCTGCGTCGCGCCGCTGACGTGCGTGTTGACGGGGTTCGGGTCGATCGGTCCGGCGCCGCCGCCCGACTGGCGGTAGCGGCGCAGGACATCCGCCATCTCGCCCTTGCCCTCGGCGCTGACCTTGCGGAGGTCGCCGCCGTAGGATTGCACGTTGCCCGGGCCGTCGTGGTACGCGGCGATGGCGGTCGCGACGTCGCCGCCGAACCGCTGCAGCTGCTCCGCCAGGTACTTCGCCGAGCCGCGGATGTTCTGCTCGGGGTCGAACGGGTTCGTGACGCCCATGTCACGAGCGGTGCCGGGCATGAGTTGGCCGAGACCCTGCGCGCCGGTCGACGACGTCTGCCCGTTCACGCCGCTCGACTCGTTCGAGAGTACGGCGGCGAGAAGGCGCGGGTCGATGCGGTTCGCGCGCGCGTAGCGGTCGATGAGTGCGGTGTACTGGTTCGTGCCGGGTGCGTTGCCCGCCGCGCCGCGCGACGTCGTCGGCCCGACGCCGTCCCCGCCCGATGGGTCCACGCCTCCGGTATCGCCGCGGTCACCCGTCGTACCAAGCTTTAAGGCGGCACGCGACATGCTCCCGAATTTGTTCGAGTCTTCAGCGAGGTCGTTCAGGCCCTTATTGACCGACCCGATGACCCCACCGAGATCGCGCATCAAGCCGATCGTCGACTTGAGGAAGTCTGCGAGACCCGACCCGATCGCCTTCCCGTCGATCGACTGCACGAACAGCGTAATCGATTCCGTACCCTTTGGTTACGGAGTCGAGAAACTCGCCACCAAATTCTGATTCGAGGTGCTTCAGCGCGTTTTGGAACTGCGCCGTCTTGCCCGCAACGGTGTCAGTCGCTTCGGCCTGACCGTGGTAGCGTTGTTCGACGACGGCGAGCACCTGCTCGAAAGACATTCCGTCTTTGATCTGGTCCTTCGTCGCAAGGCCCATCGTGACGAGCCCGCGTGCGTTGCCTTCGTACGCTGCGCGCAGAGCCTGCGTCACCTGCTCGAGCGACTTCCCAGAACCCGCCGCAAGGTCTTCGGCGATGCGAATCACGCTCATCGAGTCGCCGACCTTGAGGCCACCGTCGATGAGAGCTTGCAGTTGCGGAAGTGTCTGATCGCGCCCGAACGTCGTCGTGCGTTCTTGTAGTTCAGCCCACGCCACGATCTTCGTTTTGGAGTCTGCGAACGACCCACCGGCATCGTCGACGGCAACCTTGAGCCGCCGAATTACCGATTCTTCTTCGCTTGCCGCCTTGATCGTCTCGGCGATAACAGCAGCACCGCCGGCCGCCGCAAGCACGCCGACGCCGAGCCCAAGTCCGAGGCCCGAGCCGCCAGAATAGCCGAGCGTCTGCGCGGCCATACCCGCAGGCCCCGGTAACAGGTACCCCGCATTGAGCGCCGCCCCAGCGAGTTCTTTGCTTACCGCCTTGCGCTCGCGCGCCATCTCGGCGAGTTGCACACGTTCGGCTGCAAACCGCTCCTTGACCGCGGCCTGCTTCGCTTCTTCGGCCACGATGAACGCGCGCGCGGCTTCGGCTGATTCCGTCTTCTCGATGCGCGCGATCTCGACGGCCGCTTCTTCGCGCACGGTGCGCGTGTACGTCGACTCAGCCGCAATCGAGCGCAGCGACGCTTTCTGCGTATCGGCGGAAATCTGCCCAGCCTCGACCTCGGCCCTGGAGTCGGCGATCGACTGTCGCACGATCTCGCGCTGCACGGCGCCGAGTTGCCGCTCGATCGCAATGCGTTGCGCAACGCTCGACTTCGTATCGATAAGCAGTTTTTCGAGCAGTTCGGCTTGCTGCTCGTAAGATTGCCGCCCGAGTTCGGTTTCGTGATTGAGCTGCGCGATACGAAGCGCCAGGGTTTTGTTCGACGTTTCCTCGGCGATCGACGCCATGAGGCGCTGATTATCGGCGAAGCGGGCGCGCATCTGGTCGGTCGATTCGGCGACGGCCGCCTGACCCGCGACCATTCTATCGCTTGTCTCGGACGACGCGGTAGCGGCGGAAGCGAGGCCGGCCTCAAGCGCGCGAACCTTCTCGATGACGGCCTGGAACGCAGGGGACGCCTGCGTCGCCCCGGCGGTAATTTCGAGATGGAGTCCTTCGTCTTGACGACCCGAGCCGCTATCCACTTAGTCTCTCCCTGAGAACGAGCGGCCGACTTCGACCGCAATGTGCATCGCTTGATTCTTGGCGCCCACGTCGTCGTGCGCGCGCGTCCAGCCGTAGCTAAGTGCGAGAGATACATAGGCACTCACTGAACCACCGCCGCTCGAGCTTCTTTTTGCCGGCTAATTTCCACGAGCGCGTTCGTGAGATAGAGCATACCGATCACCGAAAGGTCGGCGGAGTCCATGCCTTCGGCGACTTCCGCTGCCGTTGGGCGCGCGTTTGCGTCATCTTCGAAGACGGCAACGGTCGCAACGAGGCGATGCAGCGTGTCGCGCACGTTGGACTTCGAAAAGGCGACTTCCATGTAGCCGTTGTCTTTTTCGAAGACGTCACCGAGCGTCATCCCGTTCGGAAGCGACTTGCCGATCTCAAGCATGGCGAGCCGCCCGAACGACTCCACGTCGTCGCGCACGCGCCGCGTCAGAATGTCGCCGAGCGCGAACTCGGTTGGGACGACGATCGCACGCTTGACGTGATCCTTCACCGCTTCGCGAACCTTGACGCCCTTGACGACCCGCTCGTCCATGTACTCGCGCTCGAGCACGAGTTCGTAGCGCAGCGACTTGGGGTTGAGGATTTCGAACTGCCGCTCGGCGGTGTCGAGTTTGTGGGCTTCCACGGGCGGCGCTACGGGCTCCGCCTTACCACGGGCGGCGTCGCGCATTTCCGAACGAGCCATCATGCACCGCCTTCCGGCCTAGAGGCGCCGCGCGAAACTGGGTTATCCGGAGAGGAGCGTGCTTCGAGGAACACGGTTCTAGCATGTGCGATAACTGAAATGCTCACGACCGTGAGTTCTCGCCCGCTCCTTCCGGTCGCTTTCAATTGGTACGCCGACGCACAAAAGTCGATAACCGTGAGAGCGTAGCGGTTCAATGCAGCAACTCAAACCTACCGCGCCCTCAGGAGTCGCGATGGCTGGAGGCTATCGACCGGCGTTGTTTCGACGTTAACACCGGTCTGAAAATTACGTTATCATGATCTCACTTGGCTTCTGGGGAAATGCTCACCGTAACGCTCGGTGGTGCCGACGCGCCGTCGAGCGCGGTCTTCGAAACGTAGAGTGTCCGAACGGGAGCCGATGGTTCGGCGCTATCATAAACCGCAGTGCCCTTCGTGGTCTTCGAGAGCTGCATCGTGAAGGTCGTAGGTTGCATCATTGCCTCGGCTTTTTTGAAGTGAGTAAGGGATGTGGAGGCTCGTTTGCGCGCGGCGCATCTGATGCTTGGCCCGTATAGGTGGACGCTAGATATGCGTTTACATCACACAGAGAAAAGCGGACCAGGGATCCAATTCTGCAGGCTTTGAGCACGCCGCGATCGGCGAACCGATATACCGTCGGCTGGCTGACGGCGAGCATCAGCGACACCTGAGCAGCGGTGAGTAGGGGCGACTTTAGATCTCGCTCGGTCTCGTCGTTCTCTTTTTCCAAAGCTGTCTCCACGACTCGCGCAAATCTAAAGACATTATACCATGTCCATGTCACCCGTTGTGCTATGTGATACGATGGCTGAAGATGAAACGAGATGCGCGGCTCACGATCGCCGTCGCAAACCAGAAGGGCGGCGTCGGGAAGACGAATGTGGCCGGCAACCTCGCCGCCGAACTCGCGGCGGCTGGGCGGAACGTTGTCCTCATCGATCTTGACCCGCAGGCTACGGCGACGACGTGGGCGTTCGGCAGATACAGCGGTCGCGGCACAGCCGACGTCTTGCTCGGCGATGCAACGGCGGAAGAAGTGCTCGTCGACGTGCCGGCATTCCGTATCCGGATGCTAGGCTCGGTGCCCGAAGCGATGCGCATCGCGGAGCGGACGATTGCGGCTAACGTCGGCTCTGAACGGGCGCTCTCGCGCGCGATCCGCGATCTCTCGGCGGATACCGTCATTTTTGATTGCCCGCCGAGCATGGGCGTCTTGACGGCGGCCGCCTTTGTGGCGGCGACCGGCATCCTCGTTCCCGTCGCCGCGGCGCCTGAGGCGCTCGACGGACTCGTGCAGCTTTTAAGCAACCTTTGCCGACTACGCGTTGCGCTCGATCTTGAGTTGCCCGTGCTCGCGATCGTGCCGACACGATTCGACATCCGCCTTCGCATCGCCCGAGAGGTCGTCGACGCTGTACGCGCACTCGAGCCCGAAGCGCTGACAGATTTCTCGATCCGGGAGTCCGTCGCGTTGCGTGAGCTTTTCGGCCATCGCGTCCCGATCCGCACCTATCGGCCCGGTTCAACCGGAGCCGTCGATTACGCACTTCTCGCCGAGGAGGTTCTCCGCCGTGCCCGCATCGCCCAAGAAGCCTAAAGCCACCGCCCTCGGCACCGTGCCAGCGGCACTGGACATCCTCGCCGGCCCCGTGAACCCGCCCCGATCGGCCACGGGAACGCCAAAGGTGGGCCGCAGACCATCGGTAAGTGCTAAACCTAAAGTAAAGCAACGGGACACGGGAGGCGACGGTAAAATGCAAACGATTTATCTGCGAGCGAATGATATCGAGCGCGCAAACGAACTTGAGTATCGTGTGAAGAAGGCGCGCGTGATCCCGGGACGCATCGGCCTTTCGCTAATGGTTCGCGCCGGGCTGAAGCTACTCGCGGCCGAATTCGATAAAAACGAATCACGCGCGCTTCAGATCGTCCAAGCGGCAGCGACCAACGAAGAGTAATCGCCGCTTACACAGAGACGCGCTCGCCGACCATTTTTGAGCGGGGCATCGCACGTACGCACGCTTGAGGCGCCGCGAGGCGGCGTAACGCCGCGCTTCACGATCTCGACGAGAGTCGTGCCTTCGCGCTTTCTCGTGCCGCCGGTGTCGCGGCTCTATGTTTCCAGGTTGCGGCAGGCGATGAAATGGCCGTAACGTTTACTTGAACGACCGTTGATGTATATCCGGACGATCGGCGCAACGCGCAACCCGCCGTCCGCGACGCTTTGATTCCACGCCTTCACCTGATCGAGAACGTCGCCCGGGCCAGGAATGAGAGCGGCCACTTGGCGCGCGGGCAGAGAGCGTGCGTCATTCGAACCGAGCCGCCACGCGGCGACCCAATTGCCCAGGAGCATCGTAATCCCGGCTTGGTTGGGCGTTACGTTCTCCGCGTATGGTTGATAACTGCCGTCCCGCTGTTGCGCAACGACGACGGCCTTCTCGCGTGGCAACGAACCGACGTATACAAGCGCTGCCGTCTCGAAGACGACGACGCCGAGCAGCGCGAAGAAGCCAGCCGCCGCGAAGCGCGTGAATGCTCGCTCGCGCGCGCCGCGATTGATCCAATCCTGATTGCGCTGACCGCCAAGAAGTAATGCCATTAGGTCGTCCTTTACGAAGTCCGCGTCGCGGCTTCTAATTGCGCGATCGCCGCCTTACCAGCGACGGCTCCCGCGGCAGCACCCTTGCCGGCGGCTTTACCGGCCATGAACGCACCGACGGACGTCATAGCGGACATGACCGACGACCCGCCGCTGACTGGAGCAGTCGCTCCGAGGAACGCGACGAGGCTTGGAATCGCGAGCCCAAAGAAAAGATACGCGAGACTCGACGCACCGATCGTCACGTACGTGCCGAGGATGCCGGTCAAAGACTGCCGGCTCGCGTGAGCGATGAGAGCGAGAAAGTAGTCCGACACGAGTGCGCCGATGCCGGCCACGGCGTTGACGGCGACGAGGATGAGCAGCGTCGCGAACATCATCCGCGGCCACACCGCGGCGAGAGGCCGCGACCACCGCGTCGCCATAAGGCCAACCGCGATGCCGCCGACGGCAACGCAGAACTGCACGCCGAGGGTCATGGCGAGATCTTCGACGGCAACGACGATGAACGAAAGCTGGACGAACAGCGCGGAGAGTGTCAGCGGCAACGTCGCTAAAGCGTCGATCGCGAAGTTTCCAGACTTCGCTAAGAACAGGGCGTTTGCCGCAGTCCAGCCGAGCATCGCGATGCCGTCCGGTGAGAGCGGTGTCCCACCGTTGCGGCCGGTGAAATCCGCGGCGATCGTCGCGATCTGCGTGTTCACGCCTTGCGACAACGCCACTTGATTTTCCAGCAACCACACGCCGACCATGAACGTGACGATTCGCGTGACCCAGTGATCGAGTAGCATCGAGAAGTCTTGCGTACGCACGCCCTCCACGAGCGACCATGCGAACTCGTAAAAGACGATCGTGTAGAAGATGACACTCGACCAATGCGCCGCCGTCACGGCCATCGGGTTTATCGCACCCGTGAACGACGTGCTGATAACGTCGAGCAGCCCCGCGGACGCCGGCGCGTTTGTGAGTGTGAGTGCGAGCGCGGCACCGCCGAATGAAGCAACGCCGAGAAGTTGCATGCGCATCATTTCCAGGGGTTAACCGGCGACGCGCCGTGCGTCGCTCCATCGATCGCTTGGTCATCGATCTGCTTCTGCAACGCCCGCGCCGTTTGCAGCTGGCGTAGCTCTTGCAATTCCTCATCGCCGCGAACCCCGCTCGCCAAGAATACGAGGCCGAATGGACGGCGATGCGCGCCGCGCGCGATCGCGACTTGCAACAGATCGCCGGCGAGTTCCGCCAGCGCCGCGCCGGCGTCAACGACCCGGTGGCATTGAAGGCGCTGCGCGGGGAGCAACGGCGGGCCGAAGCGGCCGTCGCAAAAGCGTACCAGCCGCAAGACTTCGGGGCGTGGCTTTACCGGCATGAGGAACGCGAAGAGACCGCGGGCGAGCGCCTTTACGACCTGTCTCGACACCGCGCCGCGCGCGACGTGCAGAAAGCCGACGTGCTGCGATCGGCGGAGATCGACCGGCAACGCGAACCCGCGCGAGCGAAGTCTCCCGAGCGCGTTCCGGCGCCTGACATCACACGCCGCCGCGGACGCTAGCGCTGAAATGCCACGTTCCGCGGCGGCACGCGGTATCGGTTGGTTCCTTTGACCCGTTGCTTCCCGTATGAAATGGGACGTTAAACCGCTAACGCAGTCGATGACGTGCCATACGCACTTGGGAGCGGAGGCCGCGCCTACCCGCGCACGTCTGCGGTCGCGACGACTCTCGCGACCAGTTGCGGCGCGACTTCGATCAAACGCAAGAGCAGGCGAGCGGGCCCATCCGGCACGCGCCGACGCTGCTCCCACTGCTGTAAGGTGCGTAGTGAGAGCCCATAACGATCGGCGAACTCGTCTTGTGAGAGGCCTGTTTTCTCCCGCAGCGCCCTCACGTCTGGTCCTGGGATAACCACGCGCGTGATGCCGAAGGCTCCCGGGTCCCGCGCTGGACCAAACTCGGCCTCGCGATCGCGATCGTCCTCATGGACGTGTTGCTCGATTTCGGCATCCGTTGTCGCGCGCAACTTCGCCCAATCCGTACGGCCGCTTCGTTTACGGACATCAGTCTTGGAGACGCTAGTAACTTTGTCGGAAATCACGGTAAGCGAGCCTTTCTGCTTTGTTGCCAAGCCGTGCGGAAATAATTCGGCGGTTGCGTCCACGCGGGGTCCACGCTACGACCAGCACATTTCCGTCAACAACGCCGATCGCGATGTTCCGTACCTCACCATAGTCCTGGCGGTCGTCCTCGAAGTAGATGTGGATGTCATCGAAGATAAGAGCAGCGTCCGCAAAGTCGAGGTGACGCTGAGCTCGGTTAACTTTGTTTTTCTCCTCATTCCACTCAAAACCGTCAAAGTCGTCCGGACCATCATTCACGTCAACTCCCCGTAACTGTACGCCATTGGCGTATCGAACACAACCCCCTTAGCACGTTGTGTGCGCCCGGCTTGGGATAGCTTACGCTACGCGCTCGCCGACCATTTTGGAGCGCAACATGGCGCGCACGCTAGACGCATGCCAGGCGCTGCCGCGGTGAGGCACCGCCCCTCGATCCGTCAACGCGCGCCCGATCGCCCGAAACGAGATGCCCGCGCGATCGAGGCGAATCGCCTCGCTAAGCGCGGCCTGCTCTTCAGGAACCGGTACGAGGGCGTTACCGTCGCGCCGGTAGCCAAAGGGCGTCGGACCGTAGGACTGCGATGTCCCGCGCTTATGGCTCAGCGCAACGGCGGTTCGTTCGCCGATCGCCTCGCGCTCCCACTGCGCCACCACGCCCAGCATGTTCACCACGAGCCGGCCGGCGGCACTTTTCGTATCGAGCGATTCCGAAACCGATACGAGCGCCGAATCGGCCTTTGCAAAGATATCGAGCAACTCGGCAAGGTCGCGCGTCGAGCGCGTGATGCGATCGAGCTTGAGAATCACGACGCGCTCAATGTCGCCGGACCGGACGCCATCGAGTACAGTGCCGATTCCGGGCCGCTGGAGCGTCTTGGCGCTCATTCCAGCGTCACGGATGACCTCAGACACCTCGAGGCCCATCGCGACCGCGTAGGCCGCGATTCGCGCCTCTTGCGCATCGAGCGACACACCGGTTGTCGCCTGCTCCTCAGTTGATACGCGGATGTACGCTACCGTTCGACGATTGGCAAGAGCGGCTTTCGACTGGCGAGCCTTCACTTCGGGACGTCTCGATTCTAGCAGGCCTGTGAAAAAGGCGGTGCATTGGCCTTGGTCTTCTGAGGGTTTTGGCGTATCATAATGGCAAGTCTCCTTGATTCTGTTGGGAGCGGCCGTTGCGGTCTAAAGATGTCCAGCACTCG
>JAABUX010002066.1_pt1 | contig 29003 bp, 24 predicted proteins | sample 5561851 | NCBI WGS metagenome assembly JAABUX01 (sample SAMN10711883, study PRJNA513361) | rock metagenome | isolation source: Antarctica rocks | place: Antarctica: Victoria Land, Richard Nunatak red sandstone | collected 2016-01-03 | reverse complement strand
CGCGTGGGACGCGGCCTGTGCTGCTGAAGACCGGCAGTTTCGCTATCTCAATGAGTTGAGAGATCTGTTCGATGCGTTTCCCAACTGCATTTTGGAGAAGGCTGCGGAGCAAGAGGTTTCTTTTGGCATTGTCCGCTGGGTGAAAAAAACCGTCGGGCGGGTGTTGGAGGCGCGGCGCAATCAGGAGGGAGCCGTAAATGCGTTCGATGCAACGCCCTAATCGAAGGAACATGTCAAATGGGTAACCAGCTAAATGGGTAACCAGCTAGATGTCGGGCTATTCCGTATGGATCTACTGGATTACCAGCCGAGAGAAATCAGAGATATCGAAGCCACTGTTAGCAAGAGGTTTCTTGCCAGTGCATAAGGCCTGCGGGCGTCGCACCGCGCTAACTTGTTGTTCGCGTCACATCGATAAGCCGTCACGCCGTTCCCACTCACGTGCTTTGCGCTTGGCAGACTCTCGGTTATGGGCAAATGTAGATCTCAAGGCTGCGTAGCGATTCATGGCCGGAGAACCGTTTGAGTTCAACTTCCGTGTACCCGTGAGCCGCTCGTGTCGTGATCGCCGTGTGACGTAGTTGGTGGAGATCCCAACCCGGCGCGTACGCCTTCCACAATGTGTCGGCCTGCCGATAGGACAGTCGCGCGTAGCCGTCTGCTGCCAGATCGGCACGGCGTGGCGCGCGTGCGCGCCGATGCGTAACAAATAGTGGTCCGACGGATGGTTCACCGCGCTCCTTGAGGTAATTGTCTAGATACCGCGACACGCGCCTGCTGAAGAACATCTCGCGCGCTTTACCGCCCTTGCCCTGGATGCGGACACATCGTTCGGCCCAGTCGATGTCCTCAATGTTGACCGTAAGGGCCTCGCGGCACCGCAGGCCACCGTCGTACACGAACCAGAAGAGGGCTCGGTCGCGCACGTCGCGGATGCCGCACAGCACGGCCTCGACGTTCTCCGCGTCGAGCGCCCGTGGGCTACTCTGTGGCTGGTCGCGACGCTCCATCCCGACAAGGGGGTCGTCGTCGAGCCAATTCTGCGCCAGACACCAGCGGACGAGACTCCGCAGGGCGGTATACCGCCGGTTGTATGTCGTGGCGGATAGGTGCTCTTGCCTGTCCATGAAGTGGGCAGCCGCGTCGTGTGTGAGGGCTCGGACCGGTTGATCCCCGATGCGGGCGAGGAGTGGGCGTAGATCTTGGGCGTAGCTCTCCCGCGTCCGCGCCGCGAAACACGATCGGTTCACGAACCTCTCGACGGCGATCCTCAATGTCGGCACGAGGGGGATAGGCTGGACGGCGTGAGGCATCGTCGCTCCTTATCGCACATAGTACGTATTTTATAGACTCGGATGGTGGGCGGGGCAACCCCTTCACAGCCGTGGGTGGAATGTCCGGGGGTGGCGATATCGCGCCTAATATGCAATTAGGTGCGATACCGCCGCGCGTTATGGTGATTTGGGGTCGGGGTCAGGCGTGGGTAAGGTGAGGCCGACATTCGCTACGAGGCCACGAAGCGCTTCACTCGAGCTTCTCAGCAGATCGTGGACAAGATCGCTGCCTGTCGTCATCAGGGAGACGAGGTGCACGTAGTGGGCATAGGTGGTCCCGATGTCTTCGTGCCCCAGGTACTCCTTGAGCACTATCTCGAGTGCGGCATTATGGTAGAGTTGGCCGACCCATTTGTGCTCCTGCTGATAGGCGTAGACCAGCAACGTCGCCCACGCGTGGCGCAGCATGTAAGGGTGGAAACGCGGGAGCCGTTCGCGCGGGAAGTCCGGGTGGGCGGCGACGCGAGCGAAGTGGCGGTAGATCATCCTGTACGTGACTGGTTCGCCATCCTTGTTGAGGAAGAGGATACTGTTCGAGGGATATTCCCCATGTGTCTCTTTGTATCGCCGGGCCCTCCTGTTGCGCAGGGGTGCCCAATGCGTGGATAGCAAGACCCAGAGATCTCCGGGGAACGCGATCGTCCGCGCCTTGCCCCCCTTCGAGCGGAATGTGAAGGGCAACGAGCCGTAATGCCCTTCCACTTCTTTCTCGTCGTCCCACACCCATAAGGCCTCGACCTCGCTGGGCTCCAATGGGCGTAAGCGTGCGTTCGGACCCTCGCCACGAAATGGCAGTTGCTCGAGGTCTACCTTCGGTCGCAGGGCGGTGAAGCGCAGGACAAGCGCGATCCAGTAGTAGACCGGGTCGTCGTCGAGCAGCACGCGGCAGGCGAGGACGAAGGTTTTGTTGTCGATGAACTTGGCCAACTCGCCCATCAACTGGTTCGTCACCTGGCCCGTCGGTTGATCTCTCCGGTCGTTGTGATGCGCGGGGTAGTCGCGTTTGCGGACGGTACGATAGGTCGCCCCGCGCAGGTTGCCATTCTCCTGCTTATGAGTCGTGGATTGCTCGGTCAGGGCGACCCTATGTGTGTATCCATGGGCGCGTGCCCACACATAAAACTCCTCGACGCGCGCTTTAACGTAATCGATCGACGCGTCGGAAGGGGGGTTGGGTGTGCTGTCAGGCGGCGTACGTCTCAGATAGGCCTCGAATGCGTCCATGTGCTTGCCCGTCGCGAATTGCCATCGCTGGGCGCCGTGCCCGCTATCGTCGAGCCACTGCAGGTAGCGGCGCAAAGCTTGGGTGTAGACGCGCAGCGTCTCGTCGGAGCGGGAACGCCTCTGCGCGACGTGCATCGCCCAAAGACATGGGGCTTCGATCACATGCAGGTCGTCTGTCAGGTATATGGGCACCGCGCAGGCGACGGCCTTCTCGTCGCGCAACCCCTCGCCGTCGATGTATCTCATCTGCCGCCTACCGTCCTCTCTCATCTAAGTCCAATGTGGCGTTCAGTGTCTGGGCGAGCATGGCCGTGAAGCCGACCTGCCGCTGTGTAGCACGGGCGGGTGCACGAACCGCGGCGCTCGCCGCCTCTTCGTCGCCGACGAATACGACCTGCCGTACGCCGCGCGTCAACGCTGTGTAGAGCAGGCTCTGATCGAGCAATCGGTTAGGGAAGACGGGGATGATGACGCGCTCGAACTCCGAGCCCTGGGCCTTATGTACCGTGATGGCATACGCCGGCGCTAAGTCGTCAAGATCGTCCAGGGTGAGTTTGTGCCGCTGCCCCTCAAAATCGACGACACAGCGATAGGTGTCGTTGATCGGTAGCACCTCGACCACGCGACCCAGTGTGCCATTCGTCAGGTCGCGTGCATAGTCGTTGCGCGTCCACATCACCCGGTCGCGTCGCCTGAATCCGGTCATGATGGTCCTGCCCGCGTGGTCCCGGTAGCAGACGGGTGCGTCGCCCGTGCGATACTTCTCCCGTGCTAGGTAGTTGAGCAGATTCGTCCCGACGCGTGTTGCCTTCGTCGCACAGATCATCTGTACGTCCGCCATATCCCCACCTAGCGCCTGGTACACATTGCTGACGCTCGTGGCCACGTCGGCGACTTTGCCTGTGGGGCAGCGTAGGAAACTCACGCCCTCTTGCTGGCCGGTGTACGCGGGCAACGAGGGCCACCGGTGCGCGCGGACATCCGCTGCCACGGAGGGAATACCCGTGTCCGCCCTTTGGCGCTGCACGCTGGTTAGGCGGGCCGTGGCGTTGCGCAGCCCATACGCCGTTACCATCGCATGGAAGACGAGGCCTGGGCCGATTGGCGGCAGTTGCACCGCGTCACCGATCAATATGAGACGCGCGCCCTCGGGGATCTTGCGCACGACGGCGTACATCGTCAGGATGTCCACCATGCTCGCCTCGTCGATGACGACGCAGTGCCGGTTGGTCAGAAAACCCTCACCCGCATGAGAGAGGAAACTCGCGATCGTCGTCGCCTCGCGTCCCGTGCTTTCTCGCATGCGCCGGGCGGCGCGCCCAGCTAGTGCCATCTGAATGACCGAGATGCCACAGCCTTCCAGGATGTCGCAGACGACCCGCAACACCGTCGTCTTGCCTACGCCTGCCCCTCCGGTTAGGACTGCGAGTTGTGCGTTGACGACCAATCGCACCGCCTCCAGTTGTTCTCGATTCAGGTTATAGCCGACGCCCACCTGGAAAAACCGGGTTGCGGCACGGACGGTGTCGTCGTCCACCGCCGGCACGTTCGCGCACCACATCGCGGCGAACCGTTCGGCTAAGTATTGCTCCATGAGATAGACGCCGGTCGGGTGATAGTGGGTCGCGCTCTTGACGTACGCCCCGTTCGTCACGCCCGATGCGATAGCGCGCGCGGCCAGGGCACGGGCGTCCGCTCCGGCTGCGCGCGCCTCCGGGCTGTGCGGCGCGCGTGGCGAGAAGAGGGTAACCAGCCGATCCTCGACCTGGGCACCCGTCGCGGCAGTGTGTTTCCGCGCGAGGTGGTGGTACAGCGCCTCCTCGAGCGCCCCCCGACAGACGACGCGGATCGTCGCCCGGTATCCCAAGCGACCCGCGCGCGATCTCGTCGACGCGCGACCAGTCCGCCTCGAAGGCGATCAGCCGATAAGGATCTTCCTCGATTTTTCGGCGCGCCTCGGTGCCGTAGAACGCGACGACCTTCCGGCCGATGGCGCGCGGGATCGCGAGGCAGTCCAGCCAGCGCACGACTGTACCCCGGTCCCACGTCCGCCACTGGTCCACCAGTTTCTCCGCCACCTCGAGCGAGAGGACACGACGGAGGGTCTCCACGTCACCTGCATCAAGGATGCGGTACAGCTCGTCGCCGAACGCGTCCCAGAGTTTACGGGCCTTGACATATCCAATGCCGGAGAAGTCAGGGTGGTCCGCGAGGGCCGCGACGATGTTTCCGCCTGAGGGCCGGACCAGCGTTGCCGTGTCGACGACCAGTTGCTCCTCCTCGCGCCGGTACCCGTTGACGGCATACGTGTACGATCGCGGCCTGCCCGACACGTGCCATACCTCGCCTTTCTGCACATCGCCGTCGCTGATGACGTCATAGGATGCCACCACCACCAGTGATTGCCCGCCCGTCCACGCGTCCCCTTCACCGTCGACGATCTTCCCCCCGAAGATGCAGCCGCCGCCCGAGCCGCGTGATCGCACGGAGGTAACCCTGACGTTCGCCGAGATGCGGCTTGTCTTCTCAGTCGAGTTCATGATCATGGTCGTAATAGCCTCCCAGTCTCGTGGATGTGCCGCTCCCAAAGCCCATAACGCCGCAGGCTATTCTGCAACTCGTCCACTTTGGCGCGCAAGGTCGCCTTCTCTGTCTCAAGCTGTTGCACGCGCTCCGCGAGCTCGGCCACCTTTTTGGCTGCGGTGTCCAGGGTCCTCTCCTCAGGGGTGGCGCGGGTGCTACCGGGTGCATCGATAGAGGCGCTCAGCAGCGTTGGGAGGATGTTGTCATCGCGGAGCTTGGTCTCAAGATCGGCCAGTATGCGCTCGACCTCAGGGTTTTGCCCGAAGACGGAGCGTGCGAAGTTGCACTCTTTAGCGATTTCGGAGCGGTTGAGCTTATTCCCCCGAATATAATCGTGCCAATCGCCGTTGGCCATGCGCTCGACGATCCAGGCATTCAATTTCTTGACGTTCTGCTCCCCCAGTTGCTGCCCGCTCGACATGGATGTCATCCCTCACGCTCCTCGATCTGTTGTATCTGTGCGGCCCCGGGCGGTATTTCCCCCGTAGCACGGATGTGTGCGGCGATGGCGGCGAGCGATGCCGCGCGCTCCCGAATGCGCGCGAGTGCCACGTCGGTGCCGGATAGGAGGTCCTCAACCTCTCGCACGCGGACCCGCCATTCTTCGCTCCGATCCGAGCATCCCGCGTCGAGAGTATCGTCCGCCAGCGCGGATCGATGCCTGAGGCTCGGTGCCTGATCCTGGATCATCGGTCTCCACCTCCTTGCACGATCTCAATCGCGTCGAAGCCCTCTTTGAGTTCGACCTCGTCGAACGCATCGTTGACCGCCCGGATCAGTGGGTTGGGGACGGCCATCTTGGTCCTGGCGCGCACATCGTCATCGTTGCGCTCAAGGCAGACGTGCACCGGCGTGAAGACCCGCGCGCAGACGACGCGGCAGTCTCGCTGGTGGTGGCGGATGCGGCGGATGATCTCCTGGCGCGACGATTGCGTGTGATGCGGACCATCGATGTAGAGGACGGGGTCACCCGCAGGCGGGATATGCTTGCGGACCCAGGTCGATTTTCCTGCGGCGAAATTGCCGCAGGTGATGTAGACCACCGACGGCCAGCGCGCCCGGTTTGCCGTGAGGAAATGCTTGTCCACCAGGTCGGCGGTCTCCAGGGCGATCTCCCCCAGTAAATTCGCGGTCAGGTAGCCCCGGTCCCTGCCCTCGCCGACGTTGATGACCGGCCTGCGCGCCTGGAGTTGCACGATGCCGCCCGTGTCCTGACCTTGGCGCAGCCGCACGATCACGGCCTCCTTCTCCTGGAGTTGGCGTTTCTTGTCTTCTATGGTCATAATCAATTCGTCCTCCTTGTTTGCCGGGAAGATGCGGTGGTAGAGGGCCTGGTACATGTAGCGCTGTACCTCTGAAACAAGGGTCGAGGAGGCCGTGTTGACTAGGTCCTCAAGCTCCGCGATCAGATCCCCGTGTACCTCGATGCGCCGTGTGAGTCGATCGAGTGCGCGTTCGTCTACCCGCTGAATCCGCGCGACGGGCATGAGTTGATCGACTTCGGGAATGGTCGTCCCTTTGTCGATCGCCTCGCCTAAGCGTCTCCAATCTCTGTGGGCCTGCGGATTGAAAATTTGGCGTTTGAGTCCGGCCGCTTGCGCGACGGTTGCACGCTTTATGTTCTTTTTGCTGACGCCACTCATGAGGAGGGATGCGTACGCCTCGCATGCCGCGAGGAATTTGTCCTCGTGCGACCCGCTAGCCATGGCTCTCTGCCCTTCTCGCGGTGTCCGCCATTGCCGTCGCGCCGTCGACAACGACAGTGGCGGCCTCCTCGCCGCGCAATTCCGCCAGTCGTTTCTTACAGAGAGGGATAATCCGCAGTGAGAGGCGCCGCTGGCGCGGGTTGCACCGCCGCCGATCGGTCATAGATTCGTGGAAGCGGATATCGTTCTCTAAACGGGGAATAGATGCCTCCGTGAATACCGCGAACGGGCATTCCATCGGGTCGCAGTTCTCCAGGTCCGGGTAGAAACGCCGGTGGGTGGGCGCATTAGGGCGGTCACACGGGGCGCGCTGCGTCAGGCCCGGTGTCTTGGTGCAAATGACGCCGTACGGCGTACGGTGGAGTAGCGCTACACCTCCCTCTACGAGGGATGCGATGTATTGGTCGATCGTCTCGTCGTCATCCTTGAGCAATCCCGGGAAGAGGGGCGATTGGGGGAGGGTCGCCTTAATGCGCAGGCCCGCTTTCCCACCGATCTGGCCGGTCTCGCACGCCTTGACAATCTCGTTGAAGAGGGCGCGATGCTCCTCCATCAGCAACTCCTTGACGTCCTCCTCCAGGCCGGGGATGCTCGTGATGTAGATCCAGGTCATTCGCAGGCTTTTGTGCGAGAAAAGGTGCTTGAGCAGGCTCAGGTGGCGGGGATCGCGGTAGATGACGAACAGTGCGATGGTCTTGCGGAATTGGTGGGGGTGGATGGCGGGCTCGATACCCAGGCGCTGGCAATACTGCCCCAGAATGTGGTAGGTCATGCCCTTGTTGTTTTGACCGATGTGCCCGTTGGTTAGGTTGGTGAGTGTGGTGCAGATGTATGGTGTCTGGGCGATCTGTCTCGCGGGGGCGCTGAGCTCGGTGAGCGTTTTCACAGCGTCGTACGCGATCTTCGGGATAGGGATCCGCTTTTTCTCGCCCTGTGATGCCTGTGAGGTCTTCCACACCGTTACATGGAGCCGATATTCTCCACCTCCGATAGGCTCGGCACAGCCAGCTTCCAGGTACGTGGCCTCGCTGCCGCGCATCCCCGTGACGGCCAGGATGATGACCATACACGCGCCACGTAGGCTGATGGTCAGATTGAGGATGTGGTCACGTATCTTGCGATGGGCGATTTTCCCCGATGGTCTGTCGACGAACTGGTCCAGATCCCAAAGCGGTGACGGATGGGACTGCAAGGCCGTGATCGCCCTCTCGTATGCTTCGTTGCCCACCGATCGGCCATCGTCGCCACCGTCGCGTTTCCATATAAGGATGGGTACGAACGATTCATACCCGTAGATAATGTCAGCGCCATTGGTTTCGATTAACCGACGCGCATTCGATACGAGTAGGGAAAGCGTGTCCAACGGGATCGGCTTGAAAGGCTGCGTCGCGGCTGCTTGGGCGTCGTTAAACCTGCGCATCGTCGCGTCGTCGATTGGCTGGTAGAGGAGCTGGAGGCCGATCGGCAGCATCTCATGCGCCGATAGATCGTGCCAGAATTTGAGTAACACTGCGATGTCGCATTTATACCCGAGTGACGAAATATGGTCATCCAGGAATGCGATGATCGCGGTACGATCCAGGTCGTTGATGGAGCGATAACTCCCGTTGCCATGGACGTCGGCGTACAGGTTATGCGCCTCGAAGAGCCGACTTAGGTGCTGGATAATCACGATGTAGGTGGCCAGACTATTGTACGAGCGAGTGCGGTTCAGCACGTTGTTGTGCGGCAGCAAATAGTAAACAATTGCTTTGAGAAGGCAGAGGCGGAGCACATTTTCCGGCAACATCAGATTGGGGGCGATGCTGCCACCCCACAAGGCACTCGTGTAGAGAGGGCTACCCATCCCTCTGAAGTCCCAACGCTGATCGTCGAACGTGCTCAACAGGGTCACCTTCAGGTAGCCCCACTGCTCAATCGGGACGCGTGCGAGGTTAGACGTGACTGGCAGGTCGACATCGGTCGGCGGGCCGTCGTCGACTGCTTCGCCCCTCGTTGCCGGCGACACGTCTGCGGCTGATGGCCACCCGTCATCCCATAGGTCGCCTGCCTCTATGTGTGGGCCGTCCACAAGCAGCCTAGTGGCGTCCTCGTGGCCATTGTGGCTTGCGGCCACATGTATGCGGCTGTCGTGGTCCGTAGCCCCATCTATCATCTTCGGCATCGCCATCACCTCCATACTCGCATGAGTGTTGGTAGCACGACATCCCCGGCGTATGCCGTGCGCCATGCCTCGTCCACTTGCTCCTTGTACACCGGCCCTTTTTGTTCCCACCGCGCGAGGATTTCCCTCCATGCCGCTACTTCGTTCCCGTACGCGGCAGCCCAGTCCACGCTATTCAGACCCGTTGGCCCCGTGAAGGATTCGATGTCGAGGATGCGACGCGCAATGTAGGGCAACGAATCGGCGAAGATGATCGCCTGTTTGCACAGGCAGCACTTGTTAAAGGCACCGCACTTCTTGCCCGGCCGTACGGCCTCCTCGTGACCGGGCCATGTGGGAGCGCGGGCGTTCCGGCAAGCGATGATGTAGGTGTCACCATCACCCGAGATGATGTGGACAACATCTTCGCGCCTCACGCCGAGAGCGGACGCGTAACGGTCGATTACTTCGTTCTTTTTCGCTTCGCCTGCACGTGAGGCCGCCAGAATGTTCTCGCGGAGCTTCTCGTACGTGAGGGAGCGTGTCAGGACAGGTTCCTGGTTTGTCAGGTCATCCGCCCATTCGACGAGGACGGGGAAGAGCGCGCGGTTTTTCTCTTCCACTGTCGCGTCGTCGGATAGGTAGTTGGTGTCGGTCGTTTCTCCACTCGCGTGATCCAAGTCCTGTTGGATGTCCGCCACGTCCTTGCCTTCCATAAATCTCAGGGAGGCATACGTGCTGCGCACGCGCCGGGAGTTGATGACATCTTCCATGCCTCGTGGGCCCTTTATGCCTTCGATACTGTGGCGCTTGAGGAAGGCCGCCGACGCCCTGCGAAGGCTCTTATGGTTGTCGGTGAACGTGCCGAGGAGGCTACCAGTGCGGCTCCACCACGTTGGGTCATGGATGTACTGCCAGAGCGTGCCTGGGAGGTAGTGCGGGCTGTCGCCGTAGGCCGTGACTTTCTCACTGATGTACGTGAGCATCGCGAACGCGCCGAAGGGGTCGCCTTTGTAGGATCGATGTAGGACGAGCTTGGGCCCGTTTCTTCCATCGGCCTGGCGTTTGATGGATGCGATCAATGTGGCTGCCTGCGGGTCGATCATATCCGGGGCGATCCCGGGCGTCAGATCCTCGAGATCGTCGGGTATGTCGTGCGCGTTCCCGGTCAAATCAGCGGGCAACGCCAGGAGCGATTGAGGATTCCAGCCCATCTGTAGTTCTAAAAATAGGAAGAAGGGAAACAGAGTGTCCGATGTCCAGTGGATATAGCTAAAGTAGGCGCCGATGCCCGTTTCGATGCCGTGAGATGCCCGAGATAAACGAATCGTTGCCGCCAGCTTAGTCTCGAACTCGCCCTCGTGCCCAGCGATCGTCCGGCGTCCGGCGTCCTTGTAGAAGCCTCTGACGTCGACAAGAGAAAGGTGGAAGGGGTATGCGGGGAAATGCGCGGCGAGGGTCGCCGCCGCCAGATCCAGGTTCCTGACCCGCTCCTCGTTGGTCGCGCGCTCCCACGCGATGCGCGTTCCAAACGGGTTGGCCCCGCGTGCGGCCAGTTCGTCACCTTGGTCGTGGTGGAGCGCGAGAAGATCGTCGATGGACAGGTCGTTCGCCGTGCAGAACTCCCCCAACCACTGCAACTCTTTGACCTTTGTAATACTCCTTCCATATATGTTGGGGGATGCATACGTCAACCACCACATCACGTTTTCGAGCGTGATGTCGTCGGCACGCAGACGCTCGCCGTGGGCGACGAGGTCCTCGTAATGCTCGTGGGCCGCCATGATCGCTCGGATGTCTTCCACACAACACGCGACAAGCTTTTGGAAGACGTCCAGCGAATACGCTTCCGTCGCCCGTCTCTCATACGCGGGCGCCACAGGCCATGGTTTCCTCCCGCCGATGCTTTCGTGGGAGGAATATGCTTCCTGGAGCGCGCGCACGGCACCCCGGACGGCGCGGTAATGTTTCACATTAGCCCATCGACTCGGATATGTCTTCAAGAGATAGCTGCGAAAGGAAACGCACACGTCCAGGCCTAAATCAGCCACGGTGCGGACGGTAGATACCGTTACCCATTGCCCGTCGTTCAGGAACTCGACCAAGGTCCGGATGCCGGCGTAGGCTGACGAGACCGTTGCTAAGCTCGTCCTTTTTAGGTACAACTCGGTGCCCAGGATAAGGTGCTTTACCAAGGTCTCGTGGTGTGGGTATTGCTCCACCAACGGGCCGAAATCATTGGTGTACATTGTTGGTGTGCTCCGACCTGAACGATAGACCGGAACCTGAACACGCAGGTCGCGGTCGGGGATGTCCATGTCTCGGGCATCCTGCGCGTTTAGATCGTCAATGTTGGCGTCTGTAAGTGGGACTTGGATGATCTCCCCACGGCCTGTCTCTGTCCTCCCGCTGTAGCGTCGGACCCCTGTCCGCGACAATTTCTTCACCATTGAACGTCCTCCTAATTCTCCCGCACTGGCGACGATTCATTGCCACCGTTGACGCAATTCAACAACCTTCCGAATACGTGGGCGAAAGGGCATAGGAAACCGAGGATCGGCTGTTTGCCATGCGCGCCATACATTTCATCCGCCTCATCCCCTACTTCACACCTCGCCTCGCACTCGGTAGGTGTGCGAGGGGCTCGAACGAGGGGTTTGCGCTTGCGTCGCGTGATCATCGTCTAGTCATCTGTTAACGTCTCGCCGTCGCTCGGTAAGGGCCGTCTACCAGCACGACCACGACCCTACGTATTTGCTCCTGCAAACGCTCTATCACTGCTTGGCCAAGACTTGAGTGATTGGGATAGGCTTGACGTAGACGCTCGACGCATCCTTTTCTAGTAGGTGTACAGCTTGCAATTGCCTGTTTGCCCTGGATACCGTGCGTCGATCCACTTGGCGGACGACACCGCATTGTTCACGATGAGGTTGGATATGGACGTGACGCGTGGTCGACACCCAGGATGGGTCGTTGAGAAACATGATGTAAGCCTTGATTGCGTATCCCCCACTCTTTACAGTCGAGTTTGCCCGTGGCGTCGCGACGGATGGCGCGTGATCCATACCGACGAGTAAGTGCCGGATTAAAGAAGTATGCTGTGGGTAGTCCGCCGCCAGGGACATGAAGTCCATTATGAGGGCGGGTTTATCACGTGGGTTGCAGTCGTAAACAAATATCTGTGACACAAGGTTTCGATAGGGAATAACCTGTCGCTCGACCTCCCGCTTCTGAAAAGTTCCAACTGAGTTGTTGACGACCGGGCGCATCGGCATGTCTTCGCCTCGTTAGGGCCTCCCGCTGTGTATGCGGCGTGAATGAGTCGGCATTTCAGACTCTTTGCTCATGTGATCCGGTCTCCTATTATGGTGGATATGTTTCATCAATCATCGACGACTGTCACATCATGGTGATCGTGCGTAGCACCTCAGGCAAACCTGTCCTCACGCCGTGGCGTACAGGCTCGATAGCTTTCAAGGGGTGACGTAACTGGAGTGGATTTTCAGGTGTCCGTTAAACTGAAGGTGATCCGATTTAGTCTGGAAAAGGTAGTTAGGTCTCGGTACGCATGCCTTTCGTCTGCTCGCGTGAGCGCTTTCTGCACACCACTTGTCTTGCTATCACCGCCTTTCTGCTCAATTTTCTTTTCAGACTGTACACCTTATTTGCTTGAAAGGCAAGGGAACGCTGTGGAGAAGATGCCCTTCGCAATACCCCAACCATTTTTCGGCGCGAAGTTCAAGGCTGTGCGGCTTGCAAAAGGACTCACGTTACAGGAGGTTGATAGGCGGGGACACATTGACAATGGTCAAATTAGCAAGGTCGAAACCGGGGCAATCAAGAAACCAACGCTATTGACAACTATGAAAATCTTGGCGGGATTGGATATGACGGTGCAAGAGTTCTTTCAGTTCTGCGATATCCCGTACCATAGCGAACCGTCAACGGGTGTTTCGGGACAGCCTGACACGAGCAGCGTCCTTAATCAAGCTGACCTACTCGCATTCGCTAGTGTGATGCGCCACGACCTGTGGCAAGCGCGTCATATACTAATTGGTCTTCTCAATCAAAGTAATGAAGCCCGCTATGGAATAGGTGCGGATAGCTTACGCTTCAACGTTGATAGTCTCGATGCATTTTTCGACGATAGCTTGGTTGAATCCGATAATGTACCGGTCTATCAGTTCACGCTGCGATACCCTCAGGCGATATCATTGGAGATTGTCCTGGACATCGACCGTAATAATGGGGTCTTATTACCAGAAGATGTTGCGGTGTACATTCGCAATGCATATCTACAAGAACGAGGGCGTGAAGTCAGTGATCGTATGGTAAGTATCTTGAAACGCTTGGATTCACTGGTCCCAGAGAATATTGCGTTCCAGGATGTCGTGGAATTGGAAGCGCTTGCAGGTTACCCTGGTCACATTCTGGAGATGTATCAACGAGCTTGTGCGTTCAATGATATCTTGGGTGAGCGCGGTGTCCAGCGACCACGGTGGCAAGCGCGTGAACGCGCTCTTGCCAATCTCTTTGTGCTTGCGTGTCGTTGGCTGCAGTTCTTCTCGCCGTACTTAGATAAAACATGGCTTGTCGATGTACGGGACCAGCTCTACGTGAAAGCCGCTGACTAAATCCAATGGGGTCGTGCCAGCTAGGCGTGAGTCGCCGCTGAAAGGCTGTCGGGATTCGTTTGGCGTTACCTCTGTACTGGTAAGCGGCAGACAAACATAGAATGACGTATGGACACCCCCGTCGTTTCACGACGGAGCGGATAAGGTAATATGTGCTATAGATTGTCAGATAATGTTCCAGACAAATCGGCCGCTTGGCAATCTCCATAGCCGCCTGTACCGTCTGATTCTTTATCTGAACATCTATATCTCTTCGCCAGGTCCATGGAGGAGGCTATCGCAACTACGCTTGTATTTGCTTCAAGCGGGAACTGTTGGGTCAAGCCCTAAACGTTCTGTAAAAGCACACCTGTGCGTACCGGAGTCAAAATCGGCGCTTACAGGTGGACATGATACCGGGCCAGGCAGACCAAGATAGCCGTCGTGTCGTCGAAACCGACCTCCAGGCTCTCTGTACCCAACCTCCCAACAAACAAAAGATTTGCTTCTCACGCTTCCCAATGCTCATCCAAGCGAGCAGAGCAGCTCTTTGCCTAACGCGGTTCAACGCCCTGTAGGCCCATAAGGCCTACAGGATGTTGTTTGCTTTTGTCAGTACCAGTGTTTACGGCATGGGTTAAAGGTGTAACAGTCGACCGTAATACCTGGCTTATCCGACGTTATACAAGCGACTGGATGAGCCAAGTAGTCAGATGTCGTCGTCGGGCGCGTTGACGAGCGGTGCAGGGAGGGCGCGGAAGAGCATGGGCTAGATGGTCAAGGCGGTGTCTGTGCTGACGTCGTCACAGGAGCGCGAGGGGCGCTGGGATGGGCGGGTGATGCCTATGGCGACGTAGATGGCCGAGGCACCGATGCGTGAAACAGGTGTGGCCAACGGAGTTGGCACTCGTTGCGGCCGAGGCGCGTTCGTTGTCGCGTGGGTGGGGTAGGCGCGAGGGGCGCGACTGAGGGGTTGATGAGAGTATTACACGATTGGGCGGGGCGCGGATCAACCCTCACGCTTTGATCGGGCTGCCCTCTCATTCGCACCTCTGCGCCGGCCACCTTAGCGGCGCAGGCCAACCACAGCGAGCAGTGCGTGGGCCGTCCATGGCTCGGCGCTGGCCCAGCGATACCCCTCCAGGTCGGTCGAGATGTCCACGGCGGTGACGATGGTGACCAGGCGACGATTGAGATTGGTCGGGCCGCACCCCCCCACCGCTCTTGCACCACCGCCGACGTATAGAGGCCGCCCTCCTGCCCCTTCGGCATGAACACGTCGACGCACGGACCGACCATCTGCAAAAGGTCGCGATCGCCGGTGATGATCGTCACCGACAGGCCTGCGGTCGTCGCCGCCGTGGCGAGCGTGCCCATGACATCGTCGGCCTCGAAGCCCGGTGCCAGCGGATGCCGGATTCCCAGATGGTCCAGGATCTGACCCGCTTGCGCGACCTGCCGGTCGAAGTTGGCGACCTCCTCCGGGGTCCCGCGCGGCCAACCCGTCCGATAGTCGGGATAGAGGGCGCGGCGGAACGGCGGCTCCGGCGGGTCGAAGGGCACGCACACATGCGTGGGACTGAAGCGGCGCACCAGCCGGAGGAAGGCACCGGCGAAGCCGTAGACGCCCTGAATCGGCGCGCCGTCCGTCCCGACGATACTCCGCGGCAATGCATTGTAGGTCCGGTGGAAGAGATGGTGGCCGTCCACCAGCACGAGGCGATCTGTCGAGTCCACACCATAAGATAGCACGGCTGGCGGTTCCGGAGCGTGCGGACACGCTGACGTTGCGTGTAGGCACGTTGACGCGAGGACGGCTGACGAGGGTTCCGCGCCGTCGGACGACGCGCACCCTGGGCAGCGGCGTCTGGGGCGGATAGCACGCACGAGGACGTGGTCGGCACCCGTCTACGTGGGCGGCGCGATAGGTGTCGGCGCGAGATCGGGTCGTCCCACCTGTGCGCGCCCATCGGTCACATTAACCGTCGTCCGCCGCGATCGGGACGCAGAACGGGCCATCTAGCGGATAGCACCAGTGCGGAGACGGATCGCGTAGGGGGCGCACGAAGGTCACGTCCGCCGCGATGCCGATGTCGTGGACAGCGGTGCCACGGAGAGGGGACGGCGCGAGGCGCGTCCTGCATCCGGGGCAGCGGAATCCGACCGTCGGCTCGATCAGCGCTAGAGGAATAGCGTCGCGTCACGGACTGGCCCCGTACAGGTGGCGGGCCGCGTGAGCCACATCGGGGTGGTAGGGTACCCCGGACCAGAGCAACACGCGCCCGCCACAGGGCGCGCGAGGGACGGCTGCCTCGCGTGCGGCGACGTGATACACCCGGCACGGTGCGCCACAGGACGGACACACCTTGTCGTGGAACGCGATGTCCACGACGTGATGACCGAGGGCGGTCCGGTAGGAGCGGAAGGCGATGCGCCGGTCTAGGAGCGCGCCCACGACCTGTCCGAGGGGATGGGTGTGGTTACCGACCTGCACGCGGTAGCTCTCGCGGCCTCGGTCTGCCACGAGTCCGAAGAGGGGCAGGTCCCGGCGTGCCTCGAAGTCGGTGTCACCGCCGGGACGGCGCAGCTCATGGGGCGGATAGCGGAAGAACCAGCAGCCGCGCACGCCCGCCGCCCGATAGCGGGCCTACCGCGCCTCCGTCTCCGTCAGCGTCTGCCGGCTCCACTGCACCTCGAAGGCGACACGCTGTCCGCCTCGGTCGGCCAGGACATCGGCGCGCCAGTCGGCCTCCGCGTGCTCGATGTCCACGGCCCATCCAGCCTCGGCGCAGGCGCGCGCGATCGCGACCTTCGCCCGCAGATGCGCCATCGTCTCGGCGCGGAACTGGCAGGTCGGCGCGGGCGCATGGGAAAAGTGCTGGATGCGCGTGGTGCCCGCCCCACCGCGCATCTGCACGGCACGGTCGGGGCAACAGGGCAGCACGAGGCGATAGCGCTGGAAATACAACTCGGCCCAGGCCGTGTCGCCCAGCAACGGGGCGAGGATGGGCTGGCCATCGAGCAGGGCTTTAAGCGGCATCGTGTATCACTCTTTCGGTGGGTCGTCATCTATCCATCGTACCGGACAGGCGCGTTCCACTCTAGCGCTCATGTCCACCGTCGCGCTAGGCCTCGTGAGGATCATGGTCGGCTGTCGGCGCGCACCTCGCCGGTCGGCGTGCCGATCCGCTTCGCGCCGTGGCCCTGGGTGGCGTCGCGGCGGGGCTGTTATTCTACGGCTATGATCTCGTCCACGCCCGTCCCGCTCGCCACCCTGGAGGCCGTCCTCGAACGCATCACCTACGCCAACGAGGAGAACGGCTACACCGTCGCCCGCGTCGCCACGCGCGGGAGTAGCGATCTGACCACGGTCGTGGGCAACCTGCTCGGGGCGCAGCCGGGCGAGAGCCTGCGCATGCGTGGCCTGTGGAAGAGTCACCCCCAGTTTGGGCGCCAGTTCGAGGTCCGCGACTATACAACGGTGCTGCCCGCCACGATCCAGGGCATCCGCCGCTACCTCGGCTCCGGCCTCATCAAGGGCATCGGCCCCAAGATGGCCGAGCGCATCGTCGCCCACTTCGACCTGGACACCCTGCGCGTGATCGAGGAGGAGCCGGCGCGCCTGATCGAGGTGCCGGGCCTCGGTCCCAAGCGCACAGTCATGATCGGGCGGGCCTGGGAGGAGCAGAAGGCCATCAAGGAGGTGATGCTGTTCCTGCAGGGCGTGGGTGTCTCGACGAGCATCGCCGTGCGCATCTACAAGACCTACAAGGACGCCAGCATCAGCGTCGTCAAGAATGAGCCGTACAAACTGGCGGGCGACGTGTGGGGCATCGGCTTCAAGACGGCGGACAAGATCGCGCAGGCGCTGGGCATCCCGCACGACAGCCCCCAGCGCGTCAAGGCTGGCCTCCAGTTCACGTTGTCTGAGGCGAGTGATGAGGGACACTGCTATCTGCCCGAGGCCGCGTTGGTCGCGCAGGCTACCGAGATCCTCGGCGTGGAGGCAACGCTGGCCGCAGCGTGCCTGGAGGAACTCTCGCGCGAGGAGGGCGTGGTCATGGAGTATCTGCCCGGCCCCGACGGCCAGCAGGTGGCGGCGGTGTACCTCGTGCCGTTCCACCACGCCGAGGTCTCACTGGCGCACAGCCTGCTACGCCTGCTGCACGCGCCGGGCGAGCGCCTGCCCTCATTCACGACGGTCGACTGGGTGGCGGCCTTGACGTGGTTGCAGACCACAACCGGAAGCGCCCTGGCCCCTGAACAAGAGCAGGCGGTGCGCCTCGCGTTGACCGAGCGTGTCGCGGTGCTCACGGGTGGCCCCGGTTGTGGCAAGTCGTTCACGGTGCGCTCCATCGTCGCCCTGGCGAAGGCCAAGCGGGCGAAGATCGTGCTGGCGGCGCCCACGGGTCGCGCGGCCAAGCGCCTCTCCGAGTTGGCCGGGGTCGAGGCCAGCACGCTGCACCGCCTGCTCCAACTCCGCCCCGGCGGTGACGCCGCCTTCGATCGCGACACCCCCCTCGACGCCGATCTCGTCGTCGTGGACGAGGCCTCGATGCTCGACGTGCTGCTCGCCAACACGCTCGTCAAAGCCGTCGCGCCGGGGGCGCACCTGCTCTTCGTCGGCGACGTGGACCAACTGCCCAGCGTCGGGGCGGGCGAGGTGCTGCGCGATCTGCTCGGATCGGGCGTCATCCCCAGCGTGCGCCTCACGCAAATCTTCCGCCAGGCCCAGCAGAGCGGGGTCGTCACCAACGCCCACCGTATCAACGCCGGCCAGATGCCTGTCACTAAGGGACTCGCCGACTTCTTTCTCTTTCCCCAGGATGACACGGAGCAGGTCGCCGACCTCGTCGTCGACATCGTGGCCAACCGCCTGCCACGCAAGTTCGGCGTGGACCCGCGGCGCGATGTGCAGGTGCTCTGCCCGATGCACCGCGGGCCGGCGGGGGCGGGCGTGCTTAACGAGAAGCTGCAGGAGGCGCTGACGCCCGCGCGACCGGGACAGCCTGAGCGGCGGGTCGGCGGACGTGTGTACCGGGTGGGCGACAAGGTGACCCAATTTCTCGGAGGACCCCTCAAGGCTACGCTCTACCCCTGATTCAACCTCAGTTCAGGGTATTTCTGCGTCCGATAGTATCAGATGTTGATACGGCGCACCCGAGCGTCCAAAATCCCCCTCCCCGCGACGGTTAGACACTCGCTGCTCAATCATGACTCCCTCCCGCGCAACCACTTGTGCTTGAGCGCCATGATCGTGATCGTGCACTGCGCATGCTCCTGGACCAATCTGACATGCTTCGCACACGCCTCATCGCGCTCAACTTGAGCGATGCGGAGGTCTGCTTGCAGGCCATGCACCATGGACACGAGCTTGGCCTTCGAGTAGTCGTGCAAGGGGTCATGCGAGGGTAGCGCATCCGATAGCGACGCGGTATCCGGCACGCCAACATGCGGGCGACGCCGTCGTCGCCGTTGACGCGCCTCATCTTCCTTCTGTTGCTTCGCTCGCAGATAGTCGCTCTCTCTCACAAAAAGCTGGTACGCGTCGTTGTTTCGCTTGATCGTCGTCGCATCCAGCCCGCATTCGCGCTTGATCGTGAATCCCGTCACAGGGTCTCCGCGCTTCCTAATTGCCTTGATTGCCGCAGCCAGCCGATCAACAGTTTCCCGCTTCTTTCGTGCAGAGTGGGCACGTAAGCCGGCGCATTGATCCTCTGTACCGGCGGCGAGGGGGAAAGTCTCACGCATCGTTCACCTCATCGTCAGGGTCTTCCTCGGGCAACGGTAAGGACAGGAACACGGGGAGCTGCGCGCCGCTTTGCAGCACTTTCATCTGGAGCCGCATGGCGTTGATGTGGGCATCAAGATGCTCAATCTCTCGCCGCTTGTGCATGGCTTCGATCATATGGCCGTCCTCCTCCAGCATTTCCGCGTCTCGCGCGTAGATCTTTCGCCAACGCCGCGCGTTCCCCAGGCGGCGATAGTCCTCGACCAGGAAAGGACAGCCGACGCACTGGGCGCGGTTGTTCGGGCGGATGCACATTCCAGCTTTGCAAAATCCCAGGACGGTGGGACCGATCGTGCCCCAGTTCTCGAAGACCGCCCGTAGCTCCTCGTCCATGTCCTCCAGATCCTGCTCGGTGGGTAACTGCAAGGCGTAGAGACTGGACGGGTTGGACATCTCCATTTGCGCCTCATGCAAGAGGGCGAGCTGCATATCCTTGGACTCGCTGTAGTAGTGCGTCGCCTCAGAGATCGACAGAGGCTGCGCTTCTCCGAGGCGGACGGCGCGATGATGGAGCATCCAGGCTATAGCCTCCAGGGGGACGCCGTACGTGTACCGCGCACTGGTGGCGAACACATGGCGGCACAGGTGGGTGGCGATGCGGATGGGGGTACCCTTCGCCGTGTTGAGGACCAGGCCGTGGAACATGAACCGCAACAACACACCCACGTCAACGATGCCGAGCAACCCGACCTGACCATTGTCGGATGTATCCCATTGGAAGAGATACGGTTCCGGGCACAGATGCTCCGCCTTGTTGTTGCCGACCGGGTGGACGATGGGCACGCGCCCGTACCGATCCGCCAAGGCACGCGAGATCTCGGTGAGAAGCGGGACTGCCTGCGGGCTGATCAGATATGGCTGTCGTTGCGCTTCCGCCTTCGACCCTTTGGGTAGCAGGTATTGCAGGACGACTCGGATGCGCCGGCCTGTTGGCGTGCCCTGACGCCGCTCCTCTACCTCGGCCAAATCCCAGCGCGCGTCGCTCACTTGCAGCAATTCGCTCACGCGCGCCCCGCTCGTCAAAGCGATGGTGGCTAGCGCCGTGCCATAGAGGACCCCCCGATATAGCGATTCCGGCTCGAAGACCACGTCCCCCGCCCCGACGTTGTCGCGCAACCACCGCGTGACCGATGCCCCGGCGGTCAGGACCCCCGTGCGACGGACGTACAAACGGGCCCGACGCTCGTGGGTCGGGCGTCCTTTCCAAATAGCTCCGATCAAGTGGGCAGCGAGGAGGGGACCGAACCACAGGAGATCGTCGGGCGGGTTGTGGCATTGCAGGAAGTGGTGGTTCCGCGCGGCTGCGTATGCCTTCTGCCTGGACCGATAGTCACTCCGCTGCGTCGCCGACATATCCTTGCTATGAGCATCGGCCCATGAGTAGCGATCCCACAAGGTGAAGGAGAGCGTGACGGGTGTGGGGATGATGTCGATCTCGGCATGCGTGCACACATCCTGTGTGACGACGGGGTTGGTCATCTCAATCTGGAACTGGTGCGGCAGTCGCACCTCACCGCTCTCCACGCGCGCTTGCTTGGCACGGACGGCCTTGATCAAATGCTCCGCCGCTTGTTTTCGTACCAGCGCGATCTGCACCAGGAAGGGGTGCAAGGGCGTCAGGACATCGGTTTGTTCCTTACGCCGGCGGCGCGCCTCTGCGTCGTAGCTCTCGCGCAGGCTCCCACCCTCCCAGAAAGACGTCGGCAGCGGAGGCAGCGCGTAGGCTCGCAGGACGGCGTGCTGCGCCGGGTCGAATGTCGCGAGGGTGTCGAAATACGTCCGCAGATGGTGGGCCGCGAGGGTGTCATAGCGCATCAACTCTTGGGCGACACCTGGTGGGAGCGCGCGCTGTGTCCCGCGTCCTCCGTCGGGCGGACGCGTCGAGGCCTCGACGAAGGCATCCCATCGGTCCTTGTCGCGCAATTGGCCGACGTGCTCCATGAGATTCAGGGACCGCAAGCGGCGCAGGAGGCGGCTCACGCCCTGGCACATGCCGTACAGGCTCATCTGTCCCACAGCCCCTTGCGCGCTCCCCGTTGCCAGGGCAATCGGGGCCGCATCGGGGCTGTCACCGACTGTCATCGTGAGGTAGCCGATGACCTGGCTCGGCAACAGTTCCCAGTCGATGAAGGGCACGTCACGGACCTCCTTGGGCAGCCAGTCGAAGAGTGCGCGAATATGGTCGGCGCGCTCGTCGGGATCGCTGAAGTTGAGCCGCTGTACGGGCACATGTGCGGCATCGGCGACATCCCCGCCGACAATATCCACCGGTCGTCCTTCTGTCGTCATGTCTCCGGTCTCTCCCACGCGCGATGTCCTCACGCGTGCCGCATCCGCTCCCTAATCCACTCTAAATCGTCCGAAACAATCGTCTCGACAACGTCCATATCGACTAACTCCGGTGTGGCGCGACGCGCGACCGTTGCGTTCTCCACCGTAATCGAGGTGTTGTCTGGAGCCGGCGAGGCGTCATACGCCTGCTGGGCGATATCTCGCTGCAAGTCGTAAAGCCGGCCCATCGCCTCGGCGTGATCGAGCGAGTGGTCGTAGGCGTCGATTGTGAGGGATCCGCGCCAGCCCATCACCTGCGAGATTGTCCGTCTGGTGTCCGCGTAGCTCGGACTGTCCTTGCCGTACCGACGGCGTTCGCGCAAGAGCCACTCTGTCACGAAGAGATGCCGGATATCGTGGATGCGAAAAGGGACCGGGCAGTGCCTGCTGGCTACGGGATAAATCCGCCGCCAGTGCCAGCGGAACGCGTTATAGTTGTAGGGCTCGCCGCCCCGCACGAGGAAGAACGGATCATCGTCGGCGAGATTGGCTAGCTGGGATCGGTTCTGCGGGTCCAGGAGCGGCCGCTCCTCCTTGAGGTAGCGTCGCAGGACCCACTGCACCCACGGGTTGCCGGTCCAGTCGATCTCCTTGCTCTCTCGGTCGTTGCTCCCTTTGTTCTTCACCAAGGCGCGGTTCGGGACACCCTCCTCTGTGTACGAGCGGTAGCCCCCTACCGTCATGTCCGTGATCTCCGAGACGCGTGCGCCCGTGTAGCGCAGCAAGAGGAGGACAGCGCGCTCTCTATCGGCGAGTTCGTTGCGCGACAGGCGTAACATGTTGTCCAGGGCGGCACGCAGGCCGTGCAAGGCGTCCGGCATCAACAGACGCTTGTTAGGAATCCACACGTCCCGGTGAGCGGGCCGGAAGAAACCCGTCGGGCGCAGCCACGGCTCCTACGGGCCTCGCCTCTGATGCCCGAGTGCTCGGGGGCTCCGGCATTCTCGACCTGACGCGCGCGCACCATCTTCATCGCCTTGAGTATCTGGGAATCCATCGGATTGGGATACGGATACAGGTCGGCCTCTGTCATGACCTCATAGAAATCGCGCAGCGCGGCGCGCAAGCCGCGCAAACCGCTCTCTGAGAGGGGCGTGTCCCGCGTCCGGTCCATGCGGTACCCATCCAAATTTCTGTCGGGGGTCGCGGTCATGTGCAGGACATCCTGCTGAAATGCCAGGACATGGCGGCGGACATCCGCTGCCGGAGCGAGCAAGTCCCACTCGTGATCACGGAAATACGAGAGGACGGGCAGGAGGTAGCCGAGGTACGTGTCGCGGGTCCGGTTTGGTCCCGAGTTCTTGCGGAGACGATACCACTCGGTCGGCTCAGGGACAGGGCGGCCATCGCGGTCGACAACAACCAACTCGAACGGATCACCGGGCACACCGGTGATCGTTGTCATACCACTCAACGCGGCAAAGCGACCGTGGGTACGTAATGGCGGACGCATGACATTCCTTCTTGCTGGTCGTAACGCCAGATTGCAGCGCGGTGATGGCGATACTCCACTACCCCCTGCCACCCGGCATCCTCTCCAGCGTCATGCAGAATTGATACTACATCGACGATAACAAACGTCGTCTGTCCTTATCACACGTTATCCACAGGCGCGGCGTGGAAGGTGCGAGGACCTGGGCAGCTACGTTTGAGGGCGAAGACGGCGAAGACATGGAGAACTCACCGCTCTCACAGTTGATGAAGGGCGTTAGCGTGATGTGCTACCGGGTAGCAAACGCCACTCCCACAAACAGGTAGCTCCGCAACAACTACGACAAGGAAGTCTTCAACGGCAGCGTCGGCGTTGTCACCGGCCTCTCGTTGGAGGATCAGGAACTGCGTGTCCTCATGGACGAATCCGACGACATCGCCTACGACTTCCTCGAACTGGACGAACTGACCCACGCCTACGCTGTCTCAATCCACCGTTCGCAGGGCTCGGAGTACCCCTGCGTCGTCGTGCCCCTCACGACCTCGGCCTGGTTGATGCTGCGGCGCAATCTTCTCTACACGGCGGTGACGCGCGCGAAGCGGATCGTGGTGCTCGTGGGCAGCACGCGGGCATTGGCTAGAGCGGTGCGAACGGAGGGCGCGGGGCAACGCTACGCCGCCCTGGCCGAACGCCTCCGTCGCGGCGCGGGGGGCAGAGAACGGTCAGGCATCCCGGCAACCAGAGCGGCCAGGGGCTGATCGTGCCGATGTCGCGTGGGCAATCGCTGGCTTTATTAGTACATATGTCCTATAATGAGAGGGTAGTAATCGACACAACCCGCGACCAAGGAGTGACCATGGCCCTCGTCCCGTGTACCCAGCGTCGTCAGCCGTTCTACGCCTCGTGCCACGATGCCTCATGCATTGGGGCCGTCTGCCCCTATTGCGAATACGCGGAGATTCTCCCCGAAGAGACCTACGGCGACGCAGCATCACCGACCCATTATCACCTTGATGTCCAGCCCGCGCAGAGCGTGAAGACCGACGATAGGTCGCATCGCCCCGAGATGCACCCCTCTTACACGGCTTGACACACGCGGCGCTTCCCTGTTCCACCAGGGAGGCGCGCAGGAAAGGAGCACCCCGATGTGCGGACGTTTTACCCTGACGACCCCCGACCAGCTTGCCTTGCGGTTCGACATCATTGAGGATGAACGGGACGAGGCCGAGCGCCCTCATCCAGCGTACAATATCGCGCCGAGCCAGGACATAGCTGTCATCGTCGAGCGAGCCGCGGGACGTCTCCTGCGGACAATGTCCTGGGGCTTCCGGCCGGCCTGGGCGTCCGCTGCTGCGTCTCGGCCTGCGCCGATCAATGCGCGTGCCGAAACGCTACTCGAGCGTCCCCTCTTCCGGAGCGCCATTGCACGCGGCCGCTGCATCATCCCCGCCGACGGCTTCTACGAGTGGCAGAGCGTGCCAGGGCGTAAGACCAGGCAACCTGTGTACATCCGCCGCGACGATCGCGCCCTCGTCGGCTTCGCCGGCATTTACGGTGTCGGCAAGGATGGGACGGCGAGTTGCGCCATCATTACCACGGAACCAAACGCGCTCGTCGCGCGTTTCTATGATCGGATGCCCGTCATCCTCGACCCCGCCGCCGAATCGCTCTGGCTCGATCCGACGCTTATCGACTCGGTAGCGGTGCTGGATTGTCTCCGGTCCTGTCCAGCAGACCCGCTGGTAGCCTACCCCGTGTCGTCGCGTGTCTCGTCTCCGCGCGCGGACGGGCCGTCCTTGATCGAACCGCTAACGGCGTGAGGCCGGTTCAGGGGGATGCCCCGCCGCTTTTCCCATGTTCGCCTGCGGCGTACATCACGCCGCAGACATGACGCATTCTTGGCGAGACAGACCTCACGGAGACGACAGCGCTCCGCAAGACAAGTCGCACGGCATCGGACACCGTCACGTCCCGCGCCGGTTTTCTCTGTTCGACAGCTTAGGTACTAACGCCTCCGCAGTGCGTGTGATGCGTCCATGGACACCACGCTGCATGATGGTCATCTTGAACAGTTGTACTATAATGAAGGCTATCGGAGAGTAACCCTGTGCTCCGATACAGTAGGTTTGTTAGCAGGACACGTACAAATTATTGAATCAGCATCAAGTTGTGCCCATAAACGGCCAAAACGGTGATGCGGTAGGCGGTAGAAGGATGCTCATCTGTGGTCTCGAGTAAGGAACGGCGTCCAACGCGGCGGCAACGTGACAAGTCGTCCGTTGAGGTTCGGCTCGTATACGCAATCGCGGTAATTATCCTCATCTGTATCTTTATCGCTATAGCCTACCGTAGCAACTGGGAGTGGAGCGGCTTTACAGCCTCTCTCGGCCCAGGGACGCCGGAGGAGCGTAGTTACCAGCCCGATAAAACGCTATGGGACTGGCTACAACTACTGATCATCCCGCTGGTGCTAGCTGGTGGTACGGTATGGTTTACCAATCGACAGAACGAGGCGGCGGCAAGGGTGGCGGAGGATCAGCGCGCTGAGACTACTCTGCAGTCGTTTATCGACCACATGTCCGACCTAATTCTCCATGAGAAACTGTGCGAGTCGTCCCACAGCGCTCATGTGCGATCGATTGCACGGGCGCGCACCCTTACAGCGTTGCGCAATCTGGATAGCCATCGCAAGGTGGTGCTCCTCCGTTTCTTGTACGACTCTCGTCTGATCGATAGAGGGAAGGGCGTCGTCGATCTCAGGGGAGCCAACTTCGACTACGTCAAGCTCGATCACACACTGTTGCCCGGTGTCAACCTGCGTGGGGCCAAGATGCGTGGCACCCTGTGCGAGGGAGCAAACTTCACGGGTGCGGATCTTGGCGGGGCTGATCTGGCCGACTCCATACTCCATGGGGCCGTCTTCCGTGACGCGAACCTCGGGGGAAAGGCCACGTCCGATTTCGACCTTGACACCGCTCCCAGTCTCACCGTGACCGCGAATGGCGCGGACGATCTGCCTGGAGCCAACCTGAGCCGCGCCTCGCTGACCAATGCCGTACTAGACGACGCGACGCTCGATCACGCCAACATGGTGAGGACAGACGTGACGAATGAGCAGATCGCACGAGCCAAATCATCGGTGGGCATCGTTCGGGACCGAATTGTGGTGGCGCACTAGTCACATGTCGGGAGAATCACAGTGGATATTGGCCGGTTGTTCATCGATAACATTATCATCCATCAGGTCCCAAAGAGGCCAGTGGCGGGAGGTGGAGACCCCCTCAAACTGAGCCAGGTTGAGAGCCAACTGACATCAGGGATCGCTAACTTTTTTCGAGAATCCATTATCACCAGCCTGACATCGTCCGCATACCGTGTGGCGTTTGATGGCACCTCCAACTCACCAGTGCCATCGCTTGTGCTTGCGGCACTTAGCGGCCAATGCGACGACTTCGTGGGCATGTCACAGGAGGTAGCAAGGCATCTCTACCAGTCGCAGACCGGTGTCCCCTCATCGGGGCTGCTCACTGTCATGCAAGCGTCCGTCGCGCAGTTCCCAGCGATCGCGATCCTCAAGCTTGAGAAGGAATCCGGTGTTCGGGTGCGGGAACAGGAGTATGGTGGCAAGGCAACGTTCGACATCGAGCACATCCCCGACCTGATGCTTTCAAAGAACACAAAGGTATTTAAGGTCGGGTTGTTCGTCCAGACGGGCGACACGCTGGAGACGATTGAGGGAAGCATCTCGGACAAACAACGGGGCCGGTTCCCGGTCACAGAGGTTGCCGATTTCTTTCTGAAAAAGTTCCTGGGCTGCCGCCTCTACGAAGCCCCCGAGGTGACGACCAAGCGATTTCTTCGCGCTACCGAAGACTTCATCAACAAAGAGGTGATCGATCCTCAATCTAAAGCACGCTACGAGATCGCTTTGCTCGCGACACTGAACAGCGTGGAGGCCGAGATCAACCCGACGACGTTCGCTCAACAGCATCTACGCGTGCCTGATCAGCAACGATACATCGAGTCTTTGGATGTCGCCGATGTCCCATCGCGCCGACCCTTCCAGAAAGATTTGACCTTGATAGCGTCTACACTCAGCAGGGTCCGCCTCGATTTCGCAGGTGGTGCGTTACTGATGGCGCCGCCCGAGCAGTTTGATGATATGGTCCACGTAGAGCGCCTCGGCGACGGACGGACGCGGGCCACGATTGAGGATACCTTAACCGACATCCACGGAAAAAAATGATCGCTATTGAGGCACTCAGGGACAGGTATGTGGCTGAGCGGCCAGTGTATGAGCAGTTGGCCAACCACGTTAGAGATTTGCTGGAATCTCGGCTACGCCGCTTAGGGCTGGCGTATTCTATGGATGCGCGGGCGAAGGATGTCAGCAGCTTCATAAAAAAGGTCATGCGCAAGGTGAACACCCATGAGTCACCGTATGATGACATCCATGATAAGGCGGGGGTGCGCATCGTCGTTACCTACGCAGAGAGCGTACACGAAGTCCGGCGCGCGATCGAAGAGTTGTTCCCAGGGAGCGTCTGCGAGGACAAACAGCTCAATCTCCCGTACGACAGATTAGGATACCTTGGTGTTCACTTCGAGGTGACGTTGACGGATGGGCTGCTTGACGCGGGGCGCGAGGACTTTCACGGCAAGATATGCGAGATTCAGCTTCATACCAGGGCGCAAAACGTGTGGGCCGGTATCTCGCACGAACTTCTGTACAAACCATCGCAGGCACCTCCGCCCGATGTGCGGCGTGCCATCTATCGGTTGATGGCGTTGGTGGAAATCTTTGACAATGAAACGAGGGGAGCGCGGGACGTGATTCTGGGGCAGGGTGGGTTCCAGGAGGCTAGGATGCTCGATCAGTTGGAGCGTCAGTACTATCGCCTTGCTGGTCGGCCCTACGACCACGAACTCTCGTTAGAAGTGCTTGCACACCTAATCCCGTCGCTGTCCACCGACGAGATCTCCGGTTTCGGTGCACTTATGGACGATTTTGTCGCGTCCAACAGCGTAAAACTGGGAGAGATTTTCGAGCGCTATGCCCACGATGATCGCTGTAGCCCGCTCCTCTTCCAGCCTGAAAGCTTGCTGGTATTCGAGCGATTCCAGAATGCGCCCTTCATACTGGAAGACATCTGGCAACAGGCGATGCCGAGCGAATGGTTGGAATCATTGACGTCAATCTGGGGCGTCAAGTTATGAATTTGGGCACCTACGGCATCGTGGTCACGTTCGCAAATACAACAGTACAGATATCTCCTTCACATCCACACTAATGAGTAGTTCATCTTCACAATAGAGGGCGGGGCAGGTAAGCTAGAGGCAGACCGCCTGGATGGAGTTGCTGGAGGACCACCCGATGCTGCTGCGCTCGCCCTACCTGAGTCGGAAACCGGCCATTTTCAAGACGATGACGGGCTTGACCGTCGCCCTGTTCGAGGACCTGGTGTGAGACCTGCGGCCGACGCTGGCCCAGACGCGCTACGCCGCGCAGGACCGGCCTGGGCGTCAGCGGGCGGTCGGCGGGGGGCGGCACTGCCGCTTGCCGGAGCGCGAGGAGATTTTGCTCACGGTGATCTGGTTGCGCCACTACTTCACGCAGGAGGCGCTGGGCTACTTCTTCGGGGTGTCCGATTCCACGGCCAAGCGGGCCATCGAGCGCGTGCTGCCGGTGCTCGAGCGGATGGGTCGGGACACGATGCGGCAGCCGCCCCCCTCGCGCCGCCAACGCTACGGGGTGGCCGACGCCTTGCACGCCTACCCTGAATTGGCGGATCTGGACGACGAAACGCGCGTGGTGGACAGCTTCGAGCAGCGGGTGCAGCGCCCGC
>JAABUX010002065.1_pt1 | contig 29020 bp, 22 predicted proteins | sample 5561851 | NCBI WGS metagenome assembly JAABUX01 (sample SAMN10711883, study PRJNA513361) | rock metagenome | isolation source: Antarctica rocks | place: Antarctica: Victoria Land, Richard Nunatak red sandstone | collected 2016-01-03 | reverse complement strand
AGAAGAAGTCCAAGGCCAAGAAGGCCGAGAAGGACGACGACGACGACGACGAGAAGGCCGAGAAGAAGTCCAAGGCCAAGAAGGCCGAGACGGACGACGACGACGACGACGAGAAGGCCGAGAAGAAGTCCAAGGCCAAGAAGGCCGAGACGGACGACGACGACGACGAGAAGGCCGAGAAGAAGTCCAAGGCCAAGAAGGCCGAGAAGGACGACGACGACGACGACGAGAAGGCCGAGAAGAAGTCCAAGGATTGAGATCCGGTCGCTCGAATTCTTCCTCGGGAGATGACCACGCCCGGGTACGGTCCGGCCTACCGGCCGGGCGTCTCCTTCTCGGCGTGGGCTGCTATGGGTATCCGCATCTTGGTGGTTGAGGACGAGGCCGAGATCGCCGACTTCCTGGTCAGGGGCCTGCGCGAGGAAGGGTTCACGGTCGAGCACGCCGCCGATGGTGACTCGGCCGGGCATTGGCTCCGGTCGGCGGAGTGGGACCTCATCCTGCTCGACTGGTCGCTCCCCGGAGAGACCGGCCTGGGCGTGCTCCGCCGCCACCGGGGCGATGGGGGCGACGTCCCCGTACTGTTCCTGACCGCCCGCGACGCCGTGGCCGACCGGGTCCGCGGGCTCGACGCCGGGGCCGACGACTATCTCTGCAAGCCGTTCGCCTTCGAGGAGTTGCTGGCCCGGGTCCGGGCGCTGGTCCGCCGCCCCCGGGGCGCGGCCCTGGCCGCGCTGGGGTCCGGCGACGTGAAGGTCGACCTGGCCACGCAGCGGGCCGAGCGGGCGGGCCGGCCGCTCGACCTGACGGCGAAGGAGCAGGCCCTCCTGGTCTTCTTCCTCCGCCATCCCGGCGAGGTCCTCTCGCGGACCCGGATCTACGAGCACGTCTGGGACGAGCGGTACGACGGGACCTCGAACACCCTGGAGGTGCACGTGATGGAGTTGAGGCGGAAGCTGGAGGCGAGCGGGCCCCGCCTGATCCAGACCATCCGGGGCCGCGGCTACCTCTTCGGCGACCCGCCGGGCGGGGGCGGCCCGGCATGACGCTCGCCTCGCGGCTCTCGGCATCGTTCCTCGGGGCCCTGGCGGCGGTCCTGGCCGGGTTCTCGGCGGCGCTCTACTTCGCGGCCGTCGTCCACTTCCACCGGGCCGCCGACGACCGCCTGGGCTCGGCCCTGGCCACCCTCGCCGCGCTCGTCGAGGAGGAGCCCGGCGGCCTGGAGTGGGAGCCCGTCGGTCGCCGCGTGACCCTCGGCGACGACCCCGGCCTCGACCAGGTCCGCTGGGCCGTCCGCGACGAGGCCGGCCGGCTCCTCGACCAGTCGCGCAACTCGGCCGACGGGTCGATGCCCGAGGAGGCCGGGCGGCGGCGGACCGACCAGCTCGGCCACCCCTGGCGGGTCGTCCGCCGCGAGCTTCGCCCGGATCGCCCCGGGCCCGAGCCGGCCCCCGGCAGCCCGTTCCACCCCCGACTCAGGCTGGCCGTCGGCCTCCGGCTCGACCCGTCCGAGGGCACCCTCGGGCTCCTGGCGATGGCCCTGGGCCTGCTCGCGACGGCCGTCTGGGGGCTCGCGGCGCTGGTGGGTCGACGGCTCTGCCGCCGGGCCTTGGCCCCGCTGATCCGGATGGCGACGGCCGCCCGCGAGCTGGGCGCCGACGAGCCCGGCCATCGCCTCCCGGTCGCGGCCACCGGCGACGAGCTGGAAGACCTGGGCCTGGCCTTCAACGACCTGCTCGGACGCCGCCACGAGGCCCTGGAGCGGCAGCGTCGATTCGCCGGCGACGCCTCGCACCAGCTCCGGACCCCGCTGGCCGCCGTGCTCGGCCAGGTCGACGTCGCCCTCCGCCGCGACCGCCCGCCCGAGGAGTATCGCCGGGTCCTGGCGACGGTCCGCGACCAGTCGGACCACCTCCGGCGGATCGTCGAGGCGCTCCTGTTCCTCGCCCGGGCCGACGCCGACGCCGGCTGGCCCGACCCCGACGAGTTCGACCTGGTGGCCTGGGCCGCCGGCCAGATCCAGGCCCGCGGCGAACTTGGTCGCGGAGACCTCGTCCGCTGGACCGGGCCGCCCGACGCCCCCATCCCGGTCCGGGCCCACCCGGCCCTGCTCGCCCAGGTGCTCGACAACCTCCTCGACAATGCCCGCCAGCACGGCGAGCCCGGCGCGCCCGTCGACCTCCGGATCGCCCGCGAGCCGGCGGGCCTCGTCGCGCTGACCGTCGAGGACCGGGGCCGAGGGATCGCCGCGGCCGACCTCCCGCGCGTCTTCGAGCCGTTTTTCCGCACGGCCGAAGCCCGCCGGAGCTCGCGTCACGGGGTCGGCCTGGGGCTGTCCATGTCGCTCCGGATCGCGCGGGCCTTCGGCGGGTCGCTCGACGTCGAGAGCGAGCCGGGACGAGGGGCCCGCTTCACCCTCCGCCTGCCCGAGGCCCGCCCCTCGGCCGGTCCCGTCGAGCCGGCCACCGCCACGGCCACGGCCGCCGCCGAGGCTCCGACAGGGCCTGGGACCCGCCCAGGTCTCCCAACCCGGTCGTGTCCCAGGCAAGTGGGAAAGGTTGACCGCTAGCGAAATCTCGGCCCTCTGTGTCGACGCTTCGTCGCTGTTAAGTCACGAATTCCGAAAGGCTTCCGGATCGATCAACGATCTTGAATCGTCAACGAAAACACGGGCTTTCAGCCCTTTCCAACTTGAGTAGAACACGACCGAAATCTGAAATCGTGAGATCCTGGGCCCGTCGGCCGCGCCGCTCGGGGCGTCAGGCCGGCGGCCCTTCCCCGTCGCGGGGCCGGTCGGCCGCCCGACCCTGGCGGACCTCGCCGAGCAGGTAAGTGGTCTTGGACTGCGACTCGTAGTAGGTCCGCATGACCATCTCGGCGAGCAGGCCCATCAGGATGCTCTGGACGCCGGCCAGGAACGACATGACGGTCAGGAGGGGGAGGGGGGTCTGGATGAAGTCCTTCGCCTGGAACCCCGTCAGCGGCCGGTGCAGGTACTTGTAGTAGAGCATCAGGGCGAAGCAGAAGAAGCTGAACACCATCGACGCCAGTCCGATCCGCCCGAACAGGTGGATCGGCCGCTGCGCGTAGCGCTGGAAGAAGCGGATCAGGATCAGGTCGAGCACGACGTTGAAGGTCCGGCCGAGGCCGTATTTGGTCTTCCCGGCGGTCCTGGCCCGGTGGTTGACCTCCAGCTCGGCGACCCGGGCCCCCTGCCAGGTCGCGAAGATGGGGATGAAGCGGTGCATCTCGCCGTAGAGCCGGACGCCTTCGAGGACCCGGCGGCGGTAGGCCTTCATCGTGCAGCCGAAGTCGTGGAGCGACACGCCCGAGATCCGCGCGACCAGCCGGTTGGCGATCCACGAAGGGACCTTGCGGGTGAGGAAGGTATCCTGCCTCTGTCGACGCCAGCCGCTGACGACGTCGAAGCCCTCGTTGAGCTTGGCGAGCAGGCGGGGGATGTCGGCCGGGTCGTTCTGGCGGTCGCCGTCCATCGGGATCAGGATCGACCCGCGCGACAGGTCGAGGGCCGCCGACAACGCGGCGGTCTGGCCGCAGTTCCGCCGGAGGTAGGCCACGCGGACGTGCTCGGTGTCGGAGTCCTGGATCTGGGCCAGGAGCGACGCCGTGCCGTCGGTCGAGCCGTCGTCGACGAAGATCAGCTCATACCCCTGCGCGAAGTCGCGGAGCACGCGGTCGAGTTCCCGGTGGAGCTCGACCACGTTGCCCGACTCGTTATACACGGGGACCAGGATCGACAGCGCAGGCGCGGGCTTCTTGACTTCGCCGGTCACGTTCGCCATCCGTCGTGGGTAGCTGGGACTCGCGACCCGGCACGAGCGGCCGGGTCGTCGGATCACCGAAACTTACCACGTGTCCCGGGCCACCGGCGATCCCCGGCGGGGCAGGGGCCCCGGATTGATCGGCCGGGCCCGGTGGAGAATCCGGACACCGCCATGGAAAGCGTCCCGGGACGTTGGGGCCCCGCATCGCGGCGGGCACCCGATCGCCCCCGCCGCCCGCCGACCCGGATCGAGGCGACTCCGCCCCGTGCCCGACCCGGGTCGGTGCCGATCGCCCGGGAGCTCACCCCCGCAACCGCGATGGTGGACGCCGCGACGCGGATCTCTCCGGCACCGACCCGGCGATGAGCGCGGACTTGACTACTCGTGCCCATCTTTGGGGACCAAGAACAGGTCGCTGCGCGGGAACTTCTCGAACAGGGCCGCCGGCTTGCCGAAGTTGGTCGCCAGGACGTCGGTCGGGTTCCCGGCGATCCACTGCGACAGGTCGATCGCCTCGTAGACGCCGCTGTTGAAGCCGATCAGGACCCGGCACGGCCCCTGGCCGACATTCCCGATCGAATGACCGTACCCCTGGGGGATGTAGCCGACGTCGCCCTTGGCGAGGGTCTCGGTCCGATACCGGCCGTGCGAGCCGAACATCGTCACGCTGATGTCCCCCGCGATGACGTACTGCCATTCGTCGGCGGTGGGGTGCCAGTGGAGTTCTCGGAGCGCCCCCGGGTCGAGGTCGAGGATCAAGCCCGTGACCGTCTTCGAGATCGGGAAGGTCGTGGAGTCGACCCGCCACTCGCGGCCCCCCTCGTCGGTGTGATGGGGCGGCTGTTCGAGGAGCTGATGCTTGTGCGTCAGCGGCGGCAGCTTCCACCCCTGGAGCGGGCTCGATCGCTCCTTCGGCGGCACGGCCCCGCGGGCGAAATACACCTCCTCCTCGGGGAAGCCGTCGAAGGCCGACTCGGGCAGCTTGAAGTTCTTCGCCAGGAGCGCCTTGGGGACGTGCCCGAGCCAGTCGGTGATGCTGAACGTGCCGAATTCGGAGAAATAGCCGTTGTCGAAGATCAGGATGAAGTGGCACGGCCTGTCGCCGAGGCATTCGAGCATGTGGCCGTGGCCCCGGGGGAAGTACCAGACATCTCCGGGCCCGAAGTCGTTCGTCTCGGCGTAACCCCGGGGCTCGACGACCGTGGTGCGCACGCCCCCCTCGATGACGAAGGCCCACTCGGCCGCCGTGGCGTGCCAGTGCAGCTCGCGCATCGCCCCGGGCTCGAGCACCATCGAGACGCCGGAGATCCCCTTGGAGATCGGCAACTGCTCGACCGTCGCCTCCTTGCCGGAGCTCTTGCCGATGACCTTCCCCTTCGACTTCTCCAGCTCGAACTTGAAGGTCGGCAATTCCTCGCCCGAGAGCAATCCATCGGGGACGTTGTTCATGAAGCTCGGATCGCCGGCCTCGGCCGGCCCCGAGCCGGCGAGGCCTGCCGTCGCGGCGGCCGCGATCGCCGCGGTCCCTCTCAAGAAGTCCCGGCGTTGGAAGCTCGACATGGGATCTCCTCGCTCGATGGTTGCGGATAGAAGGTCAACTCGGGAGACGATAATCGCTCGAACCGAGCGATGCGTCCGGGGCTCCGCCTGGAGAGCCCAATCTTCAGGGACCTTGACCCGCTCCCGGGGGCGTGTCGGGTGATCTCGTATCCGCCGACGTGTTCGATCACGCCCGCCTCGACTACCGGCCGGGCAGGGCGACCGGCTGCACCTGCGTCCCCTCCGGCATCTCGTCCCTGGGGTTGACGGCGACCTTCTCCCGGACGTCGATACCGGCGAGGATCTCCGTCTCGAGGCCGAAGTCGCGACCGAGTTGTACCGCCCGGTAGTGGATTCGATCCTGGGCATCCAGGACGACCAGTTTGGGCCCGTCCGACCGGGTCACCAGGGCCGCGGCCGGGACGACGACCGTGGGGACCTGGCGCTCGAAGAGGAAGCGGACCTGGAGGTACATGCCCGGCCGCATCGCCCCGTCGGGGTTGCGGACCTGGACCTCGGTCAGGAGGGTCCGGGTGCCGGGGTCCAGGGCGCTGGCGGTTCGCGTGACGGTGCCGGCGAAGGTCTGCTTGGGGTCATCCCTCCGATAGACGATGGCCGTCTGGCCGACCTTGACGTCGGTCGAGAACATCTGCGGGACGTTCGCGAAGACGCGCAGCGTGTCCATCTGGACGATGTGGAACATCTCGCGGGACGTGGTCGAGCTGTCGGCCGACACCAGGTCGCCGGGGTCGAAATTCCTCGCGGTGACGATGCCCGAGAACGGGGCGATCACCTTCTGGAACGACCGCAGGGTCTCCAGCCGATGAATGTTGGCCTCGTTCATCTTCAGGCCGGATTCGGCCGCCTTGACGTTGGCGTCGGCGACCCTGTCCCGGGCGAGGAAACCTTCGTGCTCCTGGGCGGTGGCGGCCTGCCTGGCCATCAGCCTGCGCGACCGGAGCAGCTCGGCGTCGGCGAGTGCCGAGCTGGCCTGGTCGCGCTCCAGGTTGGCCAGGGTGAGGAGCTGGGTGGCGCGGGCCTGCTCGAGCTGGGCGTCGACCTCCGGCGAGGAGATCTCCGCCAGGAGGTCGCCCTCCTTGACGCGGTCGCCGATGTCGACCCGACGGCTCTTGAGATAGCCCGCGGTCCGGGCATAGAGCGCCGCCTCCATGAGCGGGTGGCAGTCGCCCGGCAAGACGCGTTCGGTGGTGGCCGAGGCCGCCTTGGCGTCGACCACCGGGACGCGGGGCAGCGCGGTGGAGACCTCGGCCGCGGCCGCATTGAGCTCCTTTTCCCGGTCCAATCGCGGGCGAATCCCGGCGACCAGGCCCCCCGCCAAGGCGGCGCCGGACAGCATGATCCCGACCAGCAGGAGCCACCACACGGTCCGGACTCGGGCCGGGGCCGCGATCGGATCGGACGGCGGACCCGCCACGGCTTGCCCGCTCGCGTCCGCGGCGAATCGCCCGTCAGTCATCACTTCGCTCATCATCGTCCCTCCCCCGGGGCCAGGATCTCGTTCATGCTCGCGTGCGATCGACCGTTCGTGGCATGGGGCCTCGCGGCCGTGCCGAGGGCCGCCTCGGCCGGCGACTCGTCCATCTCGTCGTCGCCCGGCTCCCGGGCCGGCGGCTTGCGGCGGAGGACCGAGTAGGAGACCGGCACGAAGATCAAGGTGAAGACGGTGGCCACCAGGAGGCCGCCGATGACGGCGCGGCCCAACGGGGCGTTCTGCTCGCCCCCCTCGCCCAGGCCCAGCGACATCGGCAACATGCCGACGATCATCGCCAGGGCCGTCATCAACACCGGCCTGAGCCGCGTCGCCCCCGCGGCCAGGGCGGCGGCGCGGGCGTCGAGCCCCTCGCGTCGCTGCTCGTTCGCGAAGGTGACCACCAGGATGCTGTTGGCCGTGGCCACCCCGATGCACATGATCGCGCCCATCAGGGCGGGCACGCTGAGCGTCGTCTGGGTCAAGAAGAGGATCCAGAGGATGCCGGCCAGTGCCCCGGGGAGCGCGGTCAGGATGATGAACGGGTCCACCCACGATTGGAAGTTCACCACCATGAGGAGGTAGACGAGCAGGATCGCGAAGACCAGGCCGGTCGCGAGCCCCAGGAAGGAGCTGTTCATGCTCTCGGCCTGGCCTCGGATCACGATCGTGCTGCCCTTCGGCAGGCCCTTCTTGGCCGCGTCCACGATCCGCTGGACGTCGTTCGAGACGGCCCCGAGGTCGCGCCCCTGGACGTTGGCGTAGACGTCGAAGGTGGGCTGGACGTTGTAGTGGTTGATGTTCGCCGCCTCCGTGCCCCGGCTCAGGACCGCCAGGTTGCCGAGGAGCTGGGTCGGCTGGTCGGGCGTCCCCAGGGCCCTCGCCGCCGGGCCGTTGCGGGCCGACGCGGCCTGCCCTTTGATGATGGGCGTGCTCATCAGGGTGTCGACCGAGTTGATCCGGTGTTCCGGGGTCTGCACGGCCACCCGATAGTTGACCCGATTCTCCGGGCTGACCCAGAAGTTGGGCGCGACCTGGTTCGTCGAGCTGAGCGAGACGAGCACGCTGCCGGAGACGTCCTGCTGGGTCAGCCCCAGGCCGGACGCCATGATCCGGTCGACGTTCAGGCGGAGGTCCGGGATGTCGGTGATCTGCTGGACGTGGACGTCGGCGATCCCGGGGACCTTCGCCATCTCCCGGCTGAGCTGCTTGGCGACGACGAGGTTAGCGTCGCGCTTGACGCCGACCACCTGCACGTCGATCGGGGCGGGCAGGCCGAAGTTGAGGATCTGGCTGGTGATGTCCGCCGGCTCGAAGTAGAACGTGCAATCCGGGAACCGCCGGGGCAGCTCGGCCCTGAGCCGGGCGACGTGACCCGCGGTCGGCCGGTGCTCCGGCTTGAGCGAGACGAGGATCTCGCCGTCGGCGTCGCTGACGGTCCCGGTGTTGAGGAAGGCCATGATCGTGAACGACTGCGTCTGGCCGATGTTGTCGAGGATCAGGGCCCGCTCGCGGTCGGGGACGACCTCGCGGATCACGTTCTCGACCTCGCCGAAGATCCGCTCGGTCTCCTCGACCCGGGTGCCGGAGGGGGCCCGGACGTGGAGCCGGAACTGCCCCGCGTCGACGCTCGGGAAGAAGTCCCGGCCGATCCAGGGGGACAACGCCAGCGACCCCAGGCCGAAGCCCATCATCACGACCGCCGTCGCGACCCGGTGGTCGAGGGCCCAGCCGAGCAGGCTCCGGTAGGCCAGCCGGAATCGCTCGAATCCGCGGTTGAACGCGAGATGGAACAAGGATGGGTGGCGGATCACCGACCACGGCGTGAGCCGGGCCGGGACCGGTCCCTCATGGCCCCCCCGGGCCACGGCCTCCTTCGGCAGCAGGTAGAGGACCATGGTCGGGACGAGGGTCCGGGACAGGATGTAGGAGGCCAGCATGGCGAAGACCACCGCGAGCGCCAGCGGCGTGAACAGGAAGGCCGCCGGCCCGGTCAGGAACACCACCGGCACGAAGACGATGCAGATGGCCAGCGTCGAGACGAGGGCCGGCATCGCGACCTGGGCCGCCCCGTCGAGGATCGCCCGGCGGAGCGACTTCCGCATGCCCATGTTGCGGTGGACGTTCTCGATCTCCACCGTGGCGTCGTCCACCAGGATGCCGACCGCCAAGGCCATGCCGCCCAGCGTCATCGTGTTCAGCGTATAGCCCAGCGCCCAGAGGGCGATGATCGAGGCGAGGATCGACAGGGGGATCGAGATGGCCACGATCAGCGTGCTCCGCCAGGAGCCCAGGAACAGGAGGATCATCAGGGCCGTCAGCCCCGCGGCGATCGCCCCCTCCTTGAGCACCCCGTCGACGGCCGCCCGGACGAAGATGGACTGGTCGAACATGAGTTCCAGCTTCAACTCCGGCGGGAGCTGGGCCTGGATGGCGGGCAAAGCCGCGCGTACGCCCTCGACCACGCCGAGCGTCGAGGCCCCCTCGCCCTTGAGGATCGTCATGAGGACCGCCCGGCGGCCGTCCCGGCGGACGATGTTGGTCTGCACCCGGTAGCCGTCCGTCACGTTGGCCACGTCCTTGATGTAGATCGGGACGCCGTTGACGGTGCGGATCGGGATCTCGTTGAACGACTCGATTGTGTCCGGGCTGCTGTTGAGCTTGACGACGTATTCCCGGGCCCCCATCTTGGCCGTCCCGGCCGGGATGATCAGGTTCTGGCTGCCGATGGCCGCGCCGACGTCGGACGGCGACACCCCCTGCGCATAGAGGGCGTCCGGGTCGAGGCTGACCATGATCTGCCGCTCACGACCTCCCCAGGGCTGCGGGACCCGGGCGCCCTGGACGGTCCCGAGCCGCTGGTTGATGAAGTTCTGGGCATAATCGAAGATCTGCTGCTCGGTCAGGGTGTCGCTGCTGATGGCGATCTGGACGATGGGCACGCTGGTCGCGCTGTAGCGGACGATGAACGGCGGCGTGATCCCCGGCGGCATCACCTTCAGGAGCATCTGGCAACTGGCCGTCACCTGGGCCTGGGCCTCGGCGATGTTGGCCCCCGGCCGGAAGTAGATCCGGATCACCCCGACCCCGCTGAGCGCCTGGCTCTCGATATGCTCGATCCCGTTGACCGAGGCGGTCAGGATGCGCTCGTTGACGAAGACGATTCGCGTCTCGATCTCGTCGGCGGGCATGCCGAAGTACGACCAGACGACGCTGACGACCGGGACGTCGATGTTTGGGAAGATGTCCGTCGACATCCGGTTGATGCTGACGGCGCCCAGGACCACGATCAGCAGGGCCGCCACGACGAACGTGTAGGTCCGGCGGAGGGCCAGCCTGACGATCCACATGAATCGAACCTCCTGGTCGGGTGTCGACGGCCGAGAATTGACCGCCCTCCCCCGCCGGCCGGGGCGGGGGAGGGCCCTGCGATCCGGTCCCTCATGCTGCCCGCGGTCGACGACCCGGGCCCGGCCGCCGACGACTCCGGCTTGTCCATCGCCGCTACCACGAGGGCGAACGCAATCGGGCCGGTCGACCGCGTCTCCCCTCGCCCCCATCGATCCTCATCCGGCCCGGGATTCCCGCGCCCCATCTCGCCCCGGCGCCCGACGGGGAGCGACGGCATCGGGCCCGGCGAGGGGGGCGATCCCCGTCGACGGCCCTCTCGGTGCTCTCGTCGGGGGCCGAGGTGGGGATTTGACGCTCGCCGGCGATCGACTGACAAGCGATCGAGAGGGCTAGCGGGGCGAGTCCGATCACGAGGGGCCAGAACACGAGATTGAACATCGTCCGCCTCCGCTTGCCCTTTTCCCATCGAGCATGAGGCCGTGGCACACCCGGGGCCCCCGGCGGGGCCTCTCGGGCCTCCGCCTCTTGCTCTCTCCCTTCCTCCTGCGAAGAATGGCGGGGAAGTCCTTCATTAATTTTTGCGGAGAGGTCATGGGGACCGGCCCAGGGCAGGACTTGACATTGATCCTGGGGAGGGCCCGGGCCGGGGACGAGCGGGCCAGGGGAGAACTCATCGCGCTGGTTTATGAGCAGTTGCGCCAGGTCGCCGCCCGCCTGATGCACCGGGAACGCACCGACCATACCCTCTCGCCCACCGCGGTCGTCCACGAGGCCGTGATCCGGCTGCTGGGCGATGCCGTCTTCGACAAGTCCCCGGACCGCGCCTACCTCTTCGCCTCGGCCGCCCGGGCGATGCGCGAGGTCCTCATCGACCATGCGCGACGGAGGGCCGCCGACCGGCGCGGAGGGGGCTGGAGTCGCGTGCCGCTCGACCTGGTGGTGGACTACTTCGAGGGGCAGGGGCTGGACATCGTCGCGGTCCACGAGGCGCTCGATCGCCTGGCCACGCTGAACGAGCGCCAGGCGCAGGTGATGACCCTGAGGTACTTCGGCGGCCTGAGCGTGCCCGAGGTCGCCGCGTCGCTCGAGGTCGCCGTCGTCACCGTGGAACGGGACTGGCGGCTGGCACGCGCCTGGATTCGCGACCAGCTCCAGGGATGGGACGGATGACGCCGGACCGCTGGCGACGGATCGACGACCTGTTCGACGCCGCGCTCCGGATCGACCCATCCGGTCGTGACGGCTGGCTCCGCGTCGCCTGCGGCGACGACGACGACCTCCGGGTCGAGCTTCGCCGCCTCCTGGCCCAGGACGAGCGGGCGGACCGGGACGGGTTCCTGGAGCCTCCCGACGCCGGATCGCCCTCCCCGGGCCTGACGGCGAGCTGGCCCCCCCGCTCCGGCCCGGGAGTTCCCCCCGTGCCCGGGCGCGACGACCTCGGCGACGAAGCGCTTGAGGATTCCGGCGGCTTCGCCCCCAGGGCGGCGATCGCCGGCAGCAAGGCCCGGCCGACGGCCGCGTCGCCATCGTCGACCCGGGCCCGGCTCCGCGAGGTGCCGTTCATCCACGTCCTCCTCCTGGGGATGATGCTCTTCTGGACCCACGCCGTCCTCGGCGATGACGATCCCCAGATCTTCTTGAGCGTGGCGATCGCCCTCCCGATCCTCGGGTCCTTCGTGGCCTTGCTCTCGAGCCGGTATCCCCTCTCGACGACACGGCTCAAGGCCATCGAGCTGGGCATGACGGCCCTGTTCGCCGGCCTGATGACGCTCATCCAGTACCGGCTCATGCTCGCGTACTCGCTCCGCAAGGACCCGATGCTCGCCCAGTTGACGATGAAGAATGTCGTGCTCCTCGACTGCATCCTGATCCTCACCTACGGCCTCTACGTCCCGAAGAGCTGGCGACGTGCCGCGCTCGTCGGGGTCTCGCTCGCGACGCTCCCCTTCGGGACCTTGCTCGTCCTGATCCGGCAGGACCCCCAGGCGATGGGCTGGCTCTGGCGAGGGTGGAACAGGAGCGTGACGCCGAGGATTCTCCTCTTCAGCCTCGATGCGATGATCCTGCTCGTCGTCGCCGCGGGCTCCGCCTTCGGGGCCCGCACGATCTCCCGACTGCGGCGGCAGGTCGTCGAGGCCCGCCAACTCGGCCGGTATCGCCTCCTGAGACGGATCGGCGCCGGCGGGATGGGAGAGGTCTATCTCGCCGAGCATCAGCTCCTGAAACGCCCCTGCGCCTTGAAGCTCATCCGGACCGGAGACGTTTCCGACCCGAAGGCCCTGGAGCGCTTCGAGCGCGAGGTCCGGATCACGGCCACGCTCTCGCATCCGAACACGGTCGAGATCTACGATTACGGTCGGACCGAGGACGGGACCTATTACTACGTCATGGAATACCTGCCGGGCCTGAGCCTCGAGGAGCTCGTCCGCCGTCACGGGCCGCTCCCGCCGGGACGGGTGGTCTACCTCTTGCGCCAGGTCTGCCTCGCCCTGGGCGAGGCGCACGCGGCGGGCCTGATCCACCGCGACATCAAGCCGTCGAACATCTTCGCCGCGCGGCGCGGGGGGATGGACGACGTGGGAAAGCTCCTCGACTTCGGCCTGGTCCGCCTCAGGGCGCCGGAGAAACCGCCCCACCTGAGCGAGGAGGGCCAGATCCTGGGCACCCCGCTGTTCATGTCGCCCGAGCAGGTGACCGGCCGCCCGGGCGTCGACGGCCGGAGCGACCTCTACTCGCTCGGCGCGGTGGCCTACTATCTCCTGACCGGTCGCCCGCCCTTCGAGGGGAGCGGGATCGGGGTCCTGATCGCGCACGCTCGCGATCCGGTGGTCCGCCCCTCATCCGTCCGGCCCGGAATCCCCCCCGACCTGGAGCGGGTGGTCCTCCGCTGCTTGTCCAAGGAAATGGCCGATCGATACTCCGACGTCAAGGACCTCGAACGCTCCCTCTCCGACTGCGAGTGCGCAGCGGACTGGGACCAGGACGCCGCCGCCCGATGGTGGCGAGGCGCAGGTCGAGGGCCGGAAGTAGGGGCGGGTTTCGACTGACCGGTCCGGGCCAGCTGATGAGGATCTGGTGAGCCGTCCGTGCTCACCCCGCGCCGCGGGAGAGCCGGATTTGCCGAGGTTCGAATCCCAGGCGTTGAGCTTCAGGACAGCCTATCCGGAACGGTGCTTGGTGGGATTTGGTTGGGATCGCGTATGACGCGAACTTGGAAGCTCAATCCTCAGTAAGCCACTGAGGATGCGCATTTCAGGCCGCGCCAATGGGTACGCTTGAGTCGCGTTCGGCGAGGGAGTTGAGGAATGGGCGATACAGGACTCGAACCTGTGACCCCCAGCGTGTCGAGGTGGGGTGACGAAAGCGAGTTAAGCTGTTTTTTTGCAAAGGGTTGCGGATTGAAACAAGCTGAATTCCTTTTCCAGAGTTTTGCAAGATTTCCCGTGTTTTTCGGTCTCTTATTAGGGTTTTGCTACCGGGTAGTGAAACTCCTCAAGTTGGGCAGGTCCTTTGGGTTTACCCGAACGGAGGGCCTGGCTATACTCTCGCCACGAAAACCACCTCCTTGTCCTCTACTCCGCCGACGGAAGGCGAACGCGTGTCGGTCTCCGTCCAACCCCACGCCTGGAGGATTTCAACGCTTTGAACAAAAGGGTAGACAGGGAGGAAGACGGAGAGTCCATGCTACCTTGAGTGCAAACAACCAAGCTGGAGCCACTCCGTTGCGATTTCCGTTGCCAGTAGTCAACGTCGCCACTGGTCGAGAAGAACAAACGGACCTAAAATCAAATGGTTTCGGCCTTTGACTTTACAGCTCAAGTGATCCTGAATAGTCGCACTCACGGAACGAGATGGCTGGCACCGAGAGTCGGCGACTCTTGATTCTGAATGTAAAATGAAGAGTCGGCATCGTTGCAGAGGACAAGTCCGGCGTGCTAGCTTCATGAGCTATTCGGCCTTCAGGATCTCCTCAGCAGGACAAAACAGGGCTCGCTCAAATCAACTCATTTGGAAGCTTATAAGTGACCGAAGAATTGAATGAAGATAAGTCCGAGCCTGAGATTTTCGGGCTACCGCTTGATCGCTTCAAGGCAGCGATTGAAGCGATGGTTGACTTACGTGATTCAGGGAAACTTTTGTTTTTTTTGACTAGGAGGGGCTGGGTCAGGTTGGTAGGTGACAATGAAGAGTTTATGCAGAAATATGCTGAACTCGCAAAAGACAAATTGATTGACATTGATAAGGCGAAAAGAGCCCAAAGCGAGATCCAAAGCCTCATCTCAGCGATTCTTAGAATATCAAATATTGAAGGAGTGTTGGATCATCTCGAAAGGTACCATCGCGAAGACTTCCGATCGAAGAAGGAATTGAAGATCGAATTTCGAGCGAGACAACGATCAAAAATTGAAATTGCGACCGAGAAAATCGTCACTCATGCGATGAGGCAACGCTCGATGCGGTTGGCGACAGCGACGGGTGCTTGCGTCGAAGAGATGGATTACGAAATCGTGAGCGAACGCGAAGACTCTTTTAGGGAACGATCTGTGAAAGATCCGTTCCTACGATTTAGATTGCGCTACACTGAGGGCTCAAAGAGCGAGATGCAATATCTCGGCTTTTTTTTCTCCGCCGAAGGTCCCGAGCCAACTGCACCTGTCTTCGAATTTGAGTGCGACACATCGGATATTGACCTCCTGATCAAGCGATTGACCGAAGCCAAAGACCGCCTGCTCCAAGTCGGAGCTGCAAGAAATGGAGATCCCGATGTCTAACATTTTCGATGATGTGCGAGAATCAGATACAACTCCTCAGCATGCTGAAGAGTGGGCCAACATCCCGCTTTCCCATCACGGCGGCAGCGGAGAGCCATTCTTCTCGGGCGGTTGGGCGTTAGAACCAGGCACGATCCCGCCAGCGGATTTCGAGATGGCACGGAAAGCGATAATCAAGCAATTGAGTTATCTGCGACGGTTTCATCGCTCGAACCAACAGGTTACAATTCAAGGAAAGGGGGATAATGTCCCCCCTACTCGAACGCATTCGGATGATGAGGAGAAAAGGCTCAGCCGCGGTCAAGTCGATCAACTCAGCTTGGAACGCGACAAACTGAGGGAGGAACGGAACAAATTAGCCATCGAGAATCAATTCTTGCGATCACGCGTCGCAGAACTGGGCCGCCTTGCTTCTCGCGAAACGCACAGGTATGACCAGCTATTATCCGGCCACAACGTGGCACTCGAGAGGAGCAAGAAAGATCAGCAGACAATCGACAATCTTGTTCAATCATTGGTCGAAAGGGGAAGGAGCAACGATTGCCTGCTTTCCGGGTTCATTACCCGCCCCGGAAGCCGCGTCAGGATGTGTCAGACCTATGAAGGGATCGTCGAAAATGTCCATAACGACCGGGTCGTCGTAATCTACAATGTCGACGGCGACGTCGTGGAGCAGACTTACGAAAAGAATCAGTTCGTCGATGGATTGCTACCTTGCTCAGGAGTTCGATTGGCCGTGTTCGTGAGCGTGGCTGAAGTTCAGCCGAGATCCGTTGCCCCGCCAGAGGAGTCTATTGAGAGTGATGAGCGTGCCATCTCCCGCAGGGAACCCCTCAGCGGCCCAACCGAATTCTGATAAGTTGTCGCTGCATTTTTTCATTTTTTCCTGTGGTCAAGGCGATACGATTCTCGTGCGGCTACCCGATGATCGGTGGATTTTGATCGATTGTTTCCTGCCTAAGCAATTCGGAATTCGAGACAGATTTTTCAAGTTCCTTGAAGAGGAAAAAATAAAAACATTTGATTTTATATTCCAAACACATCCGGATTATGACCATTACCACGGCATGCAAGCGGTAATCGAGCATTTTCTCGCCAAAGGCGAGAGTATTGGGTGCTATCTTGATATTGGCTTGGACGCAAAACGAGTTCAACATATTTTGAATAATGGCCTCTTTGGTAAGGAGTATCAATCGCTCCAAGACAAGTTGGGTGAGCTGTTTGATTCAGGAAGCACCCGATATTTCGAACTAACCTCATCTTCTGCGCCATTAACTCCCAAGGGATACAAGGGAAAGATAGATTTCATACCTATTGGCCCCGATCCGGCGGATAAAAGGAGGTTGACTGAGGGTAATTTAATTAAATACAGAAAAAATCCTACTACCAAGTTGGAAACTAATGAACTATCCCTTGTCATCGTCCTGTCGGCTCGGACCGCTGGTAAGTCATTCAACGTATTGTTGTGCGCCGACGCAGGAACTGAAGCCATCGATCATGCTCTTGAAGTTTGGAAACACCACGCTGCGGATTATGGGATCGCTGCTGAGTTCGATGCAATAAAGATTCCACATAATGGATCGATAAATTCTCGAACGCCAAATCTTTGTCGGATGAAGCGTGCAAACCTAGCTATGGCTGTAGCATCTGCTGATATGCGTGGGCCATTACCGGATAGGGAAGTGTTGCGAGAATTTCTGCAAATCGGATGGTCGGTCATGTCTACGACGAGCAAGAGAACCAAGAAGAGGCCCTCGCTTCCCATGACACTTGCTAACCGCGGCACCGATGACGAAGCCGAGGTCTTCCGCAACACAATTAAGATCAGCTGGGATTCTGAAAATGGGATGTCGGCTGAACCGGACGGGGCCAGAATTCGAGCTGAGGATCTTGACCATTACGGGACGGCGGTTTCATAAAGCAGCCTTTGGCAGCGGCCATTCATTACCCTCTCGCCTGCCCACGCGGGCACCGGCAGGCCGAAAGATACCGCCGCCGTAGCCCGAAGGGTTGCCTTGACGGCGATGGGGCCGCAAGCCCCATCTTCGGCGCAAGAAAAACCCCAGCCGGGAGGGTTGGGGGTATTTGTAGTAGAAGTGACCGCAAGTGCTTTTTTTCAAAGGGAGTTGCAGCAACTGACTGCCGGAGTTGCTGAGAGTTTCGCTGCCGCCGCAAATCATTGTCAGTCAACGACCTAAAATCGGATCCCGGCCAGTTTCACTACCGTTTTGCTATCGCTCTCTTAATTCCTACGGGTAACTTGTCGCCGCAAGTCTCTTTGCGGCAACCGTTTACAAATGGGCGATACAGGACTCGAACCTGTGACCCCCAGCGTGTCGAGCTGGTGCTCTAGCCAACTGAGCTAATCGCCCTCAAGAGGCTAAATACTACGGGATTGGCGGAGGATGTCAATCCGAGTTTGGCCGTCGAAATTTTGCTCCGACTCAGGGCGATTCGGTCAGGCGGGAATCCTGGCGGATCGTGAGCGTCTTCGCGGGGCGGCCGTCGCTCGGGCCGACGGTGATCTCGGCCTCGAAGCCGCCGGGCGTTGGGCGGACCTGGGGCTTGCCGTCGCCGGGCGGGGATGGCTCGTCGGGCAGGCCGAGGGCTTCGAGGGTGGGGGCCCAGGCCTGGTTCTTCTTCTGATAATCTTTCTGGGCGCGGTAGATCTGCATCAGGCGGTCGCGAGCGGCCAGCGTGGGGTCGGGGCGGAAGGTGGCCCGGCCGGGGGCCTCGGTGGAGAACTGGACGTACCCCCAGCGCTCGGGGCGGTGCATGTCGATGGTCCCCTGGGGCGACCAGACCCAGTTGGCCTCGGGCTTGTTGGGGACCTTGCGATACTCGGACCCGGCGACGGTGTGCTCCCATTCGACCCGGGAGAAGTTGACCCGCCAATGGTCGCCGTCGCGGGGGGGGGCCGGGCGGTGGGCTCGTCCGGCCAGGACCTTCCAGGGGATGGCCAGCTCGACGGTCCACGACTCGTCGACGCCGGCCGGGTCGTTGAGCTTGCCGACGACGTGGGTCCCCTTCTTGAGGCCGGGGATCTCCCAGGCGTCGACGGCCGGGCCGCCGTCGCGGTAGGGCTTCTCGAGGAGGAGGTCCCACTCGGTGTTGAGGGCGTTGATCTCGATCTCGGAGTATTCGTGGTTATCGCCGTCGGGGTCGATGAAGACCTCGAAGTCGTTGTCGTGGAAGATCACCGAGTCGTGTCTGGTGAGGGTCCCCCAGACGTGGGGCTCGGCCAGCTCGGCGGCGACGTAGAAGTAGTCGTCGTCCCAGAGCATCTTGGCCCGGGTCCGGAACCGGGGCCGGGGCTTGGCGTCCCCCTCGATGTCGACGAAGTCGTCGGTCCACGGGGCGTCGGCCCACGAGGCGTCGTCGAGCTTGCCGTCGACGACGACGAGGGTCCTGGCCCGGACGGAGACGTAGCCCTTGGGCGCGGGATCTCCCGCCCCGAGGGCCGTGAGGATCGCCATCGCGGGGAGGATGCCCAGCTTGTGCTTGGTCAATTGGCCGCTCCCGTCGGGCCGAGGATGTCGGGGGAATCGCCCCGGATCGGTCGCAGTCTAGCGGACCCGGGGGCCGGTTTCGAGGGCCCGGGGCGGGCCTTCCGCGGCGTTCGAGGGCGGGAAGTGTGCTAAGCGGGCCCCTCGGGGGGCGATTTATAGGGATGGACGACCCATCCGGGGCCCGTCTCGATCCGACCCGGCCGCCACCACCGAGACGCCCGCCATGAACTGCTCCGCCGCACGCCTCGCTGCCAACCGCGCCAACTCCCTGAAGTCGACCGGGCCGAGGACCGAGGAGGGCAAGGCCGCCTCGCGCGGCAACGCCCTCAAGCACGGCCTGGCGGGCGAGGGGATCGCATTACCCGCCGAGGATGCCGCCGAGGTCGAACGCCGATTCGTGGAGATCGAGGCCGAATTACAGCCGGACGGGGAAATTGCCCACGCCTTGGCCCGCCGGGTCGCCCTGCTCTCGATCCGGATGGAGCGGTGCGTCGTCCACGAGTCCGCCGCGATCTCCGACCGCGTCCGCTCGGCCGAGGGCGACTTCGACGAGGCCCGGACCCGCGAGGTCGACCGCCTGATCGAAGACCTCGACGCCGACCCGGCCGCCCACCTCCGCCAGCTCCGGCGGATGCCCGAGGGGGTCGACCGCCTGATCGTCATCTGGCTGGCACTCCGGGCGGACCTGACCTGCACGGCGGAGGACCGCTGGCGGCCGGCCCACCGGCTGATGGCGGAGAACCTGACCGGCCGTCGGCCCGGCGACTTCGGGATCGGCCGCGTCGAGGCGCTCACGCGGGCGATCCGGGGCGACTTCACCCACCTGACTTTGGGCGAAGGGGTCGGGCTCGACGACCGGGCCCGATCGAGCTGGGCCCGCGAGCGGATGGGCGAGCTGATCGACTCCGAGGTGGAAGGGCTCCGGGCCCATCGCGCGACGCTGGACCTGGAGGCGATCGATCGGTCGCGCGCCGGGGCGGCGTCTCGCGCCCTCTTCGACGGCTCGAAGGAGGCCCAACTCGCCCGGCGGTACGAGGCGGCGGCCGAGCGCGGGTTCTACCGGGCGCTCCGCGAGCTGCGGCGGGCCCCGGCCACGACGGTCGTGAAGCCTGATGCCCGGGGGCCGGGGCCGGGGCCGGACCTCGCGGTCGCCGAGGCCGAGCTGTTGGCTTCGTTCCGCGCCGCGGAGGCGAGCGGCTTCTTGCCCGGCCATCGGGCCGAGAAGCGGCGTCCCGACCCCTCCCGGGCCCGGTCGATGACCCCCTCGCGGACCGGCCCGACCGGCCCGGGCCGGCCCCGGGACGCCTCGACGATCGTGGTCGGGCGGGCCTGAGGCCGGAATCGGCCGTAAACCCAAGGTAGGCGGTCCGATCGGGGCCGATCCCGGGTCGGCGGCGGGGGCCCATGTCCGTCGGGCGGACTTGCGAGCCGGGGCGGGGGCGTCTACCATGTCGGTTTCGGCGCTCGGCGCGAAGGCCCTTCGCAACGCTGGTCCTCGTCCGGCAAGGAGCCCATGCAGTACAACCCCGCCAACCCGCTCATCGTGCAGGGCGACCGGACGGTCCTCCTCGAAGTCGACAACCCCAAGTACGCCGAGGCCCGCGACGCCCTAGCCCCCTTCGCCGAGCTGGAGAAGAGCCCCGAGCACATCCATACTTACCGGCTCTCGCCCCTCTCGCTCTGGAACGCGGCGGCGGCCGGGATGTCGGCCGACTCGATGGTCGAGGCGCTCTCGACCTACAGCAAGTTCCCGCTCCCGCCCACGCTCGCCGTCGACCTGGCCGAGCTGGTCGGCCGGTACGGGCGGGTCCGCCTGCTCCGGGTCGAGGGGGCGCTCCGGCTCGTCACCAACGACAAGGCGCTCCTGGAAGAGTTGGCCCGCCGCAAGGAGGTCCGCGCCTACCTGGGCGAGCGGCTCGACGAGACCAGCTTCGCGATCGACGACGCGTTCCGGGGGGTGCTCAAGCAGGCCCTGATCGCGGTCGGCTACCCGGCCGAGGACCTGGCGGGATACACCGAGGGGGCCGCGTTGGAGGTGAACCTCCGCGACCATTCGGCGTCGAACCACCCGTTCAAGGTCCGCGACTATCAGCGGATGGCCGTCGACGCCTTCCACGCCGGCGGCGACGTCCGGGGCGGCTCGGGCGTGATCGTCCTGCCGTGCGGGGCGGGCAAGACCATCGTCGGGATCGCGGCGCTGGCCCTGCTCCGCAAGAATACGCTGGTCCTGACGACCAGCACCACGTCGGTCGAGCAGTGGCACCGCGAGATCATCGACAAGACCGACCTCGACGAGTCGATGGTGGCGACCTACACCGGCGAGTCCAAGGCGATCGCGCCGGTGACCCTGGCGACGTACCAGATCGTCACCTTCCGGCCCAAGAAGGACGGCGACTTCCCCCACTTCAAGCTCTTCAACGAGCGCGACTGGGGCCTGATCATCTACGACGAGGTGCACCTGCTGCCGGCGCCGGTGTTCCGGATCACCGCCGAGATCCAGGCCCGCCGTCGCCTGGGGCTGACCGCCACGCTGGTCCGCGAGGACGGCCGCGAGGAGGACGTCTTCAGCCTGATCGGCCCCAAGAAGTACGACGTGCCCTGGCGCGTCCTGGAGCAGAAAGGCTGGATCGCCGAGGCGAAGTGCCACGAGATCCGGATCGCCCTGCCCGCGACCGAGCGGATGGATTACGCCGTGGCCGAGTGGCGCGACAAGTTCCGCCTGGCCAGCGAGAACCCGGTCAAGGACGACCTCGTCGAGCGGCTCCTGGCCCGCCACGACGGCCCCGACGACCGCGTGATCGTGATCGGCCAGTACCTCAAGCAGATCCGCCGGATCGCCGAGCGGTTCGACCTCCCGCTCATCACCGGCCAGACCGGCAACAACGAGCGCGAGGACCTCTACCGCCGGTTCCGGACCGGCGAGGTCAAGCGGATGGTCCTCTCCAAGGTCGGCAACTTCGCCATCGACCTGCCCGACGCCAACGTCATGGTCCAGGTCTCCGGGACCTTCGGCTCCCGCCAGGAGGAGGCCCAGCGGCTCGGGCGAATCCTCCGGCCCAAGGGCGGCGACGACGTGGCCCACTTCTACACCCTCGTCACCCGCGACACCCGCGAGATGGACTTCGCCCACCACCGCCAGCTCTTCCTCACCGAGCAGGGCTACAGCTACGAGATCCTCGACGAAGGGGACATCGCCGCCGCCGCGGCCGGGTCGAGCGGGGCGCGGCGGTGAGATCCGGAGCGACGCATGCGATGGCTGACCTGGACGAGGCGTCAGTGGATTTTCTGGGCGATCTGGGCCCCGCTCACGCTGTTGCTCCTGAAGGCCGTCGCGAAGAACTGGCGGGTGTGGTCGGCTCCCCGGTGGGTCGTGGTGTTCTGGTCGATTTCGCTCGTCTGGTTGGCCTTCGGCTGGGCATTGGGTCTGCCCGTCGGCACGTTCGAGCGGTGGCCGAGGTGGACGACCCGACATTGGCTGGCGCAGATCTCCATCCTGGCCGTCTTGATGGGGTTCTTGGTGCCGTTCTTCCGAGTGACCCAAGAAGATGGTTATCATAAGCATGTTTGGTTGCACGTCCTCGACGGAGGCAACCCGGTCGGCTATGCGGTCGGCGATGTCCGGTCGCCGACCTGGCCGCGTTATCGGAACGCCCTCATGGGTCGCCCTTGGAGAGGGGTATCCTTCTGTCGACGGGCGGGAGGACGCCTCGGCGAGGTCTGCGGGCAGGCCCACCCGGAGTTGAAGGTGAGCCTCGGCCCCGGTCGGGCCGGGCTGAGGCCGTCCCCGGCCCTCGAAGCGGAGTACAATCGGTTGATGGCGATCGACTCTCGAGGTCGTCACGAGCAATGGGAGCGGTCGCCGCTCCGCGAGCCGGATGGCTCGCCACTCCAGTAGCCTGGCCGAGGATGTCCACCGATGCCCCCATCGCCCGTGACCCGAATCCCGGTCAAGCTCCACAAGCAGGTCGCCCTGATCCGCACGGCCGACCCGATCCTGGCCGAGGAATTGCTGGCCCGGAAGACCCTGGCCCGGCTGATCGCCGGCCGGCTCTCGGAGACGGTCTTGCTGGTCCGATCCGAGGAGGAGGACGCGGTCCTGGACGAGCTGCGTCGGATGGGCCACACGCCCCGCGTCGTGCGTTGAGAGGTGATCCGGAACACGGCGGTGATCCCGCCAAGATCGCGGAGGACAGTCCTTGTCGGGTGGATGAAATCCACCAATCCCCCGACGTGGCCCGGACCGTGGTGGATTTCATCCACCCGACAAGAGAAACCCGAGCCTCGTCGGCGCGACCTTCGAGGCCCGCTCTCGCGAGATCGACACCACCATCGAGCCGGAGGTGAACGGATGGACGCCGAGCAATTCCGGAGTGCCCACAAGCTCCGACCATTCCGCCCGATCACGATCCAGACGGCGTCGGGCGAAGCCTACACGGTCAAGCACCCCGAGGCGATGTGGCAGTCGCCCCAGGGGGGGACCGTCATCGTCGCGACCGGGGGCGAGAGCTTCGCGATGCTCGCCACCGAGCACATCACCGCGTCCCAGTTCGGCGAGGCCAAGGCCGGCGACACCTGATCCCGCGGCCTCGATCGGGGCCGTCCCAACGGGTGGATGAAATCCACCGATCCGCAGGCGTGGCCCGAGCATCGGTGGATTTCATCCACCCGACGAGATTGACCCGATCACGGAAGGGACGGACGGGCGGCGAAGGCCCGGATGAGCGTTATGACCGAGCCAGACGCCGAACCGACCGAGGTCCCGGGGCCGCCCCCGCCGCCCCCCCACCCGCCCCGGATCGCCTACCGGGCCGCGCTGAAGCGGTACGACGGCGCCCGGCTCGTCGAGATCCACGCCGCGCTCGGCGGCGCCGACCTCGGCGGCAAGCCCAACCGGCTGCCCGACGCCATCGCCGACCGCCTGACCGAGTCGCGGACCGCCGAGCGGCTGGTGGCCACGCTGGGGCACGGCCCGCGGCTGGCCCTCGGCCTGTTCGCGCTCACCGAGACCGCCGCGTGGCCCGGGCCCGGCCTGGCCCTGGCCCTGGCGTGCCTGGGCGTCCCGCCCGAGCCGGCCATCCGCCGGCTCCTGGAGCTGGGGCTGGCCTCCGTCCGGATCGGCGAGGCGTTCGACCCGGTCTACGACTACGACCGGGCCGTCGGCCCCCAGCTCGCCGCCACCACCTTGCTCGTCCACCCCTCGGTCCTCAACGCCGCCCGGACGATCCTCCCCGAGGGGGAGGGCCCGCCCGAGGCCGGCCCGGTCCGCCAGGTCCGCGAGGCCGACGGTTTGGAGCCGATCCTGCGGCTGGCCGCGGTCTGGCAGCGGATCGAGGAGGGGCCGATCCGCCAGACCCAGCAGGGGACCTTCTTCAAGCGCGACCGCGAGCGGCTCGAAGACGACCCGGTGCTCGCCGGGCCGATCACCGACGCCCTCGAACCGCTGCCCGACATGGCGTTGCTCTGGATCGCCCTGGCCCGAGGGGTCGCGCTGGTCGTCCCGGAGCCGGGGAGCGACCGCCTGGTCGCCGCCCGGCCGGACTTCTGGGGCGAGAACGCGGTCCACCTCCCGCAGATGATCGCGACCCGCTGGCTGGCCCTGCGCGACTGGCACGAGCTGGCCGGGATGAGGCAGGAGGGGAGCCCCGTCGACCTGGCGATCGCCTTCCTCCGCGCCCCGGTCCTGCTCCGGCTCGCCGCCCGGCCCGAGCCGGGATGGACCGCGCTGGCCGACCTCGCCGCGTTCCTCGACGGGGTCTGCCCGCGATGGGACCGGCCGCTGTTGTCCGACTCGGGGCCGCTCCGGACCGCCGGGGGCGTCGAGGCCCTCGCGGCGATCGTGCTCGGCCCCGCCTACCAGCTCGGCCTGGTCCGCGCGGCGGAGGAGACCGACGGCGGCCGGCGGGCGGTCCAGCTCACGCCGCTGGGCCGGTACGCGCTGGCGCTGGGGCCGCCGCCGCCGCCCCGGCCGACGTTCGACCACTTCCTGATGGTCCAGCCCAACTTCGAGCTGATCGCCTACCGCCAGGGGCTCACCTCGACCCTCATCGGCCAGTTCAGCCGGTTCGCCCGCTGGTCGCAGGTCGGCGCGGCGCTGGAGCTGAAGCTGACGCCGGAGTCGGTCTATCGCGGGCTCGAAGGCGGGCTGACCACCGCGGCGATGCTCGACCGGCTCGGCAAGCACAGCTCACGGCCGCTCCCGGCGGGGGTGGCCGAGGCCCTGCGGACCTGGGCCGGCCGCCGCGACCGGGTGACCTACTATGCGTCGGCCACGCTCGTCGAGTTCGCCTCGGCCGAGGAGCTGGAGGCGGCCCTGAAGCTCTTCCCCGAGGCGGGCCGGGTCCCGCCCGTCCGGATCTCCGACCGGCTGATCCTGGTCGAGGACGAGGGCACGATCCCCTTCGGCCGGTTCCGGATGGCCGGCTCGCGCGACTACCGCCGCCCGGCGGAGACCTGCGTCGACGTCGAGGGGGACGGCGTGACGCTCTCGCTCGACCTCGGCCGCTCCGACCTCCTCGTCGACGCCGAGCTCGCCCGCTTCGCCGACGAGCGGCCGAATCGCGAGCGGCCCGACGGGACGTCCGGCCCCCGCCGCTGGTTCGTCGTCTCCCCCGCCTCGCTCGCCCGCGCCGCCGAGAACGGGATGACCGCCGCCCAGATGGCCCGGTGGTTCACCCAGCGGACCGGCGAGGAGGTCCCCGCCGCGATCCGCCTGCTCCAGCACGCCGCCGGCGCCGACGTCGAGCCGTTCCCGACCCGACGCCCGTTCGTCATGACCACGCCCACGCCCGAGCTGCTCGACGGCCTCTTGCAGCACCCCGCCACCGGCAACTACCTCGGCGAGCGGCTCGGCCCGACCACCGCCATCATCCCCGACGACGGCATCGACGGCCTCCGCAAGGCCCTCCTCGGCCTCGGCCTCGCCCTCGGCGACCCGGCCGACCAACCCGGCGACGACGACGAACCGCGCGACCCCCGCCGGCCCGGGCGAGCCTGAGCCGGTCGGTCGGTCGGTCGGGACGATCGCGTCCCCTTGGGGAAAGGGGACTAACGCCCGCCCGGGAGATCCGATCTTATCCGAAGGGGGAAGCGAGCGAGCCCGGGCATGGAAAGCCGAACACCCGGACGTCGGTTTGCCGGAGATGACCGGGTCGCATCCGACTCCCTCCCGCCTTGCCCTTGCGGGGGATGGCCAGGAGCAAGAAAAACCGGGTCCACGTGCTCGGGACGGCAAGAGCTGGCGAACATCGAGTGCTGGGGTCGAGGCGATCCGGCCGATCGGGGAGGCGTTCAAGTCGACCCAGCCGGTCGAGCACCTTCCCTATTACCGTTTCACGTCCACAATACCCGATGTGGTCAACGCACGCGCCGGACCGTGATCGGGTCGGCGTCGCGCGATCGACCCTTCGGCCCTTCGAGACTCGCGGAAGCCACGACCATCATGAGCAGGCGAGACGGATGGGAAGGCATCGAGGGGATCGTCCTCGACGCGGTCGGGACCCTGATCGACCCGGTCCCTTCGGTGGCCCATGCCTACGCGGCGGCGGCGGCCCGGCAAGGCCTGGTCGTCGACGTGGCCGAGGTCAAGTCGCGGTTCCGCCAGCACTTCCGCAACGACGAGGTCGACGAGCAGCTCGGGCCGATGGTCACCGACGAGGCGATCGAATATCGCCGATGGCGGCGGATCGTCGCCAACGTCCTGCCCGACCTGCCCGACCTGGAGCGCGGCTTCGCCGAACTCTGGGACCACTTCGGCCGCCCCGAGGCCTGGCGTTGCTTCGCCGACGTCGCCCCCGGCCTCGCCGCGCTCCGCGAGGCGGGCGTCCCGGTCCAGATCGCCTCCAACTTCGACGGCCGGCTCCGGTCGGTCGCGCGGGGCTTGCCCGACCTGGCCGGCTTCGTCGACACCCTGGTCATCTCGGCCGAGGTCGGCCATCGCAAGCCGCACCCGACGTTCTATGCCGCCGCCTGCGCCGCCCTCGGGCTCCCGCCCGGCCGCGTCCTCTGCGTGGGCGACGACCCCGAGAACGACGTCCGGGGCGCCGAGCGGGCCGGGCTGCTCGGCGCCCTGCTCGATCGCGACGGCCGCCGGCCCTCGGACCTCGCCTGGCTCCCCGACCTCCACGCCCTCGCCGGCGCCCTGGTCGGCTCGCGGGCCGGGTTGCAGCGCCAGGCGAGGGGGACGGACTGAAGCGGGGATGAAGCCGTCGGCCCGGGTCCGTCATCCCGCCCCGCCCCGCCCCGCTCAGGACCGGATGAGGTCGAGCGTCGGGAACGAGCCGCCGAGGGCCTTGGCGGCGGGGCAGCCGAGCCATCGGTCGAGGAGGGTGGCGTACACGGAGCGGAAGTCGGTGTTGTAGACGAGGTCGCCCTCGCCCAGCTCGGCGAGGCTGGGGTACTTGCCGACGAGGCCGCCCTTGACCTTGGGCCCGACGAGGAACAGGCTCGACGCCGCGCCGTGGTCGGTCCCGCCGCTGGCGTTCTCGTCGACCCGGCGGCCGAACTCGCTGAAGACCATGACGACCACGCGGTCGGCCAGCCCGTGCTCGGCCAGGTCGCGTCGGAAGGCGGCGAGCGAGCCGGCGAGGTTGGCCAGGAGCCCGCCGTGGGCCTCGGCCTGGTCGGCGTGGGTGTCATAGCCGTCCTGCGAGGCGAAGAGGACGCGGACGCCCATCCGACCCGCGACGATCTGCGCCGCCCGCTTGAGCTGGTCGCCCAGCTCCCCCTCGGGGTACTCGACCTTCGACTCGTACTTCTCGGTGGCCTGCTTGAGCCGGTCGGCCGTGGTGTAGGCCGCCTCGGCCTGGCGACGGAGGAAGCCGAGCGGGCCGGGGGTGACGGGCCCGGTCGTCAGGCGGCGGCGGGCCTTGGCGGCGGCGGGGTCGTCCTCGGCCTGCTCGTTGAAGGCGTCGAGCTGGGCGACCACCGGCACGACCACCCTGTCGGCGCCGAACGCCTGCGGGAGCGAACCGGCCAGGCACATCCCCCGCGGCGTCGGGTCGCCGCCGCCGATCTCGGTCGCGTCGAGGCAGCGGCCGAGCCAGCCGGAGGTCGGCGGGGTCGGCTCGACGCTGGCCGTGTGCCAGATCTCCATCGACCGGAAGTGCGACCGGTCGGGCTTGGGGTAGCCCACCCCCTGGACGACCGCCAGCTCACCCTGCTTGAACAGCTCGGCCATCGGCCCCATCTTCGGATGCAGGCCGACGAGGTCGGACAGCTTGAGCACGTCCTTCTTGGGCAGGCCCAGCCGCCGCCGGTTCTTGTAATAGAGCGCGTCCTCGAACGGGACGACCGTGTTCAGGCCGTCGTTCCCCCCGGCCAGCTCGACCACGACGAGGACATGGTCGTTGCTGTCGGCCAGCCGGGACGCCTCCGCCGCCCTCGCGAACAGGCCGGGCATGGCCCCGCCCAGCGAGACGAACGAGAGCCCGGCGGCCCCGTGGCCCAGGAATCCGCGTCGGGTCATCGGCATGGGGTCGCTCCCGATAGAGAGAAGTGGGGACCGAAACGTTGATGGAAGATATCAAGATTCCTGATTTCAGACCGACGAGGAAAGGCTGTGCCCCGTAAGAGAGTCAAGCGGTTGGGCTTCTCGTCGGGCGGGCCTCGCTCCCTTAATTCTACTGTCCCAGATAACCGGCATTGGTCGTGTCCTACTCAAGTGGGAAAGGGCTGAAAGCCCATGTTTTCTTTAACGATTCAAGATCGTTGATCTATCCGGGAGCCTCTCGGAATTCGTAACTCAACAGCGATGAAGCGTCGACACAGAGAGCCGAGGTTTCGCTAGCGGTCAACCTTTCCCACTTGCCTGGGACACGACCGGTACAGCAGGATTACACAGATTGACTCGAATGGTACTAAGCTGAGGCGCAACGTCTTTCGTGGCAACAGTTTGTCTCCGAAACCAGACCGAAGCAGGCCACATCAATTTATCAAGTGATCTTATTTTCAAAATTTTCATATAGTCTGATTGTAGCACTTCGGCGATTCGGGGCGTTCGCTAATGGCGGATTTTTATCAATTGATCGTCGCCGCAAAGTCAGTAGCCGCAAGGAGATAATCCTTAGCTTAGTGCCATTCGCTCCTGACCCCTTTTCCGCCTTTTGAGGTGATATCAGCACGCCGTTTCGGTCCACTCGTCCAGCTCAACGCCAAATCCCAGCATCGCTTCTCGTTTGGCGCTTTCCAACGTCTCGTGCCAAGTGTCTGTGAAACACTTCAGGTTGGCATCGAGATAATACAAGAAGTACGCTCCGTCTTCTTCGGAGATCTCAAGCCAACTTGGATTGGGCAATCGATCTACCGGAATAACTTTGTTATCTACAATTGTAGCACTATAATTGTTGGAGGCTTCCAGAATTTTTCTAGTTTTGACTTGCAACTTCATGTCCAAAATCCTCCTTCAGCGTGTGATTAGCAAATGCAAATTTTCAAGCGGCGGCCCACCGTTTGGATTAGGCCATGTGGACAGCGTTGAGAGAGTTTGCGGGGTCTGGGCTATCGCATCAGGATCATCACCGATGCCAGATGAACAAACGATAAGAAGTTGCGCTTTGTCTTTTCGTACCGCGTTGCCAC
>JAABUX010002063.1_pt1 | contig 29037 bp, 27 predicted proteins | sample 5561851 | NCBI WGS metagenome assembly JAABUX01 (sample SAMN10711883, study PRJNA513361) | rock metagenome | isolation source: Antarctica rocks | place: Antarctica: Victoria Land, Richard Nunatak red sandstone | collected 2016-01-03 | reverse complement strand
TCTATTCTTATGCGCATTAATAATTCTTTGACGCAGATCGAGGGAGTATGCTTTCATCGTTGCCGTAACTAGTCAAGAAGTTTACCTATTTCAAGTGTACACTATCCGAATAAAAACCGCTGTAGTACTAGAGTCAAATGCAACTCCCGCTCCATCTTCATCAGTCCAATTGCCTAGCCGCTGCGTAAGTCGTCGATTTCGCTCTCCAGTCTCCCCGCCAGTCGGTGGCACAACAATCAGCTCTCCCTTAACCGTGCGCTCGAATTTAAGGTCTGGGTTAGCCTGACAGAGCTGATGGAATATCTCATCCGTCAGACGCAGCAGCGGTTCGAGGTTGAGGGTTATAACTGTCACCCGAGAACACCTCCCTTAGCGCCAAGTCGTTGCAATGGATCGTGGAACTGCCCTCGTAGTTACCTGTGATGGCCCTGTAACCAATCCGTTAAATCCTGTACTGAGGTGAAATCCAGCAGCGCTTCCCCCAGCTCTTCCAGTTGTGCAACAGGAAGCTGCTGAATCTGCTCCAGCAACTCTGGGGAACTCTGACCCAGCCGCCGTGCTAGCTGACGTAGGACTAGGTTGATCTCTCGCTGGAGCCCTTCTTGAATCCCTTCCTGCCTACCTTCCTCTCTGCCTTGCTGCTTGGCTTGTTGTTGGATTTCCTGATAGATTACCGATTCCCGCATGAGTTCCTCCCTCAGAAACCTCCGAATTAAGTCCTTATTAAACTTTAACCCTGCCAAGATTTCAGTATATGCCGAAATCTCCCGCTGCTGCTTTCGTTCCTTAATCAGCTCTACTTGAGCAGCAACTTGCTGCAGCAGGGACGTGGGTGCATTTGTCCTCGACAAGACTGCCAATGGTAGCAGAGCTGGATTAGCTAGCAGTGGTGTTGGGTCTTGCTCCCATATTCGTATTACCCGATAGCGATGCACAGTATTCCCCACGGCAAATTGCTCAGTGAAGACCACCTCCGAGATTGTGGGTTTGAGAAAGATCACCACCTGCTCGATCGGACGACAGTGCTTTCGGTATAGCCTGACCTAATAGTCCAGCATCCGCAAGGGCACAGATGGGTTAGATTTTGGCTCAGTCTGAAACTCTAGATGTAGGATTTGACCAAGTTGAGGCAGAAAGTAAACGGCATCAGAGCGAATCGGCTCCAGGCTCAACTCGGTCGGCAGTAGTTCGATGTCCTGTGCATCGACAGCCAACAGCCATTGGACGAGAGCAGAGGGATATTCAGCGGCGAGGCGTTTTAATACATTGTCGTAGGCCAAGGGTTTTTACGCTTCCAATCTTTATACGTGGTTGGATTGAAAATGAGCCTGCCGCGATCGCTCACTTGCAGACCTGCGCCTGTTCAGCATCAGGGCGATCGCCCAGTTCTATTTTGAAATTGTGCAGGTGCTCGCCAGACCTGTTTCTCTTGACCTTGCCGATAAATCTCAACCTGTTTACCTTTGGGGTAGATTAACCAACCCAGACGCGCGCTATTTTCCATTGCCTAGCCGCTGCTTAAGTCGTCGATTTCGCTCTCCAGTCTCCCCGCCAGTCGGTGGCATAACAATCAGCTCTCCCTTAACCGTGCGCTCGAATTTAAGGTCTGGGTTAGCCTGACAGAGCTGATGGAATATCTCATCCGTCAGACGCAGCAGCGGTTCGAGGTTGAGGGTTATAACTGTCACCCGAGAACACCTCCTTTAGCGCCAAGTCGTTGCAATGGATCGTGGAACTGCCCTCGTAGTTACCTCTGATGGCCCTGTAACCAATCCGTTAAATCCTGTACTGAGGTGAAATCCAGCAGCGCTTCCCCCAGCTCTTCCAGTTGTGCAACAGGAAGCTGCTGAATCTGCTCCAGCACCTCTGGGGCACTCTGACCCAGCCGCCGTGCTAGCTGACGTAGGACTAGGTTGATCTCTCGCTGGAGCCCTTCTTGAATCCCTTCCTCTCTGCCTTGCTGCTTGGCTTGTTGTTGGATTTCCTGATAGATTACCGATTCCCGCATGAGTTCCTCCCTCAGAAACCGCCGAATTAAGTCCTTATTAAACTTTAACCCTGCCAAGATTTCAGTATATGCCGAAATCTCCCGCCGCTGCTTTCGTTCCTTAATCAGCTCTACTTGAGCAGCAACTTGCTGCAGCAGGGACGTGGGTGCATTTGTCCTCGACAAGACTGCCAATGGTAGCAGAGCTGGATTAGCTAGCAGTGGTGTTGGGTCTTGCTCCCATATTCGTATTACCCGATAGCGATGCACAGTATTCCCCACGGCAAATTGCTCAGTGAAGACCACCTCCGAGATTGTGGGTTTGAGAAAGATCACCACCTGCTCGATCGGACGACAGTGCTTTCGGTATAGCCTGACCTAATAGTCCAGCATCCGCAAGGGCACAGATGGGTTAGATTTTGGCTCAGTCTGAAACTCTAGATGTAGGATTTGACCAAGTTGAGGCAGAAAGTAAACGGCATCAGAGCGAATCGGCTCCAGGCTCAACTCGGTCGGCAGTAGTTCGATGTCCTGTGCATCGACAGCCAACAGCCATTGGACGAGAGCAGAGGGATATTCAGCGGCGAGGCGTTTTAATACATTGTCGTAGGCCAAGGGTTTTTACGCTTCCAATCTTTATACGTGGTTGGATTGAAAATGAGCCTGCCGCGATCGCTCACTTGCAGAAGAATGCGCCTGTTTAGCATCCCTGCGATCGCCCAGTTCTATTTTGAAGATGCAACATGCCCGAGTGGGCGCGTCTCACAGCTTTATACTTCGGACAAGTCTATAGATTTTATTTAATCATTGCCACGGGATAATCTGGATTAGCTGGGTTTGGAATTAATCGCTGATTTTTGCAATCTGCTAGTAAATCTAGGGATTCAAGTACGATTTGACCGATCAGAACCTCATCGCCTACTACCAGTGCCTCAACTAATGCCTGCCGTCCTTCGCACTCAATTATCACACCATCTGTAACCCCAATAGGCTCCTCAAATCCGTTTGCATATCTAGCAACTTGTTGTCGTCTGATTCTCAAACCTAGTTCCTCTCTTAGTGCCGAGGGAATTACTAAAGTTAAAGCACCAGTATCTACTAGGGCTTGAGTTGAGAGCGATCGCAGTAGATGCGGCGCTATCAATCCTCGGCTCAAAAAAGTTTCATCGCCTGCATTCGTTAGCCTAACTTCGACGCGAATTGCTCCCATTTTCTGTGACTTTACGTGATGCATAATTTTTACTTAAATGCTGTAGGCGCCAAATTCTGATGCCTTGGTTCTCGTTTTTATTTCTGCTGTAGCAGCAAAATAATAGCATGACTCTGGATGTTGTTAATAATGTCTTTATTGGACATGTATTCGAGTTCTTCAACCAGCTTGAGCGCGCCTTTGTAATCATGCTTTTGAATCAGTTCTTTGACTTCTAGTATTTCTTCCACGTCAGTCCTCCAAAAAGTACTGTCAATTCAAAAGCTTACTTGCTAAATCTAGGATAGAGGATGAATCAACAAGTATTTCTAGTTCTTTTGATTCATAACGCCCGTTTTCAACCTCTAATGAAGCTTGGTCGAGAGCGCTTGGGTAAGCTTCCTCTAAAATTTCAAGCAATTCGGTTGCTTTCAAGTAATACCCTCCCGCTTTACGTCGCTTGTTATGAAGCTTAATTTCCCTAACAGAGTTGCGGATTGAGACATCCCAAGATTTGGTTGAACGATTCTCAGCCTGTTGCTTAATCAAATGCAGCAGCAAAACTACTGCATGACTCCTGATTTCGTTGATTATGTCGTCCCGGCTCATTTCTTCGAGTTCTTCTACGATGAGCAGTGCGCCCTGAATGTCGTTCTGCAAAAGCAATTTCTTGAGTTCTAGTATTTCTTCCATTTAGTTTGGCCCCTCAACAATCATGTTAAATGTCTTGATGACTATATCCTCTTTTGCCAGCATCTTTTCCAATTCTTTTGAACTATAAATCCCTTGGCGAACTTCAACAGCAGCTTCCTGAACTGCATCTACGTAAACTTCCTCCAACGCTGCGAGTAGTTCCTCATTGCTCAAATAACATCCTCCGGCGCGGCGACGTTTATTTTTACGCAATATCCGTCGAACTGAGTTTTTGATAGAAGCGTCCCAAGAATTAGTTGTTCTGCCTTCTAATTCTTGCTTAATCAAATGAGCCATTATCACAATGGCGTAGCTCTCAATTTCGTTGATTATGTCGTCCCGGCTCATTTCTTCGAGTTCTTCTACGATGAGCAGTGCGCCCTGAATGTCGTTCTTCAAAAGCAATTTCTTGATTTCAAGTATTTCTTCCATGTCAGACCTCTAAAAATTCCCACCAGGGCACCATCCGAATCCCACCAAGCATGACTACTCTGCGAATGCTTATCCCATTAATGGTACTAAGGTAATGATCCATATAGCGGTTTGCATTTGAGTGCGATACACCGCAAGTCAAGCCCTATATGACATTGTCCTGCTGATGCTGTACTTCATCCGAACGCAAACCGCTATAATTGTCCCCTTAGCCACTGCCAAGTCAAGAGTCGCTACCTGATCCGAGGTCAGTGGCCTCACTTCTTCTGGCACTAGACTGAGGCGCTTTTCTTGCTCCCGTCCGATAGTAGGCTTCCACTGCCCCTGGATGGCGCCGGTGAGATAGCCAGCTCTCTTTGCCAACAGCAGTGCCTTTCTTGCGACGCTCTAATAAGGCAGCTAGAGCGTCATGCACCACCTCAACTGAAGACTTAAGCACCAAACGCTGCAAAAACGGGTTGCGGATCTTTGGGCAGGAGTGGGATGGGAGTCAGCAGTTCTCGCCCTGATCGAGCATCATTCATCGCTACGCCACAGGACGCCTCACGCCACGAGAGAAATAGCCATCCTGGGCTACCACTTCTGTGCAACTGCTGCGATCGCTTGAGCAAATTTTTAGCGGCGGGTGAGATAAAGGCAGCGGAAGTGGGCAAATTAAATCTAGGAGTAAGCAAGCATCCATCCTAGACTCAAGGACCAACTGCTCATGAAGGCTGAACACAAAGCAAAGTTCTTGCAATACCTGAACCAGAAAAAGCGGGACGAAGGTTTCACCTTAATTGAACTACTCGTCGTGATCATCATTATCGGAATTCTGTCTGCGATCGCCCTGCCCTCATTTCTGAGCCAAGCCAACAAGGGCAAACAGTCAGAAGCCAAGACTTACGTAAGTTCCCTCAATCGGGCTCAACAGGCTTACTATTTAGAAAAAACCTATTTCGCAGCTAATGTTGCAGAAGTGGGTATTGGCATTCAAACTCAGACCGCAAATTATACGTACATTACGACTCTGGTTGCTCCCCTTCCCAATGCTCCTGTTGGATCGACCAGCTATGCCATTAGCTATGCCTTCGCAGCTCCTAGCTCTCCCCTCAAAAACTATGCCGGTAAAGTATACATACCTCCGCAAACGGGAAACCCCAATGATATAATCCTCCTTTCATTCCTATGTGAATCGCAGCAGCCAGGACCAGTTCAAGGTGACACAACTGGTACAAGCTGTCCTTCCAACTGGAATCCAGTTGGAAATTAGTTCCTTTTAATGTAGTCCCAGGGCAACTCAATATTTATCAACAGTGACTAGCTAAAATTCGCTTGTTTAAAGCTATGCTTGAGTAGATAAAATTTGTTTAATTGTGTCTAGTTTGTCCTGAGCTTCCGTGAAGTTAGGATCAAAGGAAAGCGCTAGTTCAAACGCTGCTAATGCCTCAGTCGGACGTTTCAGATCAAGGTAAATACAACCCAGATCATAGGCAGGATATGTTGTCATGAAAGCTAGAGTAATAGGTTCCCCTTTGTAGTAGTTGCCCTCTCTACCCAGCTGAATACACTGCTCAAAATATGCTACCGCTCCTAGCAGAAATCCTAAAGCCCTTAGCGTCGCACCGGCAAGATAATTAAGCTCTGGGGAATTGGGACACCATTCAATTCCCCGCCGAGCAAGTAAACTGGCGGTTTCATAATCCTTCTGGACAAGTGATTGTACTCCCAAAGCATAAATCATGGGGATAACAAAGCCAAACTCCTGAGGTGGGTTGCCATCGAGCAAATTTGGAAGTAGCAGGTCAAAGACTTCGGCGTAACATTCTTGGTACAACTCTTGCTGCTGGGTATTGCCATACATTTCAGCAAGGCAGTACAGAAGCTTGAGGCTCAGACCTTCTGACTGTCGAATGCGTTCTAATATGGGAATATTACGGCTGATGTTTTTTTGCAGTATTTGTGACTTACAAAAGCCGTAGTGGAAAATTTTAATACTCTCTAGGTGGCTGCTCTGAGTGCCACGAAAATCTTGATTCTGATACGTTAACGTCTCATGATAGCGACCGACATAACTGAGTTCTGGAAGATTGCGGAACAAGCTGAACCGATATGACGGTGTTATCTCTACCTGATCATTCACTTCTATATAGGTTAATGAATAAGCTAGAATTTCTGGACGTGAAGCTAGTTGTTCCCAAAACTTTTCTGACTCGACTACCAGTTCTTCATCTGCATCCAGCATTAAAATCCAGTCTCCAGATGCTTGGGATATAGCATAATTACGAGCTGCCGCAAAATCATCGCACCACTCGAAATGCTTAACTTTTGAGCCAGATTGAAGCGCAATTTCAGGTGTACCGTCCTGAGAACCAGTATCTACTACAATCAATTCATCGACATAAGGTTTAACGCTAGCTAAACACCTCGGCAAATTCTGGATTTCATTCTTGACAATCATGCAAAGAGATAAGACGGGCTTGGGTAATGACTCTAAACTTTTCTTCATATTGTGTTAATCGCTTTTCTAGTGCCGCTTTTTACCAACAGGGCTGACGCAGTTAGTGCGCATAGCCACTAGAGTTAGGATGCCCAACTAAACCAGTAAATCTCGCATCTGGTGTATCAGTCGCGCTCGTTGCGTAAGTCTTGACCCAAGTCAATCAGTTAATTGTTCTAAAAACTTAAACAAACTCATAACGATTACGCTTTATTTATTAAAACTGACGGAACCAAAAATCTCAGGCTAGCAGGTGCCAATATTTTTCCGGCGGGTGATATGAAAGGCAGCAAAAGTGGGCAAGTTAAAGCCAGGAGCAAGCAAGCATCCACCATCCCCCACCTCAAGGAGAAACTGCACATGAAGGCTGAACTGAAAGCAAAGTTCCTGCAACACCTGAACCAGAAGAAAAAAGACGAGGGTTTCACGCTGATTGAACTACTCGTCGTTATCATCATTATCGGTATTCTGTCTGCGATCGCCCTGCCTTCCTTCCTGAACCAAGCCAACAAGGGCAAACAGTCGGAAGCCAAGTTGTACGTAGGTTCTATAGATAAGGGTCAGCAAGCCTATTACACGGAAAAGACCGCCTTCACCAGCAACGTCGTTGATCTAGGCGTTGGCATCAAGACGCAAACTGCCAACTATACTTATAGTAGCGCTCTAACTACAAACGGTGCAACCGCCACCGGCACTACTTTGGCTGCAGCGGTCACCTATACCTCTACAACTACCGCTGGTGCAGCCTTGAAAAACTATGTAGGCTTTGTGTCTTTGATTCCTTCCGGTTCTACTGCTGGTGATCTCACAAGCGTTGCCAATCTGTGTGAACAGAAAGTAGCAGCCACTGCTGCCGTAACAGTTGGTATAGTTAATACCACTAACGGTCTAGGATGCGACACTGCTACCCAAATTCTAGTTGGTGGTACATCGTGATCGTGCTAGCAGCTTAGATCCCTTCGGGACGGAAATTGCGGGTTGAAATTTGCCACAGGAGTGGATGGACTAACGCCACCCATTCCTGTGGTATGTCAAAAGTGGAATTACCAACTTACTAAAATTCTATGATTTCCGCACAAGCTTCAACGAATGCTGCTGATTGTCAGCAGGTAGCTAATCAATACCTACTTCAGGGGGACTACATACGGGGAGCATACCTTTACGAGCAGGCAATTGCAGCAGAACCTGAGGTGAAGTCGCACTACTGGCATTTAGGGTTGATGCTGCTGTTGCAGGGGCAGGAAGCAGAGGCTCAGACAACCTGGCTGCTGGCAATGGCAGAGGGCGAAACCAAACAAGTTGAGCAGTGGACAGCCCAACTGATGCAAGTTCTGGAACTAGAAGCAAAGCGACAGGAAATTATAGCCGATTGTCAACTTGCCTGGGCAATCCGGCAGCATATGCAGGAAATTGCTCCAGTGGATATCAATAACCTATTGCATAGTATTGCACTTTCTATCCAGCTAGGGACGTTTACTGGTGAAAATCTGACGGGAATCATTGAGTTGCTACAGGCAGAAGAATCAGCAGTCGATTCCGACTTGTTGCTGCTGGTACTGCAAAAGGTTTTGAATTATGTTCCTGATGACCGATCTGTTCTCAGATTTACTGAGATTTGCTTACGCCATGATCATGATCCTCAAGCATTTATCGATGTGGTAATGTTTGCCAGTATAAAAATTGCTCACTCTGCGCTCCGACCTACATTGGCGTCGCGCTTTGCTGAACTATGCTTATGTCGAGAGCCTAAGAATACCGAACTTTTGAAACAAATATCATTGTTTTATCAAGATTCTTATCAATATCTTAAAGGTATAAATACAGCAAAGCGTTATTATGAATTGTCTGAAGCATTAGTAGATAAAATCCATGCAAATTACCTGGTAGTTAGGGCTCTGATGTCTGCATCTGGATATTTGAAGGAGGCTTGCTCAACCTTGTATCAGCAGCAATTGTTAATGCTTTCACTAATAAAAGACTGTCCTAAAAATATTGAACAAGTTTCTAATATTGGCTTGTTTAATTCGCCTTTCTTTTTTCCCTATATTAATGATAATCCTCACAGTAACCGCTTTATACATAATCAAATTTCCCGTATCTGCCATGAGAATTTTGAAATTTATGCAAAAGACGTTGTAGAGCGATATCGTCATCCGTCATTGTCTAAGTCAACTATAAATACAACTAAGAAAGTTTTAAAGATTGGCTATATTTCTCACTTTTTGCGCAGACACTCAGTTGGTTGGATAGCTCGATGGCTATTTCAGCATCATGACCAGGTAAATTTTCAGATCTACACTTATCTAGTTGGCTATTTATCAATAGATGATTTTGTCCAGCATTGGTTTGTTAATAACACCCATCGTACTTATAGATTTGAAATGCCATGCACAGAAATTATAGAGCAAATTCACAAGGATGAAATCGATATTCTTGTTGATTTGGATAGCATTACGTTTCCATCCAATTGTGAAATATTGAGTACGAAACCTGCCCGAATTCAAGTAACTTGGTTGGGCTGGGATGCTTCGGGACTGCCATCGATTGACTACTTTATTGCTGATCCTTATGTGTTGCCTGACTCAGCTCAGGATTACTACACAGAAAAAATCTGGCGACTGCCCAACACCTATGTAGCGGTTGATGGGTTTGAAGTAGGTGTGCCTAACCTGCGGCGTGAGCACTTAGACATTCCCAGTGATGCTGTTATATATCTTGTGGCTCAGAAGGGGTATAAACGTCACCTCGATAATGTGCGGCTACAGATGAGGATTATAAAAGAAGTGCCAAACAGCTACCTCCTCATTAAGGGTGTAGCTGATGAAGAATCCTCAAAAAACTTCTTTGAAAAAGTTGCTGAAGAAGTGGGCGTGGGTTGCGATCGCCTGCGATTTTTGCCAATAGTCGCTTCAGAGGAAGTTCACCGAGCCAATCTGGGTATTGCTGATGTAATCTTGGATACATATCCTTACAATGGAGCTACCACAACTCTAGAAACTCTGTGGATGGGTATTCCCTTGGTGACACGAGTGGGGGAGCAATTTGCGGCTCGTAATAGCTACACTATGATGATGAATGTGGGTGTGACCGAAGGTATCGCTTGGAGCGACGAAGAATATTTAGAGTGGGGTGTGCGGCTGGGTAAGGATGAAACCTTGCGGCAGAAAGTTGCTTGGAAACTAAAAGCATCACGGCAAACCGCACCGCTTTGGAATGCTAAGCAATTTACTCGTGAGATGGAAAAAGCTTACCAACAGATGTGGGCAAGGTATGTTGAAGCCGGGGAATAATCGTAACGAATCGCACCTGTTGCAAAAGCCTCCCCGCCTGGGATTTGCAGCACTATCAATAAGCTATACCTCAATAGCCCGAGTGATAGTAGAAACACAACCAGGTAAATCAGGAACATAGGCAGAGTAATTGCCCTGAGCCTTTTCAATCACCACTGCGTACCGCATCGCTGTTCTCCTTATATTTGTGCCTGCTTCCAAATGCTATTTAGAGTTCCAGGGGCTAGTTCGTCAGACATTTTACTTTGATATGATTGGGCTAGACGTTATCTGAATAAGCATCTGCCTCGCAGCGATATGTTTACTCAGTCACCGAGTTCGAGGGCTAGACATTATGTACGGATACAGATGCGAGTATTGCGAAGGAACAGTTCAGCCCCGCACCGTCAAGCGCGAGGCATCCAAGCATAAAGATGGGTTTGTCATTCTTGAAGATGTGACAATTGGGGTTTGTGATACGTGTGGTAACCGATACTACTCAGCCGACATTCTTCATGCTGTACATGCTGTTGCGACGGGAGCAAAGTCACCTGAGAGAACCGAACAGATTCCAGTCACTCACTTATCATGATGAGCACCGAGCAAACCATCGCCACTGACACCTGGGTCAAAGCCACTTGGGATGAATTTCTCACCTTTGCTGATGATCCAACCCTGATTAGTGGTAGGTTCTACTATGATCGGGGCGAAATGAGGATTGAAATGGCAGCATTAGGGCCAGCCCACGGTCGCGATAACTCTATTGTCTCTACGGCGATCGTTCTGTTTGCTGCGCTCAACAATATCAGAATCATTGAGTTTACCAACTGTAGCTTTAAAAAAACTGGAATCCGCGAATGTCAACCGGACATCGCTTTCTATATTGGCTCCGACTTCCAATTTCCACCCCGAAGTAATTCCCCCGTCGATCTCGATCAGCTCGAGCCACCGAGTTTAGTAATCGAGATGGGATCATCTTCCCTCAGTGATGACTTGGGACGCAAGCAACTCCTCTACAGACGGTTAAACGTTCAGGAATACTGGGTCGTCGATGTCAACACTGGAAAAATTACTGCTTTGTGTCTTACTCAAGAACAGAGCGTGCAAATTCAAGCATCCCAGGTGTTACCCGGCTTAGCAATCTTGCTAGTCGAAACAGCACTCGTGCGATCGCACAGTGAAGATGATGGAGCAATTACCCGCTGGTTACTCAACCTCCTGAACCAATCTTAAAAGCATCACGGCAAACCGCACCGCTTTGGAATGTTAAGCAATTTACTCGTGAGATGGAAAAAGCTTACCATTTGAACTGCCAGCGACCTAAATCCCTTACAAGAGAAGCTTCAAGATCGCCTTCATCGGCAAGTAGAGGTGAAGCGGATCGTCTTTGAGCGGTGTAAAGCCGTACTTCTCATAGAAGCGCTTCGCTCGTTCATCCTTGGCAACGACTTCAACAGCATAAACCGCGATCTCCTTCTCAATTCGAGCTGCCCGCCCCAGTGCGTCGATCAAAAGGTCCTCTCCAATTCCTTTCCCCTGATGAGCAACAGAGACGGCAAGCCGTCCTAGATGGACCACGGGTACAGGATGGTGAGGGAGATTAGCAGGAACGACCGAGAAGGCAACCGAGCCGCTTGCAAGCGTATAATATCCGAGGATCTCGGGGGACTCGATCTCCGGGACTGCAACAAAGGTCCTCCCGGTTCTTTCAAGGGTGTGCTTTGCGGCAAAGCGTTTAAGGTAATTGTTGAGGGCCTCAACCCCACAATCAAATGATTCTCGGCTATGATGCTTTGAGATAAGTATAATCTCCATTAGCCTTGTTTACTTATTCTCGCGCCGCGCTCGATACCGCTCAGCAGCTTGAACAAGCGCCGGAACAGGGGAGGCATCCTCCTCAAGGAGTGAAAGGAAAAGCTCCTGGTCCCGCTCGGAGAGTACGGTCACTTGATGTGACCTGATGACTTCACGAGCTGACGAGAGAAGCGTTGCCTTAATGAAGCTTGAGGTTGTCATCCCCGAAAGGATGGCTGCCTCTTCAATTAGGCTTTTCTCCTCTGGCTTACAGCGGAAATCAACCCGCGCCTCTTGTCGTGATAAATATTCCATACTGTTACTCCTCTAAAGAACCACTATAGCCTTTGTACGGCAAAAGGCCACACATACTTGAGACGACGATATGGTTAACCCCCTTTAGTAATCGAGATGGGAGCATCTTCCCTCAGTGATGACCTGGGACGCAAGCAACTCCTCTACAGACGGTTAGGCGTTCAGGAATACTGGGTCGTCGATGTCAACACTGGAAAAATTACTGCTTTGTGTCTTACTCAAGAACAGAGCGTGCAAATTCAAGCATCCCAGGTGTTACCCGGCTTAGCAAGCTTGCTAGTCGAAACAGCACTCGTGCGATCGCAGACTGAAGATGATGGAGCAATTACCCGCTGGTTACTCAACCTCCTGAACCAATTCTAAGAGCATCACGGCAAACCGCACCGCTTTGGAATGCGCTATGCAGAACCCAATACTTTACTCGCTTCCCAGCTAAAGAATACGACCAGCCGGTGTTATACTTGGGCAAACTTAAACTATAAGTTGACCAACTAGCTGACTACCCGATTTAAGTTACCTAGAGCTGAAGGCAGATTGTCTTTAAACTGACATGTCCATTGAAGCCACGACCGAGCAGCAAACGTTGGTAAAAGAGGGTGTACTTCCTGAGGTGCCTTTACCGCCAACGAATTTAGTGTTTGACGACGGAGAGCCTTTGGAGACGAATCGCCACCGCATTGCCATGAATGTCCTGATTGATTCATTACTGCAAGCCTTTCAGGACAAGACTGACTTCTTTGTGGGCGGTAATATGTTTGTTTACTACAGCCGCAATCAAGCAATGAACCGGGACTTTAGAGGACCTGATTTCTTCGTGGTATTGGATGTAGACGGCAATCGAGAGCGTCAAGGCTGGGTGGTTTGGGAAGAGGAGGGAAGATATCCTGATGTGATTGTCGAGTTGATGTCTTCCAGTACAGCTAAAATTGATAGAACGGAAAAGAAAAACATCTACGAACGTACTTTTCATACGCTAGAATACTACATTTACGATCCATTTGACCCCAAATCCCTCGAAGGGTGGCGTTTGGATGCACGACGCCGATATCAGCCATTGCAGCCGAGCGAAAACAGCTGGCTGTGGTGCGAAACGCTGGGATTGTGGTTGGGACTTTGGGAAGGTAGTATTCGTCGAGAACCACCAGCGGGGACTTGTCAGTGGTTACGGTTTTATGACCAAGAGGGTGATCTGATTTTGTTACCGGGGGAAGTGGCAGAGCAAGAACGTCAACGAGCTGAGCAAGAAAGTCAGCGAGCTGAGCAAGAACGTCAACGAGCTGAGCAAGAACGTCAACGAGCTGAGCGATTGGCAGCTCGATTACGGGCTCTCGGAGAAAATCCTGATGCGATCTAGCTATACCATTGATTACCTTCCTGGACTACACGGCGATAAAATGCCTCAAGCGCTTCTACACAAGTTTTGTCATCGTAGAGATAGGAATGCCGCTGTATCATCCGCTCAACAATGCTGTCTCTCCACTCTGAGTCAAGACCTAATCTGACCGCAATTTCAATATATTCAGCTTCATTTTTAGCAATTGTGTCCGTCACACCTAGCATTTTCAAAATTCCATAGGAATGACGACCACGCATAAATTCACCAGGGCAGGTAACGATGGGCAAATTGCACGCAACTGCCTCTAATGTTGTATTACCGCCAGACCAAGTGAAAGTGTCTAAAAAGACATCTGAAACTAAGTTAAGATTAAAATAATCATCTGCATCTTGTCGAGGCAATATTACACAGTAGTCTTCACTGTTTAAGCCATAGTTAGCAAAAGCGCGTTGGAGACGTTGCCGAAATATCTGAGTAATATGGGCACTTTGATGAGATAGAAAAGCAAATTGAGCTTGGGGAACCCTTTGAGCAATTGCAGCAAAAACATAGTCATATTGTGGTAAGTATTTAAACAGAGATTGACAAGATAGATAGACTACGGCTTCGTCTCGAAGCTCAAATTCCGAAAGAGTTTTTTTAGTTTCAGGAATAATTGGTTTCGCATAGGAAACTCCAATATTAGGCAAGCAAACCAATTGCTCTGAATAGTGTGATTGGGCATTTTCTGGCTCCATCAGATCGCTAGATAGGAAGTAATCGATTGTCGATAAGCCTGAACTAATTGGATGTGCCCAGGTCGTGCATTGTACTGGTGCAAGGTGGAAACCTGCTATTTGCGTAATTTTTGGATGCATGCCAATATCTAGAAAAACCAGCACATGTAGTTGATCAGAAATAATCTGTTTACAAACTGACTCTAGCTCGTCTGGAATATGATGAAAAGTATCACTGTAACTCCGAAATTGTTGAGTAAAAAAGTCTACTTTTGCCTCAACGTAGTAGCAATACACTTCAAATTCCTCGCGGTTGCAATTTCGGCTCCAGCCAAGCATTAATTTACCCACTGTATGCCATTGCATACAGCTAGAAATATAACCAATACGAATTTTACCATTTTGACTGAGAGGCGGTGTAGACAGTGGCTTTGCCCATTGGGGATAGTTAGCAGCCATCACTTGGTGTACAAACTGCCCATACCGCATTTGTAGTTCTAAATCATTTTTACCTTGATACTGTAAATAAAAATTTGTAAGGCTACCTACACCTAATAAAGCGCTCTTTTTATCTTCAGGAGTATTTAGAGATGTCTGCTGAATTAATTCCTCTAAACCTTGGGTAAACCGGTATCTGTAAAAATCAATTTCTTTTTCATTTTCATAAATAATTGGCAGCAGGCGTTGCTTTTCCAGCTTCAACATTAAACTAGCTGGTAGCAACTGTGATGCCTCACTAGCAACCGCGATTGCTTCCTGGGTACGACCGAATTCTTGTAATGCTAACGCTAAGAAAAAGTAAAGATTGGCAGCTTTGGGATAAATTATTATTCCTTGTTGGTATGTTTTTATGGCTTCTTCATATTGATTTAAACTTTGGTAACACTTAGTCAGAGCCATGTACAAAGGTACATCCCCTATTTGAGTTTCTAGAAACTGCTGATAATGGTTAATTGCTTCTTGATATTGTCCTCTATAATAATAAGCATAGCCATGGTTAAGGGCAGAGTGAGCTAGATCATTCTTGGCAGAGAATGCTACTCCTAAGTTATCAAAAATATCAGGGTCATTGGGTTTTAAATGTAGAGCTTTTTTATAAGTTTTAACTGCATCATCGACCTGATGCCGTTCCATCAAAACATTTCCCAAGTTAAGATAGCTACCAAAATGATTTGGATTGGCAGCGATCGCTTTTTGATAAATTGATTCAGCTTGAGCAAGCTCTCCCGCTGCCAACAAAATATTACCCAAGTTGTTGTAAGCATTAATCGACTGCGGCTCAAGAGCGATCGCCTGTTGATAAGCCTGAATAGCTTGGGGAATATTACCAATTTTTTCCAGCACTAAACCTATACTGTAATGCTGTATTGCTTTTAATGGTTCAAGCTCCAAAGACCTGAGCAGCAGATCTAGCGCCTGTTGATATCGGTTTGTGGTGTAATACAGCATTCCCAAGTTGAGCAAAACGTCTGCCTGATTTTTATCATACTGTAATATTTCTTTATACTTTTTTTCTACTTCTTCATTGCACCAAGAATACTGTAATGCTAGCGCTTCTCTACGCAGGTTATCTAATGTATATTTCTTATTATCAAACTCAACTTGCCAGTTGTAGATAGCTTGTATAAGTACCTCGTTACGTCGTTGTTTAATATCTGAAAGAGCATAGTTATAGTTTCTTTTGATGTCCCAACTAAAAACCTGGATACCATTCCAAAATGTATAGTGCTTATTTTCTGGGGTAGGCAAATCTAGCACCATTCGAGATTGAGGATGAGCAGCGATGAAATCCCAATTTGCTTGCTGTACTGCACTTACGTTACTATTACCCACAATGATTAACGATTTTTCTGCAAGCAAAGGTATGACTAAAAGTAATCCCAATATCTGTGATCTATAGTCATGAGCACCATTATAAAAATACACCCCTATTTTTTCTTCGGTTTCAATTTCTCGGATTTCAAATAAAACTTCCTCAAAATTTTGATTAGATATAAATACTTGTTCTTCTAAACTAAAAGCAGATAAATGTTCAATGAATTTCTCAAACTTTTCTCCATTAGGATCAAATTTAGAAAAATTGTCTACTGCATATGCCATCTGACCTGGATGGTCAAAAAGCGCTCCAATTAAATTTGCACCCTGAAAGCAACCAACCTCACAGTAAATCTCATCAGGCTCCATGCAATCTACAGCGAAGTTAAGCAATTGCATCACGTTTGCCGTGGTCATGCCTATAACTTGCTCAAGTACCTGCTGAAACTGATTAGATTTGGGACTTACTGACTCTTGGCCCCAGTTATCATACAATTTAGGGAGTTGCTCAGTAAATCTTTGATAGTCCATCCTTAGAGCCTTATTTTTGAGAAAAGCAGATTCTAGATTACCCGATAAAGAACGTGCAACATAATTTCGGCAGGTATCTGTTCTTAAGAAAGATCAGCTAGCTTTGAAAAGTATTGCGTCTCTTACAGTTTAAGTTTTTGTTTTTTCAAGTATGACTTGATAGGCTTTGTGAATTACTCTAAACTTGTCACTAAAACTAATCATAAAAGCATCTATACCAATCTTAGTATTCCAGGCGGGATTTTGAGGAAAAGTGAAGGGATAGTCATCAAAAATAATGAAACCGCCAACTTTAAGAAGTTGCCATACCAGTACTGCATCTTGGAGAACATCACTTGCTATGTGTGAGCCGTCAATGTAGACAATTTCGTAGGAATTTAAGGGAAGAGAGCGCATTACTTCGTGTGAGTTACCAACAATTTTTTTAACTTTATCTGGCACTCTTGTTCTAACGATATTAAAATCAAATCTACCTTCAATGGATTGTAGGTAGCTATGGTCGTATCTATGCTCAACGCTTCCTTGAAAAGTGTCTATACAGGTAATTGTGTTATGTTCGTGAGTCATAATATTGTCGAGTAACCAACAAGTGGATCTTCCTTCCCAACTACCTATTTCTAGTACATTGAGTGTAGGAATATTAATAAAGCGCTTTAAATGCTGTTCCCAAATCGGAACATTCCCACTAAACCAATCTTGAGTGAACTGATATCCTTTCAATATGAGCTGGTTTTCATAGCGTGTTAGAGAAAGTTGGTAGCGTGCCTCAGGAAAGTCAGGTCTTATCTCTAGTGCTTTTTGGTAACTACTCATCGCTTCAGCCAACTTACCCTGCTCCCGCAGAGTCATACCACTATTAAAGTAAACTATTTCTGAGTGCCTAGTTAGATCCCAAATTCCCGGTTTTAATTGAGCCGCTTGCTTATTGCTGAAGCTGTCTAATTCACAAGATGGAATTGTTTCTGCTTTTAGCTGGGTGATCGCCTGTTGATTTTCGTTTTCCAATACAATCCGAGCTTGGATGCGGGGCAACAGAGCTTCCCACTGAATTTCACCCAGCTTTCCAACCAGAGAAATTTCTAGTCCCTCGGTAACATCTAAATCTTCTTGCAATAGAAGATTCATAGTTACACTGGCTAAAATGAGAGCGGCATCCTCGTCAGAAATATTCCCAGTATCAACCAGTAGCGTGATTTGACTGCTGCCTGGGTGAGTTGCGATCGCCCCTATAACCCGTTGCAAGTCTAAACAGAGTGACTCTTCTGGCACAGACCAATCTGGAAAGACAATTAAATTAATGTCCTTCAGGTTAAGCGGCAAGAGAGTAGCCTCAATCAAGGCAGAACTAACTGTTTTTGCCATTTTTGACCATGAAAACTTTTTCGCTTGTGCAAGCCCCGCCGCAATCAATGAGTTGCGAACCTGGGGCTTTTGTACGTCGCAAAGTGCATCTGTTAGCCCATCCACATCTTCATCATTCACGTATAAGGCTGCTTCACCTGCAACTTCAGGAATAGAGGCATTGGGGCAAGTGATGACTGGACACCCACAGGCGATCGCTTCTAGGACAGGCAACCCAAAACCTTCATACTTGGATGGATAAACCAGGGCGACAGCGCCAGAATAAGCCGCTCTCAACTCCTCATCACTGAGTTGCAGCATATGGACAACACTACCTGATGTATAGGCTCTAAACTCAGTTTCTAATAACGAGCCGCTACCCGTACAGACAATCTCAAAGCCGTGTTTGCTGTAAAGTTTAGAAAACGCTTTGAAGAACAAAATAGAATTTTTATAACCAATCCCACCACCGACCAAAATAAAGTAAGGTTTTGAGATAGCGTACTTTGTCTTTAAACTATTAATTTCTTCTAAAATCGCTGGTAAAAAGGTACTTTTAATTCCACAAAGGGCTACTTTTACAGCTGCAAGCGAGATATGCGGGAAAAAATTTACCAAATCACGAGCCGTGTTTTCTGAAATTGCAATATAGGCAGAAGCATGTTGGATACCCTGATGCTTCTCTTGCCACATGAGATGATTGAGAGCTTTTCCCATCACTTCTGGAATCATGTCATACGCCATGAAAACAGACGGCGTTGATAGGGGTGTTGTGTAGTAACTGGAGATAAATAAGTCAGCACCCTCTTCATCGCAAACTTGCTGTAACATTTCACGGTCAGTATCTGTTCTGTCGTAGTTATACGGTGGTACAGAGCGATACCTGATACCAGGAACTTTGGGTGCAGTTCCAGCGCGGTCTAGAACTACGATATGTTTGGCAAAGCCGTTTTCTGCCCATTCTTCTAGCAGCGATCGCCAGACACGGGCAATTCCAGTTTGGTAGAGCTGAAAAAATACACCGTCAAGGATGACTTTTGGCAAGAATTCTGTAGGTGCGAACCTAACCCGATTCTGTGAGTTTCCCTTCTTGCGTCCAATAATGTGTAATTCTTCTCCTTGCCCTGTGCGATTCAATTCTTGGAGTATGGCTCGTTGTTGTTGGGAATCAGTATTCGGATACAGGTTTTCAAGAATTGCCAGTGGGGTCTGTTCCCCGTAATCACCTGTTGCAGTGTACGATTGCTCCACAATGAAGCCAGCTTGCAGAAATGCCTCACGCAGCACCTTTGGCGTAAAGTGGGAGTAATGCCATTGCCGTTCAAGCCATGCCCATTTTTCGCGCAGGTTGTTGGAACAGAAACTATAAAAATTGGGAACAATGCAGTAGAAAATTCCTTCTGGCTTGAGGACATATGCAATTTTCTCAATGAACTCAAACGGATATGGCACATGGTCAAGCGTATGAGACATGACTACAATGTCAACAGAGGACTCCAGTACATCCGCCTCTATAAACTGCTGCTGTCGGATATCAAGACCTAATTTGTTTCTTCCGAACTCGACATTAGGCTGTGTGAACTCAAATCCCATGACGTTCATACCTTGCCCTTGGGCATAGTAGAGCAATGCACCCCAACCGCAGCCAATATCAATTAACATCTTGCCCTTGATATCCCGTTTATAAACGGCAACAGCTTCGTTGAATAACGCCCTACGCTGAGCAGCGACAAATTCCGGCATAGAGTCAACTGCTTCGACGGATGGAGGAACACGGACAGACGCAGCAACTTCGGGATTATTTATGGTATAAATATTCTTGTAGTAGCTTTCCATCTCCTCGCGTGTCATGCGATCGCGGAGATAGACAAAGTCGCAAGCATTGCATTTGACAATATCATCGCCCCAGAGTGGGGTGTATTCCGATGAGCCGCAAAGAAGACATGGAATCCGTTCTATTTTTGGGGAAAGTTGTGCAAGCGGGGCAAAACGGGGAGAAAAATCAGCCGGTTCTTGCGTTCCCCGAAGCCTGATGGCTAGACGTTCAAGGGCTTCGTTGAACCGCTTGCGTGAGAAGCAAACCTGCAAATTGGGTAGGTTTTGTTTATAGGAAGCTGCGCTCCAATGCTCGCCATTTGAAACTTCAATCCTTAGTATGTCGTTTCGGCAGTAATCGCTCGACGCCAAGCATGAAATCCCAGACGACACCCCAATAAAAGCGTCGCACAGATTGAGTAATTCTGCATTGAAACGAAACGGCTGGTCGCACCACACGGCTTTGTGATACTGTGCGGCGAAGCGGTCAAAAAATGGCGGTTTGTTCTTCGATGTAAAAACAAATACGGGCTCTGCCTCACGCAGAGTGTTGAGCATATCAAAGGCGTATTCGTCTGTCCAAGGGCTTTGTGAGGATCTAAACTCCGTCTCGACGAGGATTTTATGACCCTCCGGCAGCGATTGCCAATATACATTTGCTTTGCGCTTTTCTTCATTAGTCAGGCGAAAAACGGGTATGAATGGAACAGTGAGTTGCATTCCCGCGCCAGCTTCAATAAGTTCGGCAAGTGTGCCTCCGGGAACTTTATCGTAGTGTAGATAGGGTGCAGGAGTGATGAAGCACGTCCATTCCTTTGTGGTTTTTAGACATTCAACATTATCGTACAGTTCCTGCGGGTTACCCGGTAATCCAATAAGTTCATCTATATGCGGGTTGTTTTCGACTATGAATTTGTACTTATCCGCTGTGTACCACACAAGATGACAATGCGGGTAGTCTATCTTCAATTGGTGGGCAACCATAGTGGCGTTGAGAATATCGCCAATGTTGTAAAAAATGGCGATCCCAAAGCGTGGACGGCTTCCTCCTTCTGGAGCAAATCCTGGTTGGATAGTTTGCTCCGGGTAAGACAAACAATCACTGTACTGGCTAGGTTCGCAAAACTGCTTCCATGAACGCTCTGCTTGTAAGCGCGGGATTTCCTTTATGAGTTCGTCTATGTTTCCAGATAAAATAACGAGTTGGTCAATAAATGGTGAGTTTTCAAGCGCAGAACGGCATGGCTCGGATGAAAAAAAAGTCAGAAAGCAACCCGGTTCAGCTTCTTTCAGAGCTTGTGCGGTTTTAAGCCCTGTGGTGCTGGCTGTTTCGGGGTGAAAATCAGTAACAGCGTAATGATCGTGTCGTGATATGTACGGATAAACAGCAGGTGGTGAAAGTCGTTTCATAATGCTTCCGTTTCTACATAATTTACCATCAGAAGAATTGCCCTCACTGAGGACGTTTCAAAATAGCCTTACACGAACATTACTGATAAAGCTACGGTAATTTTTCTCTCATTAAGGAACTCCAAGCTCAGTCCCCTCTTCGAGTCCCTTCTTGAGAGTATTCTTGATCCAGTGTACCCATTCGGTGTATGACATCCCATCTAAGGCAGGGTCATATGAACAACATAAATCATAAACTACGATGTCTTCGAGTTGCTTATCTGAGAAGTTCATCTCTAGAAGTAGCTTGAGCGCATAAACGACTTCTCGAACCCATGAGCTTGGGTTATCCTTCAAGAAAAGATGGACGAGTTCCTCGGCATTTTCACCATTGTAATGCCAGTCTTGGTTAAAGGTTAAGAAAAAAAACGGATAGAGTTGTGGTAATTTGTCTTTCATCATGGTGTCAGATAGCCTGCATGAATAGGATACCCTAGTGCCGAGTCGGCATCTCGGCGAAGCCAAAGTCTAACCTCTGAAGCTGGCAATGCACTAGCCTCGACATTAGCGACGTGAATTCCTACCCTTCTGCTTTGCACAGAGCATTAAAGTAATATTTATCCTGACCTTTAGCACCGAAAATCAGGGCATTTACAGTTCATCTTTTTTAAACACAAGCATTCCAAATGTATAACTTACTTTAGGATCAGGAGACCAATAATCGATAATGGGTTTTCCTAAAGACCAATCTACTTCATCAATAAGATTTAATCCACTTGTTTTACACTCTTCTATCAAATTCATTATTTCACCTTGATCGAAAATATTCCATCTTTTTTCAAAAATTCTTAATTTTGAGCTAACTTTGGGTGTCCAATAATCAAAAGTTAGATACAACTTCCCTTCTTTGACTAGAACTCGAGATACTTCGTTGGCAAACCTTTTAATATCTACTTCATGCTCTATCACAGAAAGACAAGTTATGTTCTGAAAAAAATTACATGGTAGTCCAGTATCCATCAAATCTCCAATAATATAATTGACTCCTTCCACAGGAACATCTGGTTCTTGAAGATCAATCCCATATTTTTCTCCCCGTATACCTTTAATAACAGCATTTTTTAACAGGTAGGAATCAGCACTTCCCATATCTAATAAATTGCCGTCTGATAAATTAAAAATAATATTTGCCAAAGCCCAATTTTTGCACACTAGCCTATGTGATACATAACCATTTTGCTTTAAATAACGTGTAGCTTCATCAAGCTCGGACTTATAATTAAGGAATTTAGAAAACGATTTTTTAGCATGGTGTTTAACATAGCTTTTGCTCATAGAACTTTGCGAGGTTTCGACATCGTTTTGTTTTGCAAACATATGTTCAAAACGTAGAAATATTTCTTTAAAAATATTTTCATAACTCAGAATAAAGTTAGCTTCACTCCATTCGTTATTAAATTTTACGAGTGGTGATATACCATTTTGTATAATTTGCTTTAAACTTGAATTTTCAATGCAGATAGAAGGGGTAGTAGAAGATATGTGCCGGAATAAGCCGCTGTTTGTAATAGCAATTGGACGCTGCACAGCAAGTGCATAGTCTATAACTTTTGAAATCCCTCTATATTTACACGTATCGTAGAAAAAAGCATTAAGCGTATTGCTTGCCAAAAAATTGAGTAGTTGCTGTTTGCTTAAAAATTCATGATTGATAAAAAGCTGTATTCCTGGTTTTGAAACGATGCTTCGGCAGCGATTGGCTGTTTCAATTGCATGCTGTTGCCCTTGTTTATCTACGATATCGTTAAAAGGTAAATGAAGCACAATTTTTGCTTGATCAAACTCTTCCTGCACAACACCAAGCAAACGCTCAAAACCTTTGTCGCTAAATCCAAAGCCAAAACTTCCTATTGTTACAATGTCCGGGACGCTTTGACTGTTAATGTAAGGTTGAATAAGGCGTCGCGTCTTGAAAACAATAGGCTTATTTTCTACAAGTGTCGGGTCTGGGCATAAGTGGTAGTCAAACAATAATTGGTAGTCAAATAACTCATGAGTTACTTTATCTGCTTCTTCCTGCGTTACTTCATGCATTATCCCTAACTGCGGAATACTGTAGTACCTCCAAGTTATCCGGTTTGTTAGCCAAGGCATTGTTGCCGAATAATAATTGTAAATAATCGCCGCCGGACTCGTTTTAATTACTGTATAGTGCAATTCTTCCTGATTGGAACACTCTGCATATATAAATGAATAATGAGAAGATTTTTGCAGTGCTTCTGCGATATCAACACCGTACTGATAAATTCCGCATTGTTTCTCTTTATGCGAAACGATGAGGATAGTAGCTTTTGTCTGTTCAGTAACTTTAGTTTGAGCTTGCTGTCGTTCAGTTTTTGAAAGCAGGCTAAAGTCTTCCAACACTTCTTCAAACTTTGCTGCAAACTTTTTGGATGTCCAGTCTTTCTGCATTTGCATCACTTGTACCTGTGATGAAGCAATAGACTCTCTCAAGCTTTGGAACGGATATGGTTTGATATAGGGATGAATATGCCGAAAGGTCTCGTTTGCTGAAATTGCCAATGCTCTTCCGCTTGCTATTGCTTGATCAGTGGTTGCCGAAAGTCCCGGCTGATTTCTGTTGTAAAGAAAACAATTGAGCGTATTTTGACTGCACCATTCAATTAGTTCACCCTTAGTCATATAATCATGACTAACAATGATTTGCACACTATTTTTCGCTACTTTTCTGCATAACTCACTAAGGTAATCAGCATAATTTCGTTTATGTAGTTTCCAGAAAAAATCATCGGCGTATGTTGCTGACGGAATATTGAGCTTGACGATTGCCTCATCAAACTCTTTATTCACAGCATCTACAACCAGTTCAAAGCCTTTACCTGGCGTTGCAAATCCAAAACTACCAATGATGGGTATCGCAGGTTGATGGTACGGAATTACTGTGGTGGGAGCTTCCAAAGGACGCGGTAAAGCATATACTCTCTTGTCTACTACATTCATTGTTGGATCAAGAGCGCAATATGCATCAAAATCATCAGCAGGACATAGGACAAAAGGATTGTTAGTAAGTGTCTCTAGCACCAACGTAACTTTTACTCCAGGCAGCTGGCGTACACTTTTCGTGTTCAGCCAGCTCATTGTTGCATGATGATAGTTGAAAAAGTAAAATTCATAGTGGTTCGGGATATGAGGTGAGTTTTGGTCTATTTCCAGATAATCAAGATCGTATCTGTCAGATACTAATAAACTTTGATATGCCATTTTGCCAGATTCATGAATGCTGCAATTGGCTTTAGCTGTATTTAAAAATATGCCTTGTGGCTTTTTCGCAATTGACGGAACTATTAAAGCTTGTGGTGCAGTAGATGAAAAAGCTGATTTTTGAGGAGCAACATTAGAATTAACAGTCAAGAGAAATTCTTTTACTTCCGCGTAATTTTCTGCATATACAGCAGGATTTTCAAGGTTATCCCATACCTTCATCGGCAAGTCCCAGCCAACGATACAACGAGGCTTGTAGCGATTTACTTCTGTTTGAGTTGCAGCATTTACAGCACTCCCTCTCATCAGGAAGCCAATGCATTTATCCCCAACGCTAGATAATTCGATCAGATTCAGTTCACTACAATCAAAAATATTAGAAGCAGTAAAAAAAGGCTTTGCCGAGCAGTAAAAATTCAAGTTAGGGAAATTTGAGGCTATCAGCTTAAGATGTTCGTTTAGATAAAAATAGTTTTGATTAGATAGGGTTTGTCCGTTTTCTACCAAAATACTTTTTTCTCTAACTTCAACTTCTCTTCCTGGTTTACCAAAGAAAGTAACCATTGGAGTAAAAATAGGCATTTGCAGAAGATATTTTTGGTGAAGATTATGCTGATACATCTGACGATTAAATGTATGAACGTTATTTTGATACGTCATTCCGTGTAGCGTCAAAATATCATCAAAAACACCAAACCACATGTTGAGGAAGACGGCATTGTCGGGACACTTTTCTGTTGGCTCTGTGCCTGTATATTCGCTACCTTGATACACAATAATCGGTAGTTCTAAATCACGCCACAAATACCTACACTTTTCAGTACACTCCAGAGTTATTTTCACACCAGTAAAATTTACTCTGACAGCTTGAATGACTGCTTTTGTCAGAACTACATCGCCATTGTGAAAACTGTTATGAATGAATAAGTGTAAGTGGGTCATAAATACTGCTAGAGTGTGCTGTTTGATGCTTATGGTTATATTTGATGACTTCAATATTGGGCAGAGGAAATATCATACCAACACCGCTGTTCAAGGCTTCTTGCTCACGCTTGAGAAATTCTTCTTTGAAGTGCCACGGCAAGGCTAGGTAATAATCCGGCTTCATAGCCCTTGATTTCTCTTCGCTTACAATCGGAATATCTGTGCCAAGAGTATAAGCACCGTGCTTATCAGGATTTCTGTCAGCAGCAACATCTATAATACGATTATCAATTCCGCACCATTGCAAAATTGTATTGCCTTTGGTTGAGGCACCATAGACATGAATGCTCTTGCCTTCCTTTTTAAGCTTCTTCAGCAAAGAAGTCAGCTCTTCTTTGTGTACGTTGATATGCTCTTGAAAATTTTTGTACGGCTTATCAGTATCAAGTTCCAGATCAAATTCTTTCTGACGTAACAGATTGGTGCGTTGCAAAGCCTCATTTTTCTTGAAGACAAAGTTATCAACATGCGTCGCATAACAACGAATGCTACCGCCGTTGATGTCATTTAGTACAGCATCCACTATCTTCAGTTCAGCTTTTTTAAGAACATACTCCAGCACTGCAAAACTATAATATTCCAAGTGCTCATGACAAATAGTGTCATATGAGTTCATTTTTAACATTAATGGCATATATGACATCTCAAAAATCCACACTCCACTCTCAGCAAGCACTTTCTTTATCTCTTTGCTGAAACTTACGGGATCTTCAAGATCATAAAACATCGCGATTGATGTAATAATGTCGAACTTTTCGCCTTTTAACGCTTTGGTGAGTTCTTTGGAGGGAAAAATATCTTGTATTGTAGTAATATCTCCTTCAATCTCTTGAGCTACATCAGACGGATCAACTCCAAACTTGATAAATTCTTTCGGATAGCACTTCAGCAAGGTGCCATCGTTACAACCAATATCCAAGACACGAGCCTTGTCTTTGCCAACAAGTGATACTCCATCTTCAGCAATTCCCTGCAAGTGACTTCGCATCGTCTGATTCGTGCCGGAACGATACCAGTATGCGGAATACAATATTTCCGGTGGAACAGTGTACTCCATCTGCAACAAACCGCATGCTTTTTCATCTCGCATCGGGTCACAACGCACAAGAGAAGTTGGAATTTTTCTGACTGGCGGTTCCTCTTTGTCTAGTTTTATAAACGAACCCTGTAGATGCTGTTCACCTAAATTAATTACGTTTGTGAGAGCTGAAGAACCACACGCCCGACATGTTTTACGATGTACTAGATGCATTTTATTACCTCTAAATAAAACTGGTTATTTTTTAGGATAGTTGATAGTCTCTACAAGAGCTAGATAAGTATTATCAATTTCATTAATACATTTATTTCGCTCCAAGTTCAAAACGGCAAGCTGTTTTACAACTTTATCTTTTTCGCTTAGCGGGACTTTTTCAAATTCATATACTTTTTCTTGTTCGTGCCATAATTTGCAATTAACCTCTGCCAGTTGTGAAAAGACTTCGCCTATAGTGCCTGCTACATCAGGTACAGCATTCAATTCTTGCTTATAGACTTTATTTGAGGCAAAAGTAAGATTTTCGATAGGTATTTTTCCTGATACACTGGCAATAACGAAATCGTTAATTTCGGCCTGAAGCTGCTTTTCTTGAACAGCAAGACTTTTGAGTTTGTTTTCGTCTTTGCAATGCCACTGTTTCAGTTTTACAATTGTCAACTTGTCGCAGAGAGAACCAAGTGTTTCAGCCATATAGTTTAATGAAAACTTATTGGGAAAAACTTTTTTAAATAATGATTTTTTCTAACATAGAGTAGCTACTACACGTCCGTCAATACCTATAGTTTCAGGAACAATGAGGCTCACAATGACCTAGTCCAAGTACCGATATGTCATAAATCATCTTCATCAAATTCTCCAAGAATTAGCACTAATACAATTCGAACAAAAAATGAAATAATCTGAGCTATAAGATTCCACTAACTCCATACACCATTCCAGCATTTGTGGGATTCCGTATGCCTTGTTAACTTTCTTAACGCACCCAAAGTCATTGGTGGGATTGCGGTAATTAGCAACGAAGTACCTCTGCTCACCCAGATGCCAGCTAAGTTTAATTTGCTAAAGAACTCGCTGTCCTCCATTTCGATTATTGGCTTAGGCTTGACGGTTGTTTCCTCTTGCAGGCGGGTGCCTAACCTATCTACTAGAATGACGACTCGCATATCTGTTCATCCTTATCCTTCAGCGATCGCCCCCACCAAGGCGCTGTTTCACCTGAGCTAACAGCATTTTGTAGTCTTGCCGACTAGGATTCAGCTTCACCAGTTTCTCCAAAGGAGCGATCGCACCCCGCCCATCCTTAAGCTGAAGCCGCGCAGTTACCAAACCCTCCAGTGCTACCCGATTATCTGGCTCCCGCTGTAAAACCAGGTAGTACCCTGGTTCCTGTGCTTGCAGTTGTGATTCTCTAGACGTCGCTGCTGTCGTAGCGTCATTTCTCGGTTGTTTAAGGGCGCTATTTATCGCTCCAATGGCTCCATAAGCTGTAGAACCGAAGAAGGCAACGATGGACACTAAAGTCACAATCCGCTGGAAATGCTTTCTGGACATAACGTTTTCTCAACTCACCGAATAAATTCCGCAGGCTTAAGGTCGGGGCTATTTCTAAGCTACCCACTTCCTCTCACTTAGCGATCGCCTCCACTCAAAGAAGAATTGCCCTCGCTGCGGACGTTTCAAAATCCCCATTACACCACAAAACTATAAAAGACATTTAACCCTACCTCTGCTAGTAGTCCAACCGAAATTTTACTGATAACTTTAGCCAATTTCCGATTTAACACGACTAAACTTCAGTATATGTACGGTAGAACAGTCTCGAGCTTCATGCTACTGACAAGAGCTTGATATACTAATCAGTGGGATTTGAATCAGCTTTGGTTCGTTTTTCCTGCATCTGGCTCATTACATACTGTTCCTACGCCACACCTTGACTCATGGCTGCCCGGTAGTTGCTCTCGAGCGGTAAGTGAAGTTCGCAGGCTACCTCTTGAAACGCTAACTCAGAGGCAAACGTGAGCGAGCAGAATTGACCGCCGCTATAAAGTAAGAGAAAACGCTCCTGCCGTCCAGTATCCGCCAAGGCTCGATTGAGGCCTGGAATTACAGCTTCCACATCGTACCAATCCCCAAGGTCACGCACTGTGAAACAATACACCCGATCGCGGTACACGAACTGCACCTGGTCGTTGTTTTGAGAAACCGCCTCGACCTGGAAAACATCGCCACCGAGCTTCATTAAGTCTTCAATCAGGCTAACGTAGTTAACAGGAATACTCGTCTCGCAGTCAAAGCAAGTAAAGCGGTTGAAGGAACTTAGCAGTGAGAACACTACGGCTGCAGAATCGCGCTCTGCATGCCAACTCTCTTCAAGTTGAAGTAAAAGTGCTTCTGGAGAAGTCAAAATGGCTCCGGCTCGTACTAGTTGCTCTGGTGCCTTCCGGGGTGTAATCCCTTCGGCAAGCCACAAAACACGCATTGCATCATCGGGTTTTAGTCGCTCGGAGCTGAAGGGGTGACAAGGAGGGCTACAACACTTATAGGTTCAAGGTTTCAGGTATTCATGGTATAAAGAAAAGAGGTCTAGCTTTGTCAACAAGACCTCCTTAATGATAAGATGCCTGAATTTTA
>JAABUX010002062.1_pt1 | contig 29051 bp, 27 predicted proteins | sample 5561851 | NCBI WGS metagenome assembly JAABUX01 (sample SAMN10711883, study PRJNA513361) | rock metagenome | isolation source: Antarctica rocks | place: Antarctica: Victoria Land, Richard Nunatak red sandstone | collected 2016-01-03 | reverse complement strand
CCCCCCGCCAGGTCCAGCCCGATGTCGGCCGGGATGCCATAGTGCAGCCCGTGCGCCCGCCAGGTCAGCGCGAACTCCCCGGCCTCGCGCCGCAGCTCGAAGGCCTGCTCGGCGATGCTGTCATGCGCCTCTTCCCCAAGGTCGCCAGGCCGGGTGATGAGGCGGCGGACGAAGCGGTAGCGGGGGTCCTCGGCCAGGCGGTCCCGCGCCCCATTCAGCAGCGTGTCCTTCCCGGCCCCCGAAGGCCCCACGATCAGTATCAGCATCCAGCCGTCCCATTTTGCGCGGGCCGACCTTGGCGTTAGGGTCCGCCCGACGCAACCCGCGTCACGACAGCCAAGAGGCGACCCGCCCGATGTTCACCACCCGCCCCGAGATCGCCGGCACCTTCGGCGTGGTCGCCAGCACGCACTGGCTGGCCTCCGCCGTCGGCATGGCGGTGCTGGAGCGCGGCGGCAACGCCTTCGACGCCGCCGCCACCGCCGGGTTCGTGCTGCAGGTCGCCGAACCCCACCTGAACGGACCCGGCGGCGACGCCCCCCTCATCATCCACAGCGCCCGCACCGGCACGCAGCACGTCATCTGCGGCCAGGGTACAGCGCCGGCCGCCGCCACCCTGCCCGCATTCGCAGCCCTGGACCTGGACCTGATCCCCGCAACGGGCTTGCTGCCCGCCGTCGTGCCCGGCGCCTTCGACGCCTGGTGCCTGATGCTGCGCGACTGGGGCACCTGGGAGCTGGCCGACGTGCTGGCCTTCGCCATCGGCTACGCCCGCAACGGCGTCCCCCTGGTCCCGCGCATCCCCGCCACCATCGAGGGCGTGCGCCCGCTGTTCGAAACCGAGTGGCCCACCAGCGCCGCCGTCTTCCTGCCCGGCGGCAACACTCCCAGGCTGGGTGAGCTGTTCGCCCGTCCCGCCCTGGCCGACACCTGGGAGCGCCTGATCGGCGAGGCCGTCGGCGACACTCGGGAGGCGCGGATCGAGGCCGCCCGCCACGCCTGGTACCACGGCTTCGTCGCCGAAGCCGTCGGGCGGTTCTTCGCAGAGAACGAGGTGCTGGACGCCTCCGGCGAGCGCCACCGCGGGTTCTTGGCGGCACAGGACTTCGCCGAGTGGAGGGCGACGGTCGAGGCGCCGCTGTCCCAAGACTACCACGGCCACACCGTGCTGAAGTGCGGCGTCTGGAGCCAGGGGCCGGCCTTCCTGCAGCAGCTTGCCCTGCTGCGCCATACCGACGTGGCCGCCATGGACCCGCTGGGACCGGACTTCGTGCATACGGTGGTAGAGTGCGCCAAGCTCGCCTTCGCCGACCGGGAGGCGTACTACGGCGACCCGGACTTCGTGGAGGTGCCCATCCAGCACCTGCTGTCCAATAACTACAGCCTGGCCCGCTCGACGGAGATCGACCCCCGGGCGTCGCTGGTCCTCAACCCCGGCACGATCCCCGGTTATCACTCCCAGGTGGACCATGGCGCGCACCTGCGGGCCGACATGCTCAGCCGTGCGCCCGGCGCGGGGGAGCCGACGGTGGCGCGGTTGGGGGTGATCGGCGCCGACACCGTCCACATCGACGTGATCGACCGCTGGGGCAACATGGTCAGCGCCACGCCCTCCGGAGGCTGGCTGCAGTCCTCGCCCGTCATCCCGGAGCTTGGCTTCTGCATGGGCACCCGCGGCCAGATGTTCTGGCTGCGCGACGGCCTGCCGAACAGCCTGGCGCCGCGCAAGCGTCCGCGCACCACGCTGTCCCCCAGCTTCGCACTGCGCGACGGCCAGCCCTGGATGGCGTTCGGCACCCCGGGCGGCGAGCAGCAGGACCAGTGGAGCCTGACCTTTTTCCTCCGCATGGTGCACGGCAACCTGGGCATCCAGCAGGCCATCGACATGCCCAGCTTCCACACCGAGCACTGGCCCAGCAGCTTTTGGCCTCGTATCGCCCGGCCCGGCAAGCTGGTGCTCGAGGGCCGTTTCCCGCAGGCCGTGCTGGATGACCTGCTGGCGCGCGGTCACCTGGCGGAGCGCGGGGACGACTGGTCCGAAGGCCGGCTGTCTGCGGCGCGGCGGGAGGGTGGGCTGATGTACGCCGGCGCGAACCCGCGGGGGATGCAGGGCTACGCCGTGGGGCGATAGCTGCTTCCCTCCCCCCTCGCTCTGGGTTAGGGGGCACGGACGTCGTCACGGGTGGCGCCGGAACCGGCTTCCCTGCAAAAGGTGGATCAGTGATGACGTCCAGAAGTGTGCGAGACCGGGCGACGGCCTCAACTCGATGAGCATACTTCTTTACTTAATTCCCGTTTTGGCGGGCGTTCTCAATGCCGTTCACTCTGGAACCAATGCGCAGCTCACCAAAAGCTTTGAGCGCCCGTGGTGGGCAGCGCTTCTCGTCTGCCTCATCTCGGGCGTGGCGATCCTCCCGGGCATCATGGTCGCCCAGGAAAACTTTCCCAGCTTAGGCACGCTGGCAAAGACGCCCTGGTGGGCCTGGGCGGGCACGGTGATCGCCGCCGTGCCGATCATCACGACGCTGCTATACGCCGGCAGGCTAGGCGGCGGCGCCTATAATGGCCTGGTCGTCACCGCGACGATGGTGATGTCGGTGGTGCTCGATCAATTCGGCCTGCTCGGCTTCGACGTGCACGTCGCGGGCCTCGGGCGGATCGTGGGTGCCGTTCCGGTGATAAGTGGAATAAGCCTGATCTGCTTATTTTGAAACGTTCTGTTGTTTATCCCCAAGGTACTCCGTCAACGAAACCTGCTCCTTTCCCCGGTCATCCCTGCCGCTCCGTTTCCACAATGCACTCCGCCGTGGCGACGGCGCGCAGGCAAGGGTTTCTGCCAGCCATTCCCGTGTAGAACGGTTCACCCGTCCCCCCAAGCTGGCCATTGCGAGGAGGGCCTGCGACGCGGTAATCCAGCGACCGCAAGTCCAGAACCGCAGCACCTGCCCTCCTGAAGTGCCACGCTGCAAGCGCGGCTCGCCATGATGGCGACCGGTTGGATGCCGTGGCGTAAAGGCTGGAGGGGATAGCGGCTGGCATCATCATGGGGCAGCGGTGCCGACCGGGTCAAAGGAGCCGCCGTTTGCCGGACGCCTGCAAGCCGTTGAACACCGCCATGACGTCGCGCGCCGCCTCCTCCGACGCGCGCACGTCCAGGCCGGATTTGGGGAACGAGGCCGATAGCGGTGTCGCCAGGGTGCCAGGGTGCCGCAGCACGCAGATGCTGTCCGGGTTGGCCCGGCTCTGCTCCACCGTGCCGCGTTTTCTTACACTCCGTAATGCAACGCACCCGGCGCGTTTCCGTTATGAGTGAGCATTCCCACCAGGAGGTCCATCCCATGAGCATCCAACCCCGTGCGCGCCGCCGATTGATCCGTGTCCTCGCCGCGCTCGGCATTGCCGCCACGCTGGGCGGCTGTATCGTCGTCCCAGTTGGCGGCGGCTACTACAGGCCGCACCCCTACCGCTATTATTACTGACCGGCCCCGCACCGGCGGCCGGCCAACGGCCGCCGGGTCGGCGGAGCTTGCGTCCCGTATCCTGGATGCCGCTGCGGCGCTGTTCCTGCAGAACGGCTTTGCAGCGACCAGCATCGAGGCGATTTCGGCCAACGCCGGCGTCTCCAAGCGCACGCTGTACGCCCGGTTCCCCGACAAGGAGGCAGTGTTCCTCGCCGTAGCGCAGCGGCTGATTGGCACCTGGCTGACCGGCTTCGACGCGGCGATGGAGGCTGCGCCGTCGTTGGAGGCAGCCCTGCTGACGGCAGGCCACCATATGCTGGCCGTGGCCCTGACCCCCTCGGCGCTAGCGCTGCACCGCCTGATGGTGGCCGAGGCCGGACGGTTCCCGGAACTCGCGGCCGCGTTGCGCGACAGCGGTGCCCGCGTCGGCATCGAACGGCTGTGCCGTGTGCTGCACAGCTACCGCCCCAACGTCAGTCCCGGCCACCTTGCGTTCCTGGCCGAGCAGTTCCAGCACATGGTGCTTGCGGGACCGCAGGCTCGTGCGCTGGGACTTGGCGAGCGGCTGGACGCTCATGCGCTCGCAGCCTGGTGCCGCGACAGCGCCGCGCTGTTCCTGCGAGCGATACCCAACGCCGCACGGTAAACTGACACTTACACACTAAACCAATATTGCCAATTTTTCACGCTGATTTCCAGCATTCGCCTAGAATGACGGCGTTTCCTGGCTCGCATGGGCGGAATCTGGCGACCTGCCGCGCCTTTCGTTCTGGCACACGCCGAACCGCTGCCCTAAATCCTGCCGCTGTGCACAAGACCCTCATGACAACGGCACGATAGGCTTGATGGACAGCAACACTCCGGTCACGACCGGCACCGCCACGCATTGTCCATACTGCGCCCTGCAATGTGGCATGACCGTCGTGCAGACCGACATTGGCGACGGTGTTGCCTGGGGGGTCGAGTCGCGCGACTTTCCAACCAACCGCGGCGGCCTGTGCCGCAAGGGCTGGACCGCAGCCACGCTGCTCGACAGCCCCGACCGCCTGCTCACCCCCATGCTGCGCGACAGCAAGGACGCGCCGCTGCGCCCGGCCACCTGGGACGAGGCGCTGGACCGCGTGGCCGCCGGCATACGTTCCATCCAGGCCGAGGCCGGCGCAGATGCCGTCGCGGTATTCGGCGGCGGCGGCCTGACCAACGAGAAGGCGTATGCGCTGGGGAAGTTCGCCCGCGTGGCGCTGGGCACCGCCAACATCGACTACAACGGCCGGTTCTGCATGGCGTCCTCCGCGGCAGCCGGGCAGCGCGCCTTCGGGCTGGACCGCGGCATGCCGTTCCCCATCGCCGACATCGCCGCCGCCGACTGCGTGCTGGTCAGCGGCGGCAACCCGGCCGAGACCATGCCGCCCATCATGCAGTGGTTCGACGAGGGCCGGGCGCACGGCGCGCAGTTGATCGTCACCGACCCGCGCCGCACCGCCACCGCCCGCGCTGCCACCCTGCACCTGCCGCTGACCCCCGGCACCGATGCGGCGCTCGCCAACGGCCTGCTGAATGTCGCCATGACCCGGCGGCTGATCGACCCTGACTACATCGCCGCCCGCACCGAGGGCTGGGACCGGGTGCGCCGCGTCGTCGCCAGCTACTGGCCCGACCGGGTGGAGCGCATCACCGGTGTCCCCGCCCGCGACGTGGAGCGCGCGGCAGTGCTGCTCGGCGAGGCCGCGCGGGCCGAGGGCGGCCGCGCGATCATCCTGTCCGGCCGCGGCTCAGAGCAGCAGAGCCATGGCGTCGATAATGCGCTGGCCTTTATCAACCTGGCCCTGGCGCTGGGCTTGCCGGGCCGGGCCGGCAGCGGCTGGGGCACCTTGACCGGCCAGGGCAACGGCCAGGGCGGGCGGGAGCACGGGCAGAAAACCGACCAACTGCCGGGCTACCGCCACCTGGCCAACCCGCAGCACCGGGCGGAGGTCGCGGCGGTGTGGGGTGTGGACCCGCACAGCCTGCCGCAGCCTGGCCTGTCGGCGTGCGAGCTGCTGGGCTCCATCGGCAACGAGGGTGCGCGCATCCGCGGCCTGCTGGTGTTCGCCTGCAACCTGCTGGTGTCCGCCCCGGACGCCGAGGCGGTGAAGGCGCACCTGCAGGACGCCGAGCTGCTGGTGGTGGCCGACCCATTCATGTCCGAGACCGCGGCCATTGCCGACGTCGTGCTGCCGGTGGCGCAGTGGGCGGAGGAGAGCGGCACCATGACCAACCTTGAGGGCCGCATCCTGCTGCGCCGCCAGGCCAAGCCGATGCCGCCGGGCGTGCGGACCGACCTGCAGGTGATCGCCGGGATTGCCGAGCGGCTGGGCGCCGGCGGGCATTTCAGCGGCGACGCGGCTACGACCGGCGCCGAGTTCCGCCGGGCCACCGCGGGCGGCATCGCAGACTATTCTGGCGCAAGTTGGGACCACATCCAGGCCGAGGCCGGGGTGTTCTGGCCCTGCCCCGACGCCGGCCCCGACGCCACGCCGCATGGTGGCACGCCGCGGCTGTTCCTGGACCGCTTCGCCCACCCGGACGGCCGCGCCCGCTTTCATGCCGTGGAGCACCACGGCGCCGCCGAGCAGCCCTGCGCCGACTTCCCGCTGATCCTGACCACAGGCCGCCTGATGGCGCAGTATCAGTCCGGCACCCAGACCCGCCGCGTGCCGGAGCTGGCCGCCGCTGAACCCGGCGCGTTCGCCGAGATCCACCCCGACACCGCCCGGCAGCATGGCATCGGCGCCGGGGACCAGGTGCGCCTGACTACCCGGCGCGGCACGTCCAGCATGGCGGTTCACCTGACGCGCGACATCCGGCGGGATACGGTGTTCGTGCCCTTTCACTGGAGCGGCGACGGCGCGGCCAACAGGCTCACCATCGCAGCGCTCGATCCAGTGTCCCGCATCCCCGAATATAAGGCCTGCGCCGTCCGCCTGGACCGGGCCGTATGAGTCAAATAAGGAAATCAAGCATGAGAGAGAGTACCCCGCACATCCTGGTCGGCACCCATACCTTCACGGGTACCGGCTATGACGTGCCGGCACCGTTGGACGTGACCTATACCGTCCCTGCCGACCGGCGGGCGCAGACCGTCTATTTCCGTGCTGGCAACAGCACGCCGGAGATGATCACCGTCGTGCTGGTGCGCGACGGCAAGCCGATGCGCAGCTTCCCCATCGGGGCCAAGGATGGGGTGCACATCCCGCTGGTCGTGGTCGAGGACCTGCAGCCGGAGACCAAGCTTGAGTTCCACGTGCTGGCCCCGGCCGGCACCGCAGGGACGCTGACGCTCGACATGGGTTTTGTAGAAATCTAGCGGCTTTGTGGAAATTTAGGGAGTAGATGCGATGGACGGCATGACCTATGGCGCCACCAAGCAGCGGCTGGTGGTGGTCGGCAACGGAATGGCGGGCGCCCGCGCGGTGGAGGAGGTCTTGGCCCGCGGCGGCGCGGACCAGTTCCAGATCACCATGTTCGGCGACGAGCCCTACAGCAACTATAACCGCATCATGCTGTCCAACATCCTGAGCGGGCAGCAGGAAACGCACGAGATCTACATCAATCCGCTGGAGTGGTACAAGGAGAACGACATCCGCCTGCACAGCGGCGCCCGGGTGACGAGCATCGACCGCGCTGCCCGGATCGTGACGGCCGACAACGGCGTGCAGGAGGAATACGATACCCTGCTGATCGCCACCGGCAGCCGCGCTTTCATCCCGCCGATGGAGGGCGTATGGCGCGATGACGGCAGCCTGCGGCCCGGCGTGTTCGCCTTCCGCGGCATCGACGACTGCACCGGCATCATGGCCGCGGCCAAGCAGAGCAAGGTCGCCGCGGTGATCGGCGGCGGCTTGCTGGGGCTGGAGGCGGCGCGCGGCCTGCTGAACCACGGCTGCGAGGTCCATGTGATCCACCTAGGCAGCCACCTGATGGATATGCAGCTCGACGTCCAGGGCGGCCTGATGCTGAGGAAGGCCATGGAGGGCATGGGCGTCACCGTCCACCTGTCCAAGATGACGACGACGGTGCTGACCGAGGGTGACGACAACCGCACCGCAAAGGTGGTGGGCCTGCGCTTCAAGGACGGCACGGAGCTGGCCTGCGACATGGTCATCGTGTCCGCCGGCATCCGCCCGAATGCCGAGATCGCCGCACGCGCCGGGCTGACGGTGGAGCGGGCCATCGTGGTGGACAACGCCATGCGCAGCCCGGACGACAGCCGGGTATACGTGGTGGGCGAGTGCGCGCAGCACCGCGGCAAGGTCTATGGGTTGGTGGCGCCGCTGTGGGACCAGGCCAAGGTGTTCGCCGACCAGGTGACGGGCGCCAACGTCAACGCCGAGTACACGGGCAGCAAGCTCGCGACCAAGCTGAAGGTCATGGGCGTCGAGCTGGCCAGCATGGGCATCACCGAGCCGAAGGACGACGGCGACGAAGTGATCCAGTTTAGCGAGCCGCGCCGGGGCACCTACAAGAAGCTGATCGTCCGCGATGGCCGGCTGGTGGGCGGCATCCTGATGGGCGACATCAGCAAGGCCGCCTACCTGATGCAGGCCTTCGACCGCGACAGCCGGCTGCCGGATGAGCGGCTGGAGCTGCTGTTCGATCTCGGCGCGCCCGCGCAGGCGGTCACGCTGGACGAGATGCCGGCCGACGCACAGGTCTGCAACTGCAACGGCGTCAGCAAGGGCACCATCGGCGCGTGCGTCGCCGGCGGCGCCCGCAGCACCAGCGCGGTCATGAAGGCCACCCGCGCCGGCATGGGCTGCGGCTCCTGCAAGTCGCTGATTGGCGAGCTGGTCGAGTGGTTCGCCGGCGGCCAGGTCGAGGAAGACCCGAGCATCCACTACTACGTCCCCTGCATCCCGCTGGCGAAGGTGGAGCTGGTGGCCGAAGTGAAGCGTCTGGGCCTGCGCTCGGTGTCGGCGGTATTCGCCGCCCTGTCCACCACCGGGGAGGACGCAGCGAGCAAGCCGCCCCTGGCGAGCCTGTTGGCGACCATCTGGGCGGGCGAGTACGAGGATGAGCGCGACGCCCGCTTCATCAACGACCGCGTCCACGCCAACATCCAGCGCGACGGCACCTTCTCCGTCGTGCCCGAGATGCCCGGCGGCGTCTGCACCCCGGCCGAGCTGATGCGCATCGCCCAGGTCGCGGTGAAGTACAAAGTGCCGTTGGTCAAGCTGACCGGCGGCCAACGGATCGACTTGGTGGGCATCCCCAAGGCCGACCTGCCCGGCGTCTGGCAGGATCTGGACATGCCGTCCGGCACCGCCTACGGCAAGAGCTACCGCACCTGCAAAAGCTGCATCGGCACCGAGTTCTGCCGCTTCGGCCTGGGTGACAGCATGGGCCTGGCGATGAAGATCGAGCGGCGGTTCCGCGGTATCGACAGCCCGGCCAAGATGAAGCTCGCCACCGCCGGGTGTCCGCGCAACTGCTCGGAGGCACTGGTGAAGGACGTGGGCCTGGTCGCCATCGGCGAGGGCAAGTGGGAGATCTACGTGGGCGGCGCGGCCGGGGCGCACATCCGCAAGGGCGACCTGCTGTGCGTGGTGGAGGGCGAGGAGATGGCGATGCGCATCTCCGGGCGGTTCATGCAGTACTACCGCGAGAACGCGAAGTGGAAGGAGCGCACCTACAGCTTCGTCCCGCGCATCGGGCTGGAGCGGATCAAGGCCATCGTGGTCGATGACTCCGACGGCATCGCGGCGGCGCTCGATGAGGCGATGCTGGCCAGCACCGCCGCGGCCTACGACCCCTGGAAGGAGGCCGCAAAGCCGCGTACCGTCAACCAGTTTGCGGACGTTCTGGAGCCGGAGGCAGTGGGTGGCGATGACTGACACGATATTGGAGCACCGCGTCGGCCCGCTTGACGCGGTGCCACGCGGGGAGGGCCGGGTGTTTGCCGTCGGGGGGCAGCGCCTGGCGGTGTTCCGCACCCATGCGGACGGGGTGTTCGCCACGCAGGAGCACTGCCCGCACTTGGGCGGCCCATTGGCGGACGGGCTGATCGACGGCAATGCGGTGATCTGCCCGTTGCACGACCGCATCTATGACTTGCGGAACGGCGACGGGCTGAACACGGACTGCCGGGTGCAGATCTTCCCGGCCCGCGTCGGCCCGGACGGCGTAATCATGGTTAGCCTGGCGTAACACACCTGCCTGCTCCCTCTCCCACCGGCCTTGGGCCGCGAAGCGGACCAAGGCCGGGGTGAGGGAGCCCCACTTGCTTCTGCCGCGCCAAGGGTCGCCATTCCTGCTGCATCCATGGCCTAGAAGCGGCGAGAGCATTCATAGGGTTCCCATGCGACAGGCGCTGCACCGGCTGCTGATTGACACGCGCGGCAAGGGCCTGACCGAGATCACCCGGCCGATGCTGGCCTGGGTAACGGACCAGGGCATCGGCACCGGCCTGCTGACGGTATGGTGCCGCCACACCTCGGCCTCCCTGACAGTGCAGGAGAACGCCTCGTCGGCCGTGCGCGAGGACATCGCCACGTTCTTCGAGGCGTTGGCGCCGGAGGGTACCGGGCGCTACCTGCACGACGACGAGGGACCGGACGACATGCCGGCGCACCTGCGGGCCATGCTGACCGGCACGCAGCTCACGATCCCGGTTGCTGACGGCCGGCCGGTCCTCGGCACCTGGCAGGGCGTTTATCTGTTCGAGCACCGGCGTGCGCCGCACCGGCGGGAGGTCGTGCTGCACCTGCTGGGCGAGCCGCCGGGCGCGGACGTTCACGGGGCCACCTGACAACTGGCCCGATTGAGCCTAACCCTGGCGCAACGAACAAGGCCGCCGCGGGCTGTATCAGCCATCACGGCCCACATGGGGATGAACGGCGCCATGGACGTGCCCGACGCAACGCCGCAGTTGGAACCCGGCCCGATCCCACCCGAGCCGCTGACCCGCCGCAAGCAGCCCGGCGACCTGCGCTCCGCCCGTTGGTTCGGCCCGGCCGACCTGCGCAGCTTCGGCCACCGCTCGCGCGCGATGCAGATGGGCTATGCGCCGGAGGAGTGGACGGGTCGCCCGGTGATCGCGATCCTGAACACCTGGTCCGACCTGCAGCCCTGCCACATGCACTTCAAGAGCCGCGTGGACGACGTGAAGCGCGGCATCCTGATGGCCGGCGGCTTCCCGGTCGAGCTGCCGGCGCAGTCGCTGTCCGAGAGCTACCTCAAGCCCACGAGCATGTTGTACCGCAACATGCTGGCGATGGAGGCCGAGGAGCTGCTGCGCGCCCATCCGATCGACGGCGCGGTGCTGATGGGCGGGTGCGACAAGACGACGCCGGGACTGCTGCTGGGCGCCACCAGCATGGACCTGCCGGCGATCTTCCTGCCCGCCGGCCCCATGCTGCGCGGCAACTGGCAGGGCCGCGTGCTGGGCTCCGGGTCCGACAGTTGGAAGTACTGGGACGAACTGCGGGCGGGCAAGATCACTGACCAGGACTGGCTGGGGGTGGAGGGCGGCATCGCCCGCAGCTACGGCACCTGCATGACCATGGGCACCGCGAGCACCATGACCGCCATCGCCGAAGCCGTCGGCATGGTGCTGCCCGGCGGCAGCAGCATCCCCGCCGCGGACGCCGGGCACATCCGCTTGGCCAGCGAGAGCGGGCGGCGCATCGTCGATATGGTGTGGGAGAACCTGACGCCCCAGCGCATCCAAACGCGCGCGGCGTTCGGCAATGCCATCGCGGTCGCCATGGCCATGGGGTGCAGCACCAACGCCATCATCCACCTGATCGCCATGGCCCGCCGCGCCGGGCACGATATGGGGTTGGCGGACTTCGAGCATTATAGCCGCCGGGTGCCGGTGATCGGCAACGTCCGGCCGAGCGGCAACCAGTACTTGATGGAGGATTTCTTCTACGCCGGCGGCATCCGTGCCCTGATGGGCGAGATCAGGGAGCACCTGGACCTCGGCTGCCTGACCGTGACCGGGCGCACGCTGGGCGAGAACATCGAGGGCGCGCGGGTGTTCAATCCCGACGTGATCCGCTCCACTGGCAACCCGGTCTATGGCGAGGGCAGCTTGGCCGTGCTGCACGGCAACCTCGCGCCGGACGGCTGCGTGATCAAGCCCGCCGCCATGGACCAGCGGTTCCTGCGCCACAGCGGCCCGGCGCTGGTGTTCGACGACTACCCCAGCCTCAAGGCCGCCATCGACGACGAGGCGCTGGACGTGACCGCCGACCACGTCCTGGTGCTGCGCAACGCGGGTCCGCAGGGGGGTCCGGGGATGCCGGAGTGGGGGATGCTGCCGATGCCCAAGCGGCTGCTCCGTGAGGGCCACCGCGACATGCTGCGCCTGTCGGACGCCCGCATGTCGGGCACGAGCTACGGCGCTTGCGTGCTGCACGTCGCGCCGGAGAGCTGGGTGGGCGGGCCGCTCGCCCTGCTGCGGACGGGCGACACCATCAGCGTGGACGTGGACGCCCGCAGCATCCGGATGGAGGTGCCGGACGAGGAGCTTGCCGCACGCCGCGCCGCCTGGACGCCGCCCCAGCCCCGCTACGGGCGCGGCTACGGCTGGGCGTTCAGCCGGCATGTCCAGCAGGCCAACGAGGGCTGCGACTTCGATTTCCTGCGCACCGAGTTCGGGGCGCCCGTGCCGGAACCGGCGATCTACTGATGTCCCCAGCCATGCTCCCTGGGCCGATGAGCCGAGCCACCCGCGCCAAGCTGCGCCAGGTCAGCACCGCGACGCTGGCCACGGCGCTGTTCAAGCGCGGTCTGCGGCGGCAGATGGTGCAGGACGTGCGCCCGGTCGGCCTGCTCACCGCCACCATGGTCGGGGAGGCTTACACTCTGCGCTACATGCCGGCGCGCGAGGACCTGAACGGCCTGGACGTGTTCCGCGACCACGGTCACCCGCAGCGCCGTGCCGTGGAGGAGTGCCCGCCCGGCGCGGTGCTGGTGATGGACAGCCGCAAGGACCCGCGTGCGGCATCGGCCGGCGGCATCCTGGTCACGCGCTTGCAGGTGCGGGGCGTGGCGGGCGTGGTGACGGACGGCGGGTTCCGCGACAGCGCCGAGATCGCCGGCCTGGCCATCCCCGCCTTCCACGCCCGGCCCAGCGCACCCACCAACCTCACGCTGCACCAGGCGATCGAGCTGCAGGCGCCCATCGGCTGCGGCGACGCGCCCGTGTTCCCCGGCGACGTGGTGGTGGGCGACATGGATGGCGTCATCATCGTGCCGCACGGGATCGCCGACGAGGTCGCCGACGAGGCGGTCGAAATGACCGCCTTCGAGGACTTCGTCACCGAACGGGTGCGCGCCGGCCAGGCGACGCTGGGTCTGTACCCGCCGACTGACCCGGCGAACTTGGACGCTTTCGCCAGGTGGCGGCGGCAGAATGGCCACTGAACTCCGTCTGCCGGGCGTGCCTGGGGGCCGGGCTCCTGGGTTTGGTTCTGAAGGGACAGATCATCATCGGCGGCAATGCCGGGTCGCGCATCCCTGCTGCCCGGCCACCGCTAGCCAGGCCGGACGACCCGATTCCGTTGCTTTGGAGGCTGGAAGGGTTTAGCTGAAGCTGCGGAGATCGCGCCGGCGCTTCACAGCAGTTGGATTTATGGGACTCTTCAGACGAAACAAGAAAGCCAACGACGCTGCCGCCGACAAAGAGGACGAGGAGCTGACGGCAGCTCTATCGGCCCGTCTGAACGAAGTCGTAATCCGCCGTAAGCAAGCTGCCGAACTCGACGGCGAACTCGACCCCACCTTGCTGCAAGTCACGGATGGCTACGAGGACGAAGCCGGCACGGAAGCCGCGCCCGCCCTTGAGCCACCGGTAGCCCCGGCCTTTCCGGAGGCGGAGACGCGTGATCCCGCGGACTCCATCACGGCCCCGTTCGACGAGACTGCCCCTCCCATGACCGCCGACACGCCGGTCACCTGGATCTATACCGAGAGCGAGCTTCCTGCAGCGGCCACCGCCTCCTATGAAGCGCCTGCTGCCTTCCCTGCGGACGTGTTCACGCACCCGTCCGAGAACGCCACCGGCGATGCGCTGCCGGAGACGATGAGCTTTGTTCCCGCTACCCCTGCACGTCCCGCGCCACCGCCGGTCGATGTAGGCACGGGGCAGCTCAGCCCGTTCGCCATCAGTCCCGACGAGATCGACTCGCTGCTGCAGGAGACGGCTCGGCGCATCCGCAGCATGGGGTCGGTGAACATCCTGGTCGCCGGGCAGACAGGCGTCGGTAAGAGCACCCTGATCAATGCCGTGTTCGGCGAACAGTTCGCCAGGACTGCTGCCGGCCGGCCCGTCACGCAGACGGCGGAATGGTTCAGCTCCGAGAGCGTGCCGCTGCGCATCCTGGACACGCGCGGCCTGGAGGCCAAGGACTACGAAGAAACGCTGCAGATGATGCGGTCGGAGATCGAGCACCTGCGCGCCCAGAAAGACGAGCGCGACCAGTTGCACCTGGGCTGGGTTTGCATCTCGTCGCCGAGCAGCCGGGTGCAGGACTGCGAGATCGACATTGTCCGCGTGCTGAACAAGTACGACATTCCCGCCATCGTCGTGCTGACCAAGGACGACGACGACGAGGAGTTCACGGTGATCGTCGGCCAGATCATGGCCGAGCGCCGGGCGGAGGTGGCCAGCATCGTTCCGGTCCGTGCGCTGTCGAAGCCCAAGCGGGCGTCGGCGGGCCTGGAGGACCTGGTGGCCGCGACGTTCAAGGCGCTGCCGCAGGCGCACCGCTCCGCCTTCGCCGCGGCACAGAAGATCAACCGCGACCTCAACCGGTCGGCTGCCGAGGACTACGTGACCGCAGCAGCCAGCGCCGCCGCCGCCGCCGCGGTGATCCCGGTGCCGTTCAGCGACATCGTGACGCTCGCGCCGATCCAGGCGAGCATGCTGGTGGGCATCAGCAACGCGTTCGGCCTGGCGTTCGAGAAGCCGCAGGTGATGCAGCTCATTTCTACCGTGCTGGGGTGCCTGGCGATCTCCCAGGTGGGGCAGTGGGCCGTGGGGACCGCCTTGAAGTTCATCCCTGGCCCCGGCTCGATCCTCGGCGCGGCCCTGAACGCGACCGTCGCGGGCGCGATGACCAAGACCCTGGGCAGCACCTACATCCGGTTCCTGTATTCGTTCATCGAGACGAACAGCCGGGTGCCGACCTCCGATGAGGTCCAGGCGATCTTCCCGGCCTTCTTCAAGGCCGGCCGCAACGGCTGAGCCAAGGCGGGACCGCTCAGGGCATCCGCCGTCGCCACGGCGGTATCACGAGGCCCGCTCAGTGCTGCGCCAGCGACAGCCGTGACAACTGCTCCCCGGCTGTGCCGACGACCGGCAGCGCCAGCACTGCCGGATGCCCGGCGTCCTGCATCACCGTCCAGGTGAACGCTGCCGGATTCGGCCCAGGTCCCTGCGGGAACGGCAGGCCCGACGCCACGCTGGCCGCGCCAGCCATGGCAAGCCGCATCCGGTGCCCCGGTTGGAACACGTAGGCGGTCGGCAACAGGTCCACCTCGACCTGCCGCGCCTGCCCTGGCGTCAGCGGCGCCGGACTGGCCAGCGACGCCTCATGCGGCACGTTCAGGTAACCCTGGACCACCTGCGTCGAGACGCCGTCCGGCGCCACATCGTTCAGGCTGAACACCATGTCGCCGTCATTCCTGCTGGACGACGCCCAGAGCGACACCTGCGGGGCACCCGTCACCTCCGTCGCCACCGGCAGCGGCGCCGTGGTCCAGGTCAGCACCTGCTTCTCCGCGTTGCGCTGATCGCCCGCCGGCCGGCCCTCCGTGGCGCTGAGCAGGACGGGTAAGGCAGGCCCGGCGCCCGGAACGTAGGGTAGGGTCGCCGATGGCCCCGCGGCGGGCTGCGCCGTGAGCGACCCATCGTTCAGGCTGCCAACCGTCCCGCTATGCCCCGCCTGCAGGAACAGCTTGGCCGTGCGCGCATCCGGGATCGGCCAGTCCGCCTCATAGCGCCAGCGGTCCACCCCCTTCACGTACAGGATCACCTTGGGCGCCCGCTCCACGCCATTGTCCATATCCTTCAGCCAGTGGTCCAGCCACTGCACCTGCAGCTCCTGCAGGAAGTCGATCTGCCAGCCATGCGCGTGCGGCGCGAGCAACAGGCGCTTGCGCGGCGAGCCGAATGCCTCATACGCCTGCACATTGCCCGGCGTGATGTAGTCGTCCAGCCCGCCGGAGATGAAGGCCGCCACACCGCGCCCGGCAATCGCCTGCACGTCCGCATCCTGCGTCGTCCGCTCCCGCCACCAGCCGTCCTGGTTGCGGTGCTGGATGGCAGTGGCGTACTCCGCCTCGGCCCCCGGCGACAGCTTGCGCGCCTCGCGGCCGGGTCCGGGCATCATGCCGCCGGGATACCACAACAGGCCATAGCAGTCGCCGCACGCCACCTGCGGCACGATGGCCCGCAGGCTCGGCGGCGCTTCCTTGGCGGTCAGCCATTGCGAGATGCCCAGCAGCGACGGCCCGACCATGCCGACGCGGCCGTTGCACCAGGGCTGCTTGGCCATCCATTCGACCGTGTCGTAGCCATCCTGGCCGAACTGGTTATAGAGCGTCGCCTCCCCGCCGGACTTGCCCGACCCGCGCAGGCTGAGGTGCAGCACCGCATAGCCGCGGGACGCGATGTCCATCAGAACCGGGTCCGTGCCCGCGCCGGTGTTGGACGAGCGGCCGTAGCCATCGGACATCAGCACGCATGGCGTGGGCGCGGCGCCCGCGGCGAGCGTCGGCAGGAACAGCCGGGCGTCGAGCTTCGTGCCATCCCGGGCGGTGATCGTCACGCCGTCCTGGACCTGCACCGGGAACCGGGCCAGCGGGTTGTCCACCCGGGCGCGTTCCGGCAGCCATTGCCGGTCCTCGGTCCCAGCGCCCATGCGGTAGGGCTGCGCCTGCAGGGCCGGCATGGCGCAGGCGAGCAGAAGCAGTGCCGTGCAAAGGGTGCCGCTTTTCATAGTCCGGTTCCTCCCAGTTCCTGGCCAGTTCCTGGCTTCTCCGATTCTGAGCCTGCCAGCGGGTCCGGACCTGCGCAATGGTCTCCCGGTGAATGGGGTATTGAGGTTCGGACGCCGCTTGGCCGCGGTAGGTCCCCCCGACGAGGTTCACCCTCCAGCAGATGAAAGCTGTTCCGCCGTCTATGAGAAAGCACTGACACAAAGAAGTCACCAGCATAGAGCCTGGAAGGCCAATGAAAGCGGCCGAGCGCCATAACCGGGCTTGGCTGCAGCTATAGCCATGTCATCCTTGCCAACTCGTGCCGCATCCCCTCGCTGAAAACATGGGATATGCCGAAATAGGGCTGATCAAGCTCCCGCATCGTGAGTCGGCGGTTCCGCAGGCCAGGTGCTCGCGCTCATCGCAGCGGTGAAACCTGGATTGGCGGCTATCCTGTCACCCGCTCACCAGCATCGCCAAGCCGGTGCATGGCGCCGCGCAGCGCGGGATACAGGTCCTTGTATATTGCAAAAGTATGGTCGTACGCTGGCACCGCCTCCGCCCGCGGCTGGGCACGGTCCACCAGCGTGACCCAACCCCGCGCCGCGTCCGCCGCCGTCACCAGCCCGGTGCCCAGCCCGGCTAGCAACGCCGCACCCATCGCCGCCTCCACATCCTCGCCGATGGTCCGCACCGGGTAGCCCGTCACATCTGCGATTACCTGCATCCACAGATCGGACCGCGCAGCGCCGCCGACCACGATCAGCCGGTCCGCCAGCGCCTGCATCCCCAACCGGCCGGCCTCAATGTTGTGCTGCAGGGCATAGGTCACGCCCTCCAGCACGGCCCGGTACAGGTGCGCCCGCGTGTGCGGCAGGCCCAGCCCTACGAAGGCGCCGCTGGCCCGGTCGTCCCAGACCGGGCTGCGCTCCCCCATCAGGTAGGGTAGGAACAGCAGGCCGTCGCTGCCCGGCGGCACCCCCGCGGCCTCCGCATCCAGGGCCGGCAGCGATGCGCCATCCCGGCAGAACTCCCGCTGGAACCACGACATGCTCGCGCCCGCCGTGATGGCGCCGCCGAACACGTAGAGGTCGTGCAGGCCGTTGAACACATGCGGCATGGCGATCAGCCCGTTGCGCGCATCGGTGGTCCCGGCGATGCTGCCCCAGCACATGCTGGTGCCGATCATCGCCACATGCTGTCCCGCCTGCGTCGCTCCGGCGGCGAACGTCGCCACCGCCGCATCCACCCCGCCCGCCACCACCGGCGTCCCCGCCCGCAGCCCGGTGCGCGACGCCCACTCCGGCAGCAGCGTGCCAACGACGGCGCTGCTCTCCACCAGCCGCTCCGGCATCATCGACCGCGGGATGCCCAGCGCATCCAGCATCTCCCCCGACCACGTCCGCGCCGCCAGGTCATACACCCCGCCGATGTTGCCGGCCGACGAGTGGTCCACCGCCAACGCACCCGTGAGCTGCCCGATCACCCAAGCATTGGGCGGCAGCAGATGCCGGGTCCGCGCCCAGACCTCCGGCCGGTTCTCGCGCAGCCATAGCATCTTGGTGAAGCCGTAGTAGCTGTCCACGCCGTTGCCGGTGATGTCGAACAGCCGGTCCAGGTCTTGCGTGGCGCGCACCTGCGCCACCTCCGCCCCGGCCCGGCGGTCCATCCAGATCAGGCACGGGTGCAGCGGCTGCATCTCGGCATCGACGGGGATGCCCGACCCGCCATACAGGCTGCTGATGCACAGCCCCGCGACCTCCCCGGCCGGCACCTCCACCTTTGCCATGCACCCGGCGATGCAGGCCACGACCGCTTCCAGCCAGACCTCTGCCGCCTGCTCCGCCCACAGCGCCCGGGGCGTGTCCGGCTGGTAGGCATGGCTGTGCTGGGCAAGGATGCGCCCAGTCCCGTCCACCAGCAGCGCCTTCGTGCTCTGCGTTCCGATATCGACGCCCAGGACGTAGGCCACCGCGTCAGGCCGCCGGCCTGAGCAGGACCTTGATGCTGTCCGGCGACGCCGCCTGGATCGCCTCGTTCCACCGCTCGATGGCGTAGCCGTGCGTCACGATGCTTCGGTTGTTGGGCTTGTCGTTCATTTGCGCCGTTCACGTCCGATGGGGATAGCGGACGGGATGATACCGCCCTTTGCAATGGCCTGCACGCAGGGGCTGACCCTCATCATGTTCCGGCCGTTGTTCCGCACGCCCAGCAACCGCCGGCGGCGAGCAACAGCCTCAACCGCACGGTCGATGTCCTCAGAGGGACAGTAGGGTCAGGGGGGACGGATGCACCACATTGTTTGGCGGCCTGGAATGATACTTATTTCGCCTCCATGCCTGCCCGCCTGACTTGGGGCTGATGCGGGCCACGAAGCCGCCCCGCATCAGCCCGTCACCTCCAGCACCAGCCACTCTTCATGCGCCCGCCCGTGCTCGTCCGACGCCAGCACCGTGATCCGGTGCGCGCCTGGCGGCAGGTTGGCCGGCAGGGTTGCCTGCCACAGGTGGGAGGAACGCCCGGACTTCACCCAAGGCTTCCAGGTGGCCACGTTGCGGGCATAGACCTCGTCCACAAAGGGGTCGCACCGCTCCACCCGCCGCATCGGCGCCGGCGTGCCGTCCAGTCCCACCTGCATCCGCACCGCCGAGCGCGGGCCGCCATCGAACAGGTTCACCACCACCCGCGTCGCCCCGGTGGCCGCCCGCGCCACTGCACCCGTCAGCAGCGCACCAGGCTGGTAGTCCCGCAGCACCTCCGGGTCGCCGCCGTGCACCTGGCTGTCGAGCACCTGGCTGTCGAGCACGATCCACACCTGCGAGCGCGAGGGATCACGCGCCGGCACCAGGGTCGTCTGGTAGCGGAGACCATCGACCGACAGGATGTGGAACCCGTTCGGCGTGCCGTCGGTGGCGAGCGCGACCGGGATGCCGCGCTCGTCGAACGGCCCGCTCCACCAGCTTCCGGACACGGCGGACAGCACGTGGTGATGGTGCATGCCGCCAGGGAAGCCGTTCGCGGCGCCGAAGTAGTAGTGCTCGTGTTGGTATGGGTGTGGCCGCTGAAGCTGACGCTGTTCGGGTGAGTGGAGATCGCGTCCAGGAAGTCCCGCGTGTCGGTGTTGGCTGTGTTGGGCTCGGTGCCCTCCAGGGTGCGCAGCGGGACATGGAACGACACGACGACCAGGCTGTCCCACGGCACCGTCGCCAGCACGTTGCGGACGAAGCCGAGCTGCTCCGGCCCGAACCGGCCCTGGTACTTGCCGGCGCCGTTGGGCTTGGCGCCGAGGTACTCGACGTTGTCCAGCACCAGGAACGTGGCGCCGGCATACTGGAGGCATGGTGGCGGGTGCCGTACACGCGCTTGAAGGTGTCGCGGGAGTGGGTGTTGTCCGGCGCGTCGAGGTTGATATTATGGTTGCCGGGGCAACTGTGCCAGGGCAGGCCGATGGTGCCGACGATGCGGTTGTAGCGGTCGTAATACGACAGGTCGTCGAACATTACGTCGCCATGCGTGATGCCGAACGCCGCGGCGACACCGGCCGTCTGCGCCACCACGTCATCGCGGATGTAGCCGACCTCGGCCAGGCTCTCCGGCTGGGTGTCGGTGAACAGGATGACGTTGAGGGCGGCCGGCTCCGACTGACGGCGCAGCCCGAAGTCGATGCTGTCCGGCAATTCACCGGCCGGGGCCAGGCCGGCGAACCGGGGCTCGATCTCTGCCGGGGTGCCGCCGGGCAGGTGCAGGTGGAAGAAGCGCGGCAGTTGGGTGGCGGGGTCCACCGGGGTCACTCAGCCGCTAGGCCTGATGACGAACACGGCGTTGCCGGGCTGCACGGGCAAGCTCCAGCGTCCGTCGGCGTCGGTTTTGGCGATGTCGCGGCCGTTGGAGACCAGCACGTTTGGCACGCCCTTGCTGCCGGGTCCGCGGCGGAGGCTGCCATCCGTGTCCTCGAACACGCTGCCGCGCGCCGTGAGGGCGGCCATTTGCGCGTGCGCGCCGGCCAGGGCGCCCGTGAGGCCGTGGGCCACGGCGCCGGTCACAGCCTGCCGCCGCGTGATCCCGACGTGTGCCAGTGCGTCGTCCATCTACCGTGGGGCCGTGAGGTACGATCTGCTGTCGCATTGCTCGTGGAGCGAGGACCCTGACCAAGTGCTCTCAATCATCAAGGACAGGCACGCGACCGTCTGTTAAGCGGCCGGAATATGAGGCTGGGCTGGTCGGCCGCAGAGAGCCTTTTCAAGGCGAAGCGGACCGCTTAGGAGAGCGGGGCCGGTCAGCGTCACTGCGGCCCCAGGTACACCTCGACCCGCCGGTTGCGCTCGCGTCCTTCAGGCGTTGCGTTGTCCGCCACCGGAAGCTCCGCACCGAACATGGCGGTCTTTCCCGGCACGATTCCCGCCCGGGTCAAGGCCGCCATGACCACCTCGGCCCGCCGTTTCGACACGACCTGGTTCGCGGCCGGGGCGCCGTTGCTGTCCGCGAACCCGGCCAGGATGACCCGGCTTGGGCTGACGCGCTGCGACTTCAGGTAGGTGACGAGCCGGTCAAGGTCCTTCACGCTCCGCCCGTCCAGCTCCAGCGAGCCGGGCTGGAACCGGAAGTCAACCGACAGCCGCGTCGCCCCCGCGACAAGCTGCCTGAATCGTTCGGACGCGGCGTCCGGCACCGCCGCTGCCTCGGACTTGACGGTCAGCGGCACCAGGCCGGACGCCTCCACGACCGCCTGCCCACCGGCGGAGGACACGTAGGCGGAGAAGCGCTTCACGAACAGGTTCGCCGACGATGGGGCCGCGTAGAGGTACAGCCGCTGCGACAGCGGGTAGCTCTCGGTCGCGATCGCAAGATCGCTTGGCGCGACAGGGGCGGCGTTGGAGTCGGCAACAGACAGCACCTTCGTGTTGCCCGTGTTGCCGAAGACGACAAATCCGATGCCGCTGCGGTCCGTGGCGACGGCGGCAGCCAGGGCCTGCTCGCCGGCGACCTTGATGGCCGCGCTGGCCAGATCGTCCTGGCCCAGCAGCAGGTCATGCGAGGCATCGACCGTGCCGCCCTGGTTGTCCACGGCATAGACGTGGATCGGGTCTGGCGTCCCGCCGAGCTGCGACCAGTCCGTCGTACGTCCGTTCAGGACGGAGCGCAGTTGCGGGACCGTCAGGGACGCCAGGCGGTTGGCTGGACTGACGACCGCGGCGATGCCCTGAATGCCGATGACGATCTCGCTGGCCGGCGCCGTCATGTCGCCGAGCGACGACAGCCGCTCCGCCTCGACCGGCGTGATCCTGCGGGACGACATCGCCATGTCCGCGCTGCCGCGCAGCAGCGCAGTCAGGCCGGCTGCTGACGAGGTAGAGGTGATGGTGACCGATTCACGCTGCCCGGTCTGCAGCCCGACGATCTCGACGGCCCGATCGGCTCCTCCGGAGACCAGCGTCAGGTCCGAGTCGCCGATCAGGGAGAGGTATCCGGAGGCCAGCCGCCGGGCCAGCCGGCTGCCGACCGCGCTCGATCCGGCAAGGCGCAACAGCACCGTCTTGGCCGGAAGCGCGGCCTCGGCTTGGGCAGAGCCGGGGGCTTGGGCAGAACCGGGGGCTTGGGCGGGCGCGGGGAGCGCGGGCTGGGGCATGAACACCGGTTGCGGTGCAGGCGCCGCAACGGAGGGAGGGGTTGGGGGCTGCTGGACGGCCGGCTGCTGCAGGGCCGCGGGCTGTAGGGCAGCAGACGCCTGCGGCGGCGCCTCCGGCAGAGGGCGGGCCACTAAGGCTGGGGGGTAGGCCGTAGCAGGCGCCACCGCAACCTGCATGGGCGCGTCAGGCACGGTGTCGCCACCCGACCCCTCCAGCACCTTGTAGGTGACCACCCCCGCGCCGAGCAGGGCCAAGCCGACCTGCAGCACCAGACCCGAGCGGCTCAGCCCGCGCGCCCTGGCCGCGTCCGGCGACTGCAACGGCTCGCCGCACCTGGGGCAGACGAACTTCGAGCCTTCGGGCAACGACATGACACGCTGCGACACTGCAACGGGGCAGAATTCCAAGTTCGTGCAGCGACCGTGTAGATCAACCATCATGCACACCATTCAGCCGGATGCGGGATGCCCGGCGCGAGGGGGGAAGGGGGACGGCCAGGCGGGCATCCCTGCCGCCCGGCCGCCAGGTGGGCGGCAACCCTGTGCCGGTGTCACGCAACGGGAACGCTCCGGGCCGCTGCAGCCGTTCCCGGAGCGACGCCCATCCCGCGGAGCGCCGCGGACGACAGGCTGGATACGTCCACCCTTGGCGCAGACTTGCTTGTTGCAACCATGCAGACCAGGACGCCGAACAGCGCCTTCGACATGATGTCGGCGGCGGCGTAGCCGGCCTCGGTCGCGACGAACATCATCGAGCTTTTGAAGCCGAGCAGTGGGAGTACGGACACGGCGGGGTAGAATGACCACGTCGCCAGGGTGAGCAGCCTGGCGCCCTTTGCGAGCTTCCGCGCCTCCATCGGCTCGGCATTGAGCGTTTTGGCGAGGCCGACGTAGAGCTGGTAGAAGATGATGAAGAACGGCACCATGGAAGCGCCCCACCAGAGCCACCGCGTCTCGACGCTTGCCGCCATCTGGCCGGGATATCCCAGCGCAAGCATCTCGACAGACAGCATGACGAGCACGCCGCTGCGGAGCCGGGCCTGGCGGACCGGCAGATCCAGCACGAACACGAAGGCGGTCAGCAGCAGGGGAAGGGTCAGCAGCCAGTCGGCGTAGCGCAGGATATTGTTGAACGGGACGCCGGTGGACCTGACGACGCCGTTCACGATCACGAACGAGCTTTGCCAGCCTTCATACAGCCGGTAGTAATTATAGGCCGCCACCAGGCTGACCAGGCTCAAAAGCGTCAGGCTTAGCCGGTACCGGGGCAGGACCTCCGAGCGTTGCGCAAAGAAGAAGACGCCTGCGATGCCCATTGCGCCGATGGCGAACGAGAAGATCGTTACAATCAGGTTGTACTGGTTAAGGCTAAGCTCATACATTGAAACCACCCTCGTGCAGCCGAAGTTTTGGCCGCTCGGTTGAACCTGCTGGCCCGGCAAGCCTTGCTCCGGCTTGAAGGCCGGCAAGCATCTTGACCTGAACGGGTCTTTCGATGTCCTGGCTATCCCGGGATGTTTGCACTGTCGAGTTAGAGTTTGTTGCCGGAAGCTGGGCTTTTCCCCCGGTCACGCGGCGGCGCCAGCCCGCGGACGCTGCCGCCCGGCACAGCCCCGACCCGGAAAGCGTGCGGTATTGCGGGAAGACCACGCGCGAATGGCAAGGCAGTGCCGCGAGCTGCGCCAGCACGCGCGGCTGGGGAATACAAAAATCTACTTTAGCTCAACCTAACTAAAGCGGCACTGACTTAGATATCGGTATCGCTTTGGGAAAAGATCTCGATGCCGCCAGCAAACATCACCCGCCGCTGCCTGATGGCCACCGCTGCCGCCGCGCCTGGCCTGGCGCGGGCGCAGCCAGCAGTCCCGCCACCCGTGCGGTTCGTTGTCGGAGCCGGCCTCGCCGGCGGCGTCTATTATCCCCTTGGCATCGAGGTCGCCAAAATCCTGAGCCGCGACCTGCCCGGCATTCTCGCCACGATGCAGGCCACCGATGGCGGGGTCAGCAACATCGAAATGCTGGCCGACGGCCGGGCCGGCCTGGGCTTCAGCCAGGTGGACTCGGCCGTGACCGCGTTCGAGGGCGATGGGCGCTTCAAGGGCAAGCCGGTCGCCGTGCGGGCGCTCGCGGTCCTGTACGCCAACCGGATGCAGGTCGTTACCGCCCGTGGCGCCAACATCCGCGCCTTGATGGACCTTGGCGGCAAGCGCGTCAGCACGGGTGCGCCCGGCTCGGCGACGGAGAACATGGCCTTCCGGCTGCTGATGGCCGCCGGGCTGGACCGCAACAAGGATTTCCGCAGCCGCGAGCGCCTGACTCTCCTGGACAGCAACATAGCTCTGAAGGACGGCAAGATCGACGCCTACTTCTTTTGCAGCGGCATCCCCAACAGCGCTATCCGCGACCTGGGCGCCAGCCCCGGCGTCGAGCTGGCCCTCGTGGACCACGCCGACCTGGTGGAGCGCGTCGTGGCCCGGCATGGGCCAGTTTACTTCCCTGACACGATCCCGGCAGACACCTATCCCGGCCAGCACACCGAGAACAGGCAGGTCTCGGTCGCCAACGTGCTGCTGGTCATGGACACCATGCCAAGCGCACAGGCAGCCGCGATCCTGGGCGCGCTGTGGGCCGCAAGGGCCGATCTGGTGCAGGCGCATGTGGAGGCCCGCAACTTCGTCCTGGGCGGGCAGCGGTCCGCTGCCGCCGGTATCCCTTGGCATCCTGCCGCCGCGGCGTTCTGGCAGACGCAGGGCGCGCAACTGGCCTAGATGATCGACCCCCAGTGGCCAGCCGGACCGCGGTTTATGGGCCGGTCAAGCAATGCACCAGCCAACCCAGGAAGTCCGCCGTGTTCCCCGGACCACCATTCCGGTTTCGGAGGCCAGCCAACCCCTGGGAACGGCGGTGGTGGAGCTGAGGGGAATCGAACCCCTGACCTCCTCATTGCGAACGAGGCGCTCTCCCAACTGAGCTACAGCCCCGCCGTCCGGCGCGCAGCCTATGCCCAGGCCGGCCTTGCAAGTCAAGCCGCCCGGTTGCGCCGCGCCGGATGCGCCGGTAGGGTCCGGCCGCATCCGAACCCGCCGCATTGATTCCAGGGGCTGACCGACGTGATTTCCGCGCTGTTCCAGTTGTGCTTCTACGTCATCAAGCTCTACATCTGGGCGTTCATCCTCAGCGCCGTGTTCAGCACGCTGGCGTCGTTCAACATCATCGACACCCGCAACCGCTTGGTCTGGAGCATCGGCGACTTCCTATACCGCGTGACGGAGCCGGCGTTGCGCCCGATCCGCCGCGTGCTGCCCAGCTTCGGCAACATCGACCTCAGCCCGCTGGTGGCGATCCTGCTGTTGCAGTATGTCGCCACCCCGGCACTGGCCACGCTATACAGCGGCATCGTCTATGGCAGTTGGACGCTGATCTAGGCGGGTCCGCCGTGACCGCCCGCGTCATCGACGGCAAGGCCGTGGCCGCCGCGCTGCGGGCCGAGGTCGCGGCGCGCACCGCCCGCCTGCCCTACCAGCCCGGCCTCGCCGTCGTGCTGGTGGGGGAAAACCCGGCCAGCGCCGTCTATGTCCGCAACAAGGACCGCGCCGCCCAGGGCGCCGGCCTGGCCGTGCAGACCATCCGCCTGCCCGCCGACGTGCCGGCGGCGGAACTGGTGGCCGTCATCGAACGGCTGAACCGGGACGATGCGGTGGACGGCATCCTGGTGCAGCTCCCCCTGCCCGCCTCCATCCCATCCCGTCCGGTGCTGGAGTCCATCGACCCCGCGAAGGACGTGGACGGCTTTCATCCTCTCAACGTCGGCCGCCTGCAGGACGGGCTGCCGGTGCTGGCCCCCTGCACGCCGTCCGGGGTGATGCGGCTGCTGCAGGCGTACGACATCCCGCTGCGGGGCGCGCGCGCGGTGGTGCTGGGCCGCAGCAGCATCGTGGGCAAGCCGATGGCGCTGCTGCTGCTGGCCGCCGACGCCACCGTCACCATCGCCCACTCCCGCACCCAGGACCTGCCCAGCGAGTGCCGCCGCGCCGACGTGCTGGTCGCCGCCGTAGGCCGGGCGGAGCTGGTGCGCGGGGACTGGATCAAGCCCGGCGCCACCCTGATCGACGTCGGCATCAACCGCCTGCCGGATGGCCGCCTGGTGGGGGACGCCGCCTATGCCGAGTGCGCCGCGGTGGCCGGCGCCGTCACCCCCGTGCCCGGCGGCGTCGGCCCCATGACCATCGCCTGCCTGCTGGACAACACCGTCACCGCGGCGGAGCGCCGCAGGGTGCAGCAGCCGGCCCGGCGCGGCACCATCAGCCTTGTCAAGCCCTGACGCACAAAGCCCGTTGCCTTCGCCGGGCTGCAAGCGCAAGTCTGCCGGATGGGCCTGCGGTGCGCCCGTGCTGGGGGGCGGATGGGTGCTGGGCGGCGGACGGGACGATGATGGCCGGGTCGCATGTGGCGCTCGGGGCGGCGGCGTGGCTGGTGGCCGCGCCTCGCCTGGGGTTGCCCGCCCTGTCGCCGGCGTGCCTGGGCCTGACGCTGGCCGGGTCGCTGCTGCCGGACATCGACCATCCCGCGTCCTGGCTGGGCCAGCGGCTGCGTCCCTTGTCGCGGATGGTGGGCGCGGTGTTCGGGCATCGCGGCATCACGCACTCGGCGCTTGCAGTGGCGGTGTGCGTGTGGGGGCTGCTGCAGGGCGGGGCGCCGCGCTGGGCGGTGGCGCCGCTGGCGGTGGGCGTGCTGTCGCACCTGGCGGCGGACCTGCTGACGCCGGCAGGGCTGCGGCTGGCGTGGCCGCTGCGGCGCACCTGGTCGCTGCCGGTGTGCACGGCGGGATCGGCGATGGAGCCGCTGGTAGTGGCGCTGCTGCTGACCTGGGCCGGGTGGGGCGGCCAGGTGCCGCCGGTGCTGCAGCAGGCGTGGGACGGGTCCGGCTTGGCGCGGCCGGCGCCGACGGGGTGCGCGGGGCATGGCGTTCCTTGCAGCAGGATGTCCTGTGCACGGCATTGCGGCCCGGGCCGGCCAGGATGACTGAGCCCGCACCCGCGGCTGGCGAGTTCGACGGACATCTGGGCAGTATCAACCTGGGTGGCGGCTGTGCCCAGTTGTACCTCGATGGCCTGCGGCTGGAGTAGGCCTACGGGCAGGCACGCTGGGCATGGCTCCCCGTCGGGCCTATGACGGATCTATGCCCAACCCTCTGCGCTTCCGGCTGGTGTTGGTCTTCCTGGCCCTCGGTGCCCCTTGCCTCGCCGCCGTGTACCTTGCCGCAATCGCCGCAGCCGGCCTGCTTACCCGCCCTGCCCCAGCCGACCTGATCGTCGTGCTCGGCAATGAGGTCCTGGCGGATGGCCGTCCCTCCACCCGGCTGCAGGCCCGGCTGGAGGCGGCGCGGCTAGCCTACCGGGCCGGGCTGGCGCCGCGCGTGCTGGTCAGTGGCGGGATCGAGCCAGGCGGGCAGGACGAGGCCGCGGTGATGGCGGCCGACCTGGCCGCGCACGGCGTGCCGCAGTCTGTCATTTTGCAGGACCCGCAAGGAGTGGACACCTTTGCCACGGCGCGCAACGTGGCGGCCCTGCTGCACGGCCCCGAGTTCGGGCAGGGACGGGTGCTGGCGGTGACGCAGTGGTTCCACGTCCCGCGCACGCTGCTGGCGCTGCGGCGTTTCGGGGTACGTGAGGCCTCGGCGGCATGGCCGCGTTTCACGGAGCCGCGGGACGCCATGGCGCTGCTGCGGGAGGCAGTGGCACTGCCTTATTACGCGTTCCGAAGCGTTCCAGGGCGATAACGGCTCGTTCTTGCCTAGCCTGCGTCGCGGACGGTTTGAGAACCCAGGCGCCAGCCAGCGCACCGACCGTTCCTGACATAAAACCGCTGTCGGGACGGCCCTGCCCTGGATATCACGGGCTTGCCAGGCATGGTGCTCGGGAGGCCAGGATGTTGCAGCGGCCGGACCTGGCGGGGATGGCCGTGCTGACAGGCGAAACCGCCGGTCCAGACGCCGCGCCGGTTACGGAGCGGAGGATCGTGGCGCTCGACGGGCTGCGCGGGCTGATGACCCTGCTGGTCATCGTGTCCCACTACTTCGGTGAGCTGCCGCACGGCGTGCCCGCCCTCTCGTTGGGTTGGCTCGCGGTGGACATGTTCTTCGTCCTCAGCGGCCTGCTGATTGGCAAGCTCATCCTGGAGAAGCGGCACCATGCCAACTTCTTCGCCGTGTTCTATGTGCGGCGCTTCTGCAGGATCATCCCGGTCTATCTTGTCACGGTCTTGGCGATCAGCCTGGCGATGCGGCTCATCGGCCAGCCCTGGATGGACGCCGCGGACCCGTTTCCGCTGTGGTCCTACCTGACCTTCACCCAGGTGTTCCTCATGGTCTCGACGCAAACCATCGGCGCCCACTGGCTGGCCCCCACCTGGACGCTCGCCGTCGAGGAGCACTTCTACCTGTTCGCGCCGGCCCTGATCGTATTCGCGCCGCGGCGCTGGCTGGCGCCGGTTCTGCTGGTGACGGTGGCGTTGGCGCTCGGCTTGCGGGCCGCCGTGTACTACGCCGGGTTCGGCAACCCGATGGTGGCCTTGGCGCTGTTGCCAGGCCGGGCCGACATCCTGGCCCTCGGCCTGCTGGCGGCCGTCCTGCTCAAGGCCGAGGGGGTGCCATGGCGCCGCCTGATCCCCTGGTTGCGCGTGGCGCCCCCGGTGGCGTTGACGGCCGTCCTGCTGTCGTGGATGGTCAGCCTGGACCTGTTCTACACGGTGGGGCCGCTCCTGACCGCGGCAGGCTGCGCGGCCTACCTGCTCTGCATCGTCCATGGCACGCCGGAGGCACGCCGTTACGACTCCAAGGCGCTGCAGTTCCTGGGGAACAATGGATACTGCCTATACCCCGTTCACGTCAGGATCCGAAAATCCTCCGGTGAGATGATCCGGAAGTTATCCGTTACGGCATCGCAGAACACGTGCCAGTTTCTGGGCACCTCCTCGCGCAGGAACGCCAGGATCGC
>JAABUX010002061.1_pt1 | contig 29051 bp, 27 predicted proteins | sample 5561851 | NCBI WGS metagenome assembly JAABUX01 (sample SAMN10711883, study PRJNA513361) | rock metagenome | isolation source: Antarctica rocks | place: Antarctica: Victoria Land, Richard Nunatak red sandstone | collected 2016-01-03 | reverse complement strand
GGCCGCACCTCGTCATCCATCCAGCAAGCGCGACGATTGCCACGCGCTGCCTATCCGCCCACCCAGCCACCCAGCCAATCAGACACACGCGCCAGATTTACGCGGTTTCTGACCGCCGTTTACACGTACTCGCCGGACAGCGAGTTCTCGATGGTCTCGCCGTGGATGGCGGTGGCCTGGCCGGCGTAGTAGCGCAGCATCCCCAGGGTGCGCAGCCGGCTGGCCTCCGTGCGGCTGATCGGGGGCGCCCATGTCCAGCGTGTCCAGCGCCGCCAGCTCGTCGAAGTGCTGCTCCACCAGGTTGGCCAGGCGCAGCAGCAGGTTCTGCCGCTCGAGCGGCTTGGCCCGGCTCCACGGCCCGTTGAAGGCCCGGTTGGGCGGCCTCGACGGCCCGGTCGATGTCCTCGCGGTCGCATTCGGCCACGGCGGCCAGCACCTCGCCGGTGGACGGGTTCAGGGTGTCGAAGGTTTTGCCTGATGCGGCCTCCACCCGCTTGCCCTCGATGAACAGCCGCTTGGGCTTGCCGGTCAGGAAGGGATGGCGGGCGGCATCCAGCGGGGTGACGATGTTCATGGCGTCACATCCGGGGTCGGTCGGGTCTCAGGCGCAGCGAAGGCCGCCAGGAAGGAGCCCAGGCCGGAGGAGCGCAACGGCGCCCAGGGCTTGCCAAGCTGACGGCACAGCCGCTTGACGGTCAGCGCGGCATCGTGGCTCACGCAATCCACGGGGAAGGCCACCTGGTCGGCCTGCCCGATCAGCCCGGCCAGCAGCGATGGATGGTCATGCCGTCCCCCGTCGTGTACGAGCAGCGTGCCGCCGGCAGCCTCCAGCAGTCCGCGTAATCCATCCACCGCACCGGGACGCCCGCCGACGTAGAGGATACGTTGCGCCGGCAGTGCAGCGGGCTTCAAGGGTTCGACCGCCGTTCCATGCCGTTCCAGTGCCGCCACTTCTGCTTGCGCTGCCGCGCAACCGGCCTCTGCCGACATGGCCCGTGCTTCCCAGCGCCGCGCCGCTTCCAAGGCTTCTGCAAGGCGCCCCTCCAACCGCTCGCGCCGGCCTGTCTCGCGCGCCAAGCGGGATTGCAAATCCGCGACGAGGCCACGCAACCCGGCGAGCCCCTCATCATCGCCCGCCTCATCCGTGCGCGCGACCTGCCCCGCAACGAGCGCGCCCAAGCGGCGGATCGTGGCATCACGGGAGGTGACGGCCTCATGCAGGCGGACTTGCTGCCGCTCGACCTTGGCCTGCAACGCGGCGTTCTCCTCCTCCAGCGCCGTCAGGCGGCGGATGTCGGCCCGGTTGGCCGCGCCGACCAGGTGCGACAGCATGTGAACGTCGCCGAAGGCCCGTCGCAGCCCCTCATGCCCGACATCCGGATGGGTCAGCACGGCCCAGTAGGCGCCAGGGATGTCGCCCGCCCTCCGCGCCGCCGCCCAGGCCTGCATGACGGCGGCCTCGCCCTGCAGCGGCGCGAAGCGTTTCACCACCGTCTCATGCCGGCCATCCAGCGTCTTCTGCAGCAGCTTCGACCCGGCATTGTGGTGGCCGCACAGGCTGACGGCCTGCGAGTGCAGGTCATGGTCGCTGAAGCCGGACACGTCCGCCTGCACCACCTTGCCCATCGCCCGCCGCAGCTCCGCCGTGGTCAGGCACGTGCCGATGACCGAGCAGTGGACGGAGCCGTTCAGCTCCCACAGCTTCGCCCGCTGCCGCTTGGCCGGCGGCAGCCCGGCCTGGGCAACCGGCAGTAGGACCCGGGGCCGGCTGGCGTTCCCGCCAACCCCGAGGAACACGGCAGGCTGCCTGGCTGCCGTCACAGCCCCGCCCGGCCTCACAGCCCCACGCCCGCCATCACAGCCCCCCAACTGCCTTCACAGCAACGCCGCGACGGCCTTGGTTTCGGTGTAAAGCTCGATGGCCTCGTAGCCCATCTCGCGCCCCCAGCCCGACTGCTTATAGCCGCCGAACGGCAGCGCGACGTCGTTGAAGTTGTGAACGTTGATCCACACCGACCTCGCCTTCAGCTCGCGCGCCAGCTTGTGAGCGATGCCGATGTCCCGGGTCCAGATCGAGGCCGCCAGGCCACACTCGGTGGCGTTGTGCTGGCGTGCGATGAAGTCGCGGTTGGCCTGGCTCAGCCGGCCATGCGAAGCGGTTACGTCCATGTTCGCCTCCCTGCGTTGTATTCGGTCAGATATAACGACGGGGCAGGAGAGGAGTCCAGCGTAACTGCGCGACGGTGCTTGCCGCCATTCCCGGTCCATCCGATCCGATGGTATGCTGTCATCGTGACACGACTCACCCTTCGCATCGACTTTGACGAGAACCGCGCGCTCGGCCCGGGCAAGGTCCGGCTGCTGGAACTGGTGGGCGAGACCGGCTCGATCTCGGCCGCCGGCCGGGCGATGGGCATGAGCTACCGCCGGGCCTGGATGCTGGTCGATGCGCTCAACCGGACGTTCAGCCTGCCGGTGGTCGAAACCCGCGGCGGCGGGGCCGGCGGCGGCGGGGCCAGCCTGACGCCGTTCGGCGCCGGGGTGGTCGAGAATTACCGCGCCATGGAGCGGGACGCGCGCAACGCCCTGGCCCGGCGCCTGGCCGAGCTGGAACGCGCGCTCGCACCCGCCCAGACGTAAGCGGTGCGCCGGCAGCGGTCACCGGCTGGCTCAGCTTGCCGATCCGCTCAGGCTTGCTCCCCGTCGAACGCAGTCGATTTCACCAGCACGAACACGGACCGGCCCGGCGCCAGGCCGAGCGTGGCCACGGCGTCCCGTGTCAGCCGGGCCAGCAGCCGGGTCGGCCCGGCCTGCAGCACTGCGAAGACCTCGTGCGGGCCAGCCGGATCGATCCCGGCCAGGACGGCCGGCACGGCATTGTGGCTGCTCAGGCCCCGCGGCGGCTCGGTGGCGACGGCCACGTCCCGGGCGCGCAGGCGCAGGCGCAGGGAGGCGCCCGCCGGCTCCGGCCGCAGCGGAACCAGCAGCTCGCCGCCTGGAAAGTGCAAGCCGGTCAGGCCGCGCGCCGGGTCGTGCATCGCTACGGTGCAGGCCAGCACGGCGCCGGCGTCGCGGCGGCTGGTCAGCAGCGGCAGGTCGGTGCGGGCCGTCAGCGCCTCTACCGGCCCGGCGGCCAGCACGCGCCCGGCCTCCAGCAGAACGAGCGTGTCAGCCAGCCGGTCCACCTCGGCCAAATCGTGCGTCACGTACAGGATGGGCAGGCGGGCCAGGTCGCGCAGCCGTTCCAGGAAGGGCAGCACCTCCGCCTTGCGCGGGGCGTCCAGCGCCGCCAGCGGCTCGTCCATCAGCAGCAGGCACGGGCGGGACAGCAGGGCGCGGCCCAGGGCGACGCGCTGCCGCTCCCCACCGGACAGCGCGCGCGGGCGGCGGCGCAGCAACGGCGCGATGCCCAGCAGGTCCACCACCTCCGCGAACCCGGGACCAGCGGCATCGCGCGGCGCGCGGCGTAGGCCATAGCGGAGGTTGCTCTCAACCGACAAGTGCGGCAGCAGCCGCGCCTCCTGGAACACCACGCCGCAGCGCCGCCGCTCGGCCGGCACGTCCACGCCAGCGCCGGTGTCCAACAGCACCCGGCCGTCCAGCGCCACCCGCCCCTCCCCCGGCCGCAGCAGCCCGGCGGCGACGGACAGCAGCGTGCTCTTGCCCGATCCCGACGCGCCGAACAGCGCCGTCACGCCTGGGGCCGGGGCGGTGAAGGCGGCGTCCAGGGTGAAGCCGGCGAACCTGTGCCGGGCCGCGACCTCCAGGGTCATAGGCCCAGCAACCAGCGCATCCGCCGCGCGATCAGCTCCGACAGCAGCAGGCCGCCGATGGCCAGCGTGAAGGACACCAGGGACAGCTTGGCCGCGGTCGCCTCGCCGCCGGGCACCTGGATGGCGGCGTAGATCGCCAGCGGCAGGGTCTGCGTCTGGCCGGGGATGTTGCTGGCGAAGGTGATGACCGCGCCGAACTCGCCCAGCCCCGCCGCGAAGGCCACCATGCCGCCGGCAAGGATGCCAGGCGCCATCAGGGGCAGCGTCACGGTCAGGAAGCGGTCCACCGGCCCGGCGCCCAGCGTGCGCGCCGCCGCCTCCAGCCCGGGATCGACGCCCTCCAGCGACAGGCGGATGGCGCGGACCATGAGGGGAAAGGCCATGACCGCCGTCGCCAGCGCCGCGCCGGCCGTGGTGAACACCAGGCGCACGCCGAACCACCCCAGCAGCAGCGAACCCAACGGCCCCCGCACGCCGAACAGCAGCAGCAGCCCCCAGCCGACCACCACCGGCGGCAGCACCAGCGGCAGCAGCACCAAGGCATCCAGCAGCCCGCGCCCCGGGAACCGCCCGCGGGCGATGGCGTAGGCCGCCCCGACCGCCAGCGGCAGCCCGAACAGCACGCTGCGGGACGCGACCACCAGGCTGAGCCGGACCGCCTGCCACTCGTCTGGCGTCAGCCAATCCGGCGGGGTCACGCCCCCGGCGTCACTGGCGAGTCTTCATTGGCGGATGCGGCTTCACTGGCGGATGGAGAAGCCCAGCTTGCGGTAGGTTGGCGCCGCCTCGGGGCCGGTCAGGAAGGCCAGCAAGGCCCGCGCCTCCAGCCGGTCCCCCTGCTTCACCAGCGCGAAGGGGTAGGTGATCGGCGGGTGGCTGCCCTCCGGAAATGTGCCCGCGACGCGCACGCCCTCCGACGCCGCCGCGTCGGTCGCATAGACGATGCCCAACGGCGCCTCACCACGCTCCACCAGCAGCAGGGCGGCGCGCACGTTCTCGGACCGCGCCAGCCGCGGCGCCACCGCGTCCCAGATGCCGAGCGACCGCAACGCGGCCTCCGCATACTTGCCGACCGGCACACTGGCCGGGTCCCCGGTGGCAATGCGGCCGTCCGGTCCGAGCCGCGCCAGCAGGTTCACCCCGGGCACGAGTGCCACCTCGCCGGGCAGGTCGTCCGGCTGGCGGGCGGGCGCGACCAGCACGAGCTGGTTGCCGAGCGGGCTGCTGCGGGTGCCCGGCACGAGCAGGTTGCGCTGCTCCAGGTAGTCCGCCCACGGCTCGTCGGCGGAGGCGAAGATGTCGGCCGGCGCGCCCTGCTCGATCTGCCGGGCCAGGACGGAGGAGGCGGCGAACACGAAGCGCGGCGCCGGGTGGCCCTTGGCGGCCCAGGCCTGGCCCAGCTCGCGCAAGGCGTCGGTCAGGCTGGACGCCGCCATCACCGTCACCTCCTGCGCCTGGGCAAGGGCAGGCAAGAAGCCGGGCGCGAACGCCAAGATGCCAGCGAAAAGCAGGGTACGGCGGCGCATGGGCAACCTCTCGTTCGCTGGTCAGAGCGCTATATGTCGTGACAACTAGCGGCCCCAGGCTCCACCGGCAACCGGGGTGGCGCCGGCGCGGCTCGCCGTCCCCTAGTCCTCTGCCCGGTGCCGCTGCGCCCACAGCTCCTCCGCGTCCAGTTCCTGCTCCAGGGCGATCAGCACGCGGTCATGGATCTTGCCCGTCCGGTGCAGCCGCAGCACCTCCGTGCGCCCGGCGGCGACGGCGGACAGGATGGCGCCGAAGTGCTCGGCACGGTCGCCGTCCAGCCCGCCCGCTGCCTCGCTGAACCGGGCTGCGGCGCCGGCGCGATAGGCATACTGCTCCAGCAGGCGCGGATGGCGCTGGCCTCCACCGGGCAAGGCCGACCGCGCCTGCACCGCTGCAAGCTGAACCTTGGCGACCGCGGCGCGGGCGGCGGCCTCCGTCAGGGTCTTGGACGACGCGAGGGCGAAGCGTTCCAGCCGCAGCAGGCGGATCAGCGGACCGAGCGTCGCCCCCTGCACCAGCACGGTCATCAGGATCACGGCAAAGGTGGCCGCCTGGATGAAGTCGCGGCCTGGGAACGCGGCGGGCAGCGCCAGCGCGATGGCCAGGCTGACCACGCCGCGCATCCCGGCCCAGCTCATGATCACCGGCACCGCGAGCGGCGGCATCGGGTCGCGGCGGCGCAGCGAGGGGACCAGCAGGCGCGGCAGGTAGGTTGCGGGGAACATCCATGCGAACCGGGACAGCACGACGGCGCCCAGGATGATGCCGATGGGCAGCAGCAGCGGCCCGATGCCGCCCGCGTCGCCGATGCGGTCCAGCACGCCGCGCAGCGACAGGCCAATCAGGATGAACACCAGGCTTTCCATGATGAACACCACGGCGCTCCACACTGCCCCAAGCTCGTTCCGCGCGGTGGCGGTCAGGGTGCTGTGCTGGCGCCAGCCGCCCAGCAGGCCGCAGGCGACGCAGGACAGCACGCCGGACACGCCGGCCGCCTCCGCCGCGATGTAGGACGCCCAGGCGATCAGCAGGCTGGCGATGATGGCCAGGTTGGGGTCGCGCAGCCGGGCCAGCAGGACGCTGCTGATGGCGCCGAAGGCCAGCCCGGCGACGATGCCGCCGACGGACAGCACGGCGAAGCTGCCCAGGGCGCCCCACCAACTGAACGCGCCGGTCATCGCCGCCGCCACCGCCAGGCGGAACAGCACGATCCCCGTGGCGTCGTTGACCAGGCTCTCGCCCTCCAGCAGCACCACGACGCGCGGCGGCAGGCGCACCCCGGCCAGCACCGCCTTGGCCGCCACGGCGTCCGGCGGGGACACGATGGCGCCCAGCGCGAAGCAGGCCGCCCATGGCAGGCCCGGCGCCGCCAGGTGCGCTGCAACGCCGACGACGAGGGTGGTGAACGCCACCGCGCCGACCGCAAGCTGCAGGATGATCCGCAGGTTGGCGCGGAAGTCCCGCCAGGGCGTGAACCAGGCGCTGGACACCAGCAGCGGCGGCAGAAACAGCACCAGCACCAGGTCGGGGTCCAGCGCGACGTCCGGGGTGCCCGGCGTCAATGCCAGCGCCAGCCCGCCCAGCACGAAGGCGGCAGCCGGCGGCAGTCGCAGGCGCCGGGCCGCCAGTTCCAGCACTACTACGGCGGCCAGCAGAAGCAGCACCAGCTCGAAGCGGGCGACGGGGGTGGAGTCAGAGATGGCCGTGGTCTCCTGGCTTTCTGCCGGCGGCGCCGGACGGATGGCATCTGTGTTGCACGACGAACAGTGCGGGATGGCAACGCGCCCGGCTGACGTCAGCCGGTGCAGCAGGAGGGGGTCAACAGGATGGCGTCAAGCAGCCAGGAGATGCCGACCCTCGTGATCACCGGGGCGCATCCCAAGCTGTATAAACACGACCCTGCGCCAACGGCCCCGGCCGGCCAGACCTAGGGCGTGTTCAGCCCACTCGCCATGTGGATGTCCGACGTGCATTCTGCCTAACAGCGTGTTGCTGCCCAAGTCGGCGGGCGGCGGCGGGCTAGCTGAAGGCGCAGCAGCCTGCCCTACCATCCGGTGGGCAGCCCCGATCAGGCGGGCTGGCCAGTGGTGCAGCGTGGTGATGTAGTCTGTCGTCCGTGTGGATGGGCGGGGACGGATTAGGATGCAGGACACGCGGGCGGACCTGCTGACGGTCGATCTCGGCCGGACCTGCTGCCGCGTGGCGCTCTGGTCTGGCGGGCAGCAGCGGCACGCCGAGGGCGCCGGATCGCCCGGCCTTGCCGCACCTAGCGGCGCCATGGGAGCCGCTGCCGCGATCCTTGCCGTTGCCCGGCCGCTGATCGGACCGGCCGGCGTCGCGGCGGTGTCGGCGGGTGCGCCTGGCGCGCTGGCTGCGCCGGACGCAGCGCAGGACCTGGCCCGGCGCCTGTGCGCGGCGCTGCCGGCGGCGCAGGCGGTGGTTGGCAGCGATGTGGTGATGGCCCATGCCGGGGCGCTCGGCGGCGGGCCGGGGGTGGTGCTGGTGGCCGGCACCGGTGCGGCAGCGGTCGCCATCGGGTGGGACGGCGTGGCGCATCGTGTGGACGGGGCCGGGCCTCGGCTGGGCGACGAGGGCGGCGGCGCCTGGCTGGGCCTGCATGGGCTGCGGGCCGCCTTGCGCGCCTCCGAAGGACGCGGCCCCACGACGGCGTTGCAGAGGTTGGCCGTAGCCCGGTTTGGCTCCCTGCCCGCCTTGCCCGCCCGGCTGGAGGAGGACCCGAACCCACCCCGGTTGGCTGCCAGCTTCGCCCCGGATGTCATCGAGGCGGCTTCGGCGGGCGATCCGGTTGCGGATGTGCTGCTGCGCCGGGCCGTCGGCGCCCTGGCCGCAACGGTCCGGGCCGCAGCAGCCCGGCTGACCTTGCGGCCGACGCCCTTCGCCTTGCTCGGCGGGTTAGCCGCAGCCCTGTCCGCACCGTTGCTGGCAGAGCTGGCCGGCGACGGATTGGCGCCCGTTCCGACCCCCGGCACCGCGCTAGACGGCGCCCTCCGGCTCGCCCAGCCCGGCACGCTGCATGAACGGAGCCTGGTGCGGGTGCAAGCCGCCGCCATACCTACCGCGCCCGACGCGCTGGCGACCGAGGGCGTGCGCCCCGGCCTCGACGACCTGGACCAGCGCAGCCCCGGCGCCGTCGTGCACCTGCTGCTGGCCGCAGAGCGCGAGGCCAGCACCGCCCTGGCCCGGGCCGCGCCGTCCCTTGCCCTGGCCGCCGATGCCGTTGCCGCCCGGATGCTGCAAGGGGGCCGGCTGTTCTATCTCGGCGCCGGCACCCCCGGCCGCCTCGCGGTGCTGGATGCGGCCGAGCTGGCGCCGACCTACAGCGCCCCGCCGGGCCTGGTGATCCCCCTGCTGGCTGGCGGCATGGGTGCCCTGGTGCAATCGGCGGAGGGCGCGGAGGACGATCCGGACGCCGCCGCCGCCGCGCTGGACGCGCATGGGCTGCGGCCGGGCGACGCCGTGGTGGGCATCGCCGCGTCGGGCCGCACGCCCTACGTCGTCGGCGGCCTGCGCCATGCCCGGCAGCGGGGTGCGCTCACGGTGGCTGTCGTCAATAACCCCGGCAGCCCTGCCGCGGCGGTCGCGGACCTGGAGGTGGAAATCCTGACCGGCGCCGAGGTGGTCGCCGGCAGCACCCGCATGACCGCCGGGACCGCGCAGAAGATCGCGCTGAACGCCATCAGCACCTCGGCCATGATCGCGCTCGGACGAACGTATGGCGCCCGGATGGTCGATGTGCGCGCCAGCAACGACAAGCTCCGCCGCCGGGCGTTGCGGATGGTGCAGGAGATCACCGGCGCCGGGCCGGACGCGGCGGCGGCGGCCTTGGCGGCGGCGGGCGGGCGGGTGAAGCCGGCGGTGGTGGCGCTGCTGGCCGGCGTGGACGCGGACGAGGCGGAACGGCGCCTGGCCGAGTCTGGCGGGCGCGTGCGGGCGGCGGTCGGCCCGTGACGGCGCCGCGGTGGGTCGTGGGCCTGATGACCGGCACCGTGTTGGACGGCAACATCGACGTCGCCCTGCTGCGGACGGATGGGGAGGCGGTGCAGGGCTTCGGCCCCTGGACCCTGGCGCCCTACCCGGCCGGGATGCGCCCGCTGCTGGCCCGCGCGCTGGACGACGCGCGGGCATGGGCCTTCACCGGTCCGGAGCCGGCGGTGTTCGCCGACGCCGAGGCCGCGCTGACCCGCGCCCAGGCTGCCGCCGTGCTGGCTCTCCTGGCCGGGGCTGGCATCGCTCCGGCGGAGGTCGCGGCCGTCGGCTTCCATGGCCAAACCGTGCTGCACCGCGCGCCAGCGCCGGGGCGGCGAGGGGACACGCGGCAGTTGGGCGACGGTGCGCTGATGGCGGAGCTGACCGGCATCCCCGTCGTGCACGACTTCCGCAGCGCCGACGTGCGGGCTGGCGGACAGGGGGCGCCCTTGTCGGCGGTCTATCATGCGGCGCTGCTGCGGGATGCGCCGGCGGGGACGGCGGTGCTCAACCTGGGCGGGGTCGGCAACCTGACGTGGATGGGGCCGGACGGCGGCTTGATCGCGTTCGATACCGGCCCGGCCAACGCACCGCTCAATGACTGGGTGGAGCGCCATACCGGCCAGCCGATGGACCGCGACGGCGCCCTGGCCCGCGCCGGCCAGGTGGACGAGGCGCGGCTGGCCCGGCTGCTGGCCGATCCCTGGCTGCTCGCCCCGCCGCCGAAGTCGCTGGACCGCTTCAGCTTCACCGCGGCCATGGCGGATGGGTTGGGATTGGAGGACGGCGCCGCCACCCTGGCCGCCTTCACCGCCGGCTGCGTCGGCCGCGCCCTGGACCTGTTGCCCCGACGTCCCACGCGGCTGGCCGTATGCGGCGGCGGGCGCCGCAACCCGGCCTTGATGGACGCCCTGCGTCACCGCGCCCGCGTCGAGGCGGTGCCGGCGGAGGACATCGGCTGGCGCGGCGATGCCATCGAGGCGGAGTGCTTCGCCTTCCTGGCCGTACGCTGCCTGCGGGGCCTGCCGATCAGCTACCCCGGCACGACCGGCGTGCCGGAGCCGATGACGGGCGGGGTGATCTGCCGGCCTAGGACGTGTTCTTCTGAAGGATCAGGGTCCGCTTAGGTATCCCAGCACCCGCCCGGCCCGTCCCGGCGCCGCGGCGTCGCGGAAGATGCGCAACTGCCCACCGTCGGGGAAGCTGACCACCTCCGCGCCGCTTGGGCTGGCCGTCACCGGCACCGGGGCGCCGGCCCAGACGTTGGCGATCAGCTTGGCATACTGCGCGCCCCGCTCGGGCGTGAAGGAATGGTAGGCCGCCGCCGCCGCCGGCCACGCGCCCGTACGGGTATGCAGGCTGGACAGGAAGCGCGCGGCGTAGGCAGCGTTGGGAACCGGGTCGAACGCCTCGTCCAGGGTGCGGAAGGCGACGGGGTGGTACATCAGGTTCACCTGCATGCAGCCGACGTCGATGCTGGCCACGCCACGCGCCTGTAGCGCCTGGACGGCCAGGATCGCCTCGGCCTTACCGGGGTAGTAGGTGCCGGCGCCCTCCGCGTTCACGGTCCAGGGCCAGGGCTGGCGGACGCTGGTGCGGTGGTCGATGCGCCCGCTCTCGACCAAGCCGATGGCGGCCAGCAGGCCCGGTGCGGTGTGCGCGGCGGTTTCAGCGGCGGCGATGGCCGGGCCGCAGGAGCCGTGGTCCATCGGACGAGGGGCGGCCTGCAGGCGGGCTGCGCCGGCAAGGGCGGCCAGGACGCCAGCAAGGATCGCGCTCCGCATGGGCCGGATATGCCGGACGCCGAGCCGGGCGGCAACCCGCCTGGTCCATCAGGCGGCCCGGTCCATCAGGCGGCCCGGTCCATCAGGCGGCCCGGTCCAGCAGGCGGCTTGACCCATCGGGCGGCAATCCGCATCACCCGCGACCCATGATCCCCAAGCCCCCCATCATCGGCATCGACTTCGGCACGACCAACAGCGTCGTCGCCGTGCTGCAACCCGGCGGCGCCGTGCAGACGGTCCAGGCGGCCGGGCTGGACGTGTTCCGCACGGTACTGTGCTTCTGGAACGAGCGCGGGGCGCTGCGCCACGCCGCCGGGCCGCACGCCGTCGAGGCCTATCTGGACGATCCCGAGGACACGCGGCTGATCATGTCCATGAAGACCTATCTGGCCCAGCGCAGCTTCTCCAGCACTCAGGTCATGGGCCGTCCGTTCACCCTGGAGGCCTTGGTCGCGCTGTTCCTGCGCGACCTGCTGGCGGGCCAGGTTGGGGAGAGCGGAGGATTGGAGGCCGCCCGCATCGTCGCCGGCCGCCCGGTTCGCTTTGCCGGCGAGCTGGCAGACGACGCCCTCGGCGAGGCCCGCCTGCGCGAGTCCTTCCGCCAGGCCGGACTGGGCGAGGTGGACGTGGCCTACGAGCCGGAGGCCGCCGGCTTCCGCTTCACCCGCGCCCTGACGGCCCCGGCGACCGTGCTGATCGGCGACTTCGGCGGCGGCACCAGCGACTTCTCCCTGCTGCGCTTCGACCCCGGCGCGGCGCGACCGGTGCAGCCGCTGGCCACCACGGGCGTCGGCGTGGCCGGGGACAGCTTCGACGCGCGCATCATCGACCGCGTGGTGGCACCGCACCTGGGCAAGGGCGGCACCTACCGGGTGATGGGCAAGGACATGCCGGTCCCGGCCGAGTACTACACCGGCCTGTCGCGCTGGCACCGCCTGTCGCTGATGCGGACGCCCCGCACCCTGCGCGAGATCGGCGAGGTCGCCCGCACCGCGGCCGAGCCGGACCGCCTGCGCGGGCTGATCCGGGTGATCGAGGAGGAGTTGGGCTACCAGCTTTACCAGTCCGTCTCGGCGCTGAAGGCGGAGCTGTCCCGCGCCGACCGGGCGGTGCTGCGCTTCTGCCACCCGGGCCTGCGGATCGAGGAGGAGGTGACGCGCGCCGCCTTCGAGGAATGGATCGCGCCGGAGTTGGCGGGGCTGTCGGCCGCGGTGGACCGCGTGCTGGCGATGGCTGCGGTCGCACCGGCTACGGTGGACCGGGTGTTCCTGACCGGCGGCACCGCCTTCGTGCCCGCCGTGCGCCGGCTGTTCGAGACGCGGTTCGGGCAGGAGCGCGTGTCCGGCGGCGGCGAGTTCGTGTCGGTGGCCGAGGGCTTGGCGCTGATCGGGCAGGAGCGGCTGGGCGTGTAGGTTCGTGTCCAGCTTCCGGACGCCTGGGGCCGGGTTGCGGACACCGCGGGCCGCAACCCGATGCCCGGCAGCGCAACTGCATGGAGCATAAGGGCCGTACTGGCTCCCTCGTCCTCCAGGGGAGGGAGCAGGCAGCGCGTTGACGCTCTCCGCGTTAATCCTGCCTGCCGGGTTGGGCGCCCGGCATGGTCCTTGCCTTCTTCCAGGCCTGACCTTCGAAGGACTTTACGTGCCGCTGCACCAACCATCTCGTTGCGAGCCGGCTTCGACGCGGCAATCCAGTGGCGGCACAGACCTCGCTCGCCACCTTGGATTGCCACGTCGCAAGCACCCCGCGCAATGACGGACGCCCGAGCGATGCCGCAGACACCCCGTCCGAGGCGCCCACCGCCCCGCTCGCTGCGCGGCCGGTTGCTCGTGCTCTGGGCGATCTCCCTGGTTTCGGCGGTCGCGGTCGCCACACTGCTGGTGCAGCTCTACCGCCAGTCCTCCATCGACCAGGTTGCACGGGCGGACGCGGTGGCCGCCCGCGGCTGCGACGGCATCATCGACCGCTACGGGTTCTGGGCGACGGGCTGGACCGGCCCGGTGGACGCCGCGGCGCGGGAGGGCCTGCGCGCCGTGGTCGCGATGGCGCTGATCCGGCTGCCCGGCGTCGAGGGCGGCATATGGCAGCGCGAGGCCGGGCCGCTGGCCTACGCCTATCCCACCTACGACGGCACTGGCCCCAAGACCGACCTGCCCGCAGCGGAGCTGGACCGCATCCGCGCCATCAACGCCGATGCGCTGGAGGAGGACCGGGCGGTGGCGCTGCGCCAGGCCGGACGGTCGCAGACGCTGCTGCTGCACGCCTGCCCGCTGCCCGGACCCATCGAGGGCGCGACGGCCTGGACCATGACCCGCGTGTTCACCGCCGGGGGCGCCGGCCTGACGCGGCTGGTGGGCGGCCTGGGCGTGCTGGGCCTGTCTGTCCTGGCGTCCGCGGCCTGGACGACGCACCTGCTGCTCACCTGGTCGCGCAAGCTGGCCGGCATCGAGCGCAGCCTGGCCCGGCACGCCGGCCTGGACCTCCCACCCCTGGCGCCCACCGGGGAGCGGGAGCTGGACCGCATCGTCAGCAGCCTGAACGCCGCGACCGTGCAGCTCGGCACGCTGCGGGCAGAGGCCGGGCGATTGCAAGCCCAGGTGGCGCAATCCGAGCGGCTGGCCGCGCTGGGCCGGGTGGCGGCCGGCGTCGCGCACGAGATCCGCAACCCCATCGCCGCCATGCGCCTGCGGGCCGAGAACGCCCTGCTGGCCGACGACGCCCGGCGGCAGGCGGCGCTGCACATGGTGCTGGCCCAGGTCGCCCGGCTGGACGCTCTGTTGCGCGACCTGCTGACCCTGACCCACACGGCCGCGCCGCAGCGGCAGGACACCAACATCCCGGCCCTGCTCGCGTCGGTGGCGGAATTCCATCGGGAGACGGCAGAGGCCCGGCAGGTCGCCCTGGCCGTGGCGCCCGGCCCGCCGCTGCGCTGGTTCATCGACCCCGACCGGGTGCGCCGCGCGCTGGACAACCTAGTGCTGAACGCGTTGCAGACCCTGCCCCCCGGCAGCCGGGTGCAGATAGCGGCCAGGGCGGACGCGGCGCTGCACCTCTCGGTCGCCGATGACGGCCCCGGCCTGCCGGCCGCCGTGGCGCAGCACCTGTTCGAGCCGTTCGTCACCGCCCGCGCCGACGGCACCGGGCTGGGCCTGTCCATCGTGCGGGAGATCGCCGCCGCCCACGGCGGCACCGCGGCCTACCGCCCGGGGCACCCCGGCGCCATCTTCACCCTGACCTTTCCGGACGCCGAGCCATGAGCCTCCTGCTGCTGATCGACGACGATGCAGCCTTCCGCGAGGGCCTGGCCGAAACGCTGCGTGACCTCGGCCACGAGGTGCTGGAGGCTCCGGACGGCGAGGCCGGGCTTGCCATGGTCCAGGCCTCCCACCCGGCGCTGGCATTCCTGGACCTGCGGATGCCGGGCCTGGACGGCATGGAGGTGCTGCGCCGCCTGCGCGCCACCGCCGCATTGCCGGTCGTGGTGCTGACCGCCTACGCCAGCGGCGCCAACACCATCGAGGCCATGCGGCAGGGTGCGTTCGACCACCTGACCAAGCCGCTTGGCCGCGCCGACATCGCCGACGTGCTGACCCGCGCGCTGCGCCCCACGACCCCGCCCGCGCCCGCCGCCGCACCCATTGAGGACGGCCCCCTGGTCGGCGGCAGCCCCGCCATCCGCGCCGTGCAGAAGCTGATCGGCATGGCGGCGGCCTCCGACGCGACGGTGCTGGTGACCGGGGAGACCGGCACCGGCAAGGAGTTGGTTGCCCGCGCCCTGCACGAGCACGGCCCCCGCAACGGGCGGCCCTTCGTCAGCGTCAACTGCGCCGCGATCCCGGCGGACCTGCTGGAGAGCGAGCTGTTCGGCCACGTCGCCGGCGCGTTCACCGGCGCTGTGCGTGCGCAGGCGGGCCGCTTCCGCGAGGCCGCCGGGGGCACCCTGCTGCTGGACGAGATCGGCGACATGGACGCCGCCATGCAGGCCAAGATCCTGCGCGTGCTGCAGGAGCGCGTCGTGACCCCCGTTGGCGGCCGGCCGGAGCCGGTGGATGTCCGCATCGTCGCCGCCACCCACCGCGACCTGCCGGCGCTGGTCGAAGCGGGGCGGTTCCGCGCCGACCTGTTCTATCGCCTGCACGTCATTCCCATCGCCCTGCCGCCCCTGCGCGACCGCACCGCCGACATCGTGCCGTTGGCGGAGCACTTCCTGCGCGCGGTGCCCGGCTCCCCCCGCCTGTCCCCGGCCGGCGCCACGCTGCTGCAGTTGCAGCCCTGGCCCGGCAACGTGCGGGAACTGCGCAACGCCGTCCTGCGTGCCGCCGCCCTGGCCCGCAGCCCGGTGATCGAGGCTGCGGACCTGGTCTTGTCCGCTCCGCCGCCCCGGCCCGTTCCAGCCGGCGAGGCCCTGACCCTGCCGGCTGCGGTTGCCGGGCTGGAGGCGGAGATGATCCGCCAGGCGCTCGCGGCCAGCGGCGGCAACCGGACCGAGGCGGCGCGGCGCCTGGGCATCCACCGCCAACTGCTATGGGAGAAGATGAAGCGCTACGGCCTGGACGAACCGCAAGTCGGGGCGTCGTGAAAGCCGACGTGGACTGTCGTAGAACCCGACATGAAGCCTCGATCAACATAGCAGAGCTAAGCAAAACCGCCCTGTCCTCTTTGGCACATCTCTTGCTGTATTGACGATACACCCTGGAATGCAGGGTGAATGACGGAGATGATATCATGAGAACCAAATTTTTGGCGATCCTGCTCGTGACGACCGCGGCGGCTGGATTGGCCGGAGGCGTCCTGGCCCAAACCGCGGTGCCTGCTGCCCCGGTCGCCGCACAGGCGCAGCCTGCGTTCGATCTCAGCCAGTTGCCGGCGACGCACGGAACCGTCCGCTTTTTCACCCTGACCCCAAGAGGCGACGTGGACGGCTTCGTGCTGGCGGACGGCACGCAGGTCCACCTGCCACCGCACCTGTCGGCTCAGCTTGAGGCGGCGGTAAAGGTCGGCGATGCCGTCACGGTGCGCGGCCTGCGGGCGGCGGCGGTGCCGATGGTCGCAGCGATGTCGGTGACGGGCGACGCAAACGGGCAGACGGTGGTTGACAACGGTCCCGATGGCCGCCGCCCCGGTCCTGGACGCGGCCCGGACCGTGGCCCCGGCGCACCGCCCGCCCGCGCCGCGGCCGGTGACCCCGCTGCGGTCGGTGAGGTATCCGGCAAGGTGCTGGTTGCCTTGCACGGCCCACGCGGCGAGCTGAACGGCGCGATGCTGGAGGATGGCACCGCGCTGCGCCTGCCGCCGCCGGAGGCCGCCCGCCTGTCCGCCATGCTGCAACCAGGTGGGATGGTCGTGGCGCAAGGGCGTGCCGTCACCAACGCTTTTGGCCGCGTGGTGGAGGTGCGAGGCATCGGCGCGACGCGCGACACGTTGCAGCAGGTGCAGGCTCCGCCGCCGCACGGCCCACGCGCCGACCGCCGCGGCCCGGACGCCGCGCCCGGGCCAAGCCTGTAGCAGCCCTGCCCTGCTCCCTCTCCTTGCGGGAGAGGGTTGGGGTAAGGAAGGCCGAGAGGGTCAAACCCGGCCTGTTTGGGAGCGGGTGTCGTCCTCAGACGGGCAAACTAGGCCCTTGCCGCTTCCCTCACCCCGATCCTCTCCCGGAGGGACAGGGAGAAGGCAGTTAGCGTCCTTGTGAGGTATGTCCGGGCGACGCCGGCTTCAGCGCTCATCGGCCAAGAAAGCCCGCAGTGCCTGCACCGAGGCGTCCGGCGCCTCCTCGTGCAATAGGTGGCCAACGCCAGGGAACACGGCAAGCCGGGCGCCGGGCATCGCCTGCTGGTAATCGGCGGCGCTGGCCTCCGGGATCATCGCGTCCTGCTGCCCCCACAGCAGCAAGGTCGGCGCCCGGATGCCGCGCAGCAGCGGCACCGGATCGACCAGCACCTGCTGTCCCGTCCGCACGACGATGGCCGCGCGCACGCCCGGCGCGAGCAGCATGTCGCGGTAGCGGCGGACCAGGTCATCCGTCACCATCGCCGGGTTGGCGTAGGCCGCCGCCAGCGTCGGGCGCAGCAGCGCCGTGGGCAGCACATACGGCAGGGCGCGCAACAGCAGGGGGATTTTCGGCGCGACGCCATAGGCGAAGCCGGCGCTCGCAAAACCGTCCGGCGCCAGCAGCACCAAGCGGTCCACCCGCTCCGGATGCAGGGCGGCAAAGGTCCAGGCGATCCGCCCGCCCATCGAATGCCCCGCCATGGTCGCCCGTTGCAGGCCAAGCTGGTCCATCAGCGCCGCCAAGACCACCATGGCGCGCGCGTCGGTATAGTTCCCCTCCGGCTTCGATACCTTGTCCGGCCCGGTCAGGCCGAAGCCGGGCAGATCGAACCGGATGACGCGGAAGTCGGGTTCCAGGCGGGCGGCCCAAGCGTCCCATGTCTGCAAGCTAGCGCCGAAACCATGCAGCAACAGGATGGCCGGCGCCGTGCGAGGGCCGGTGTCGCGGACGTGCATCCGAAGGCCAACTACCTGCGGGAATGCAGAGGGTGGGGCGGCGTACTCGGCTTCCAGCGCGGCCCGGGGCTTATCCGGGGTATAAAGCCACGCTGCCAGCCCTGCCAGCACGACAACAAGGACCAGGAGCACGGCCCAAACCATACGCCGCACCATCTAGTTCCGTCTTGAACGCACGCCCTCACTCAACCAGCCGTGCATCCAGCGGTCAACTGTCCAGCGGTCAACTGTCCAGCCAGGGGGAGTACACGACGCCCTCGCCGTCCATCGGCGGGTTCCGCGCCGCCATCAAGGCCGAGACCTCGCCAGCTAGCGTTGTCAGCACCCATTCCTGCATCTCGGTCAGCCTGCGCGGCAGCGTGTCGAGGACGCAAAGCGTGCCGATCAGCGCGCCGCCTGGTGCGGCCAGCGGCACGCCGGCATAGAAACGGACCCAGGGCGACCCGGTCACCAGCGGATGGTGCTGAAACCGCGCATCCGCCCGCATGTCGGCCACAATCAGCGGCGCACCCTCCTGCAACACGTGTGCGCAGAACGCCTCCGACCGCGGCAGGCCGCTGAACCCCGGGCCGATCAGGGCTTTGGACCATTGGCGGTCTGCGTCCAGCAGCGACACGGCGGCGATCGGCATCCGGCACACCTGGGCGGCGATGCAAACGAGACGGTCAAACCCTCGCTCCCGCGGGGTGTCCAGGATGCGCAGATCGTGCAATTCCCGCAGTCGCTTCGCCTCGCCACATGCTGCTTGCATATCGGCCTCCCTGAACGCTCACGCTACGCGAAAACCTCGCCATCCCAGCGCCTTGGGCGCCGCAGACAGAGGATACCCGCATAGATGGCACTAGGTGACACGTATTCTAGCGTACGCAACACCGCATGACGTTAAACTATTCACATCGGTGCTGAGCTAGTCGATCCGTCTTGACCTAAGCGCCACTATGTTGCTGGCAGCCTTCCCGGTCTCCGCTCCCTCCGCACGCAGCACCTCAGCCACCTTGCGGGCCAACTGGTCGCGCTTGAACGGCTTGCTGATCAACTGCACGCCGGCGTCCAGGCGGCCATGGTGCACGATGCTGTTCTCGGTGCAGCCGGACATGAACAGCACCCGCACCTCTGGCCGGACGGCGGTGATGCGCTCGGCCACATCGCGCTCGCGCAAGGCTCCGGGCAGCACGACATCGGTCAGCGGCAGATCGACCGCCGCGGCATGGGCGCCGAATACGTGCAGCCCCCTCCTCGCCATCGGCGGCGTCGAGCACGCGGTAGCCCAGCCCATGCAGGATTTCGACGGCGATCTCCCGCACGGCCGGCTCGTCCTCGACCAGCAGGATGGTCGCGGTGCCACGGGGCAGGTCGGCGGGCAGGCTGCGACGTTCGACGGCCGGGGCAGCAGCAGCGCGCGGCAGGTGCATGCGGACCGTGGTGCCATGCCCCGGCTCGGAGTAGATCCCGACGTGCCCGCCCGACTGCTTGACGAAGCCGAACACCATGGCGAGGTCCAGCCCGGTGCCCTTGCCATCGGGCTTGGTGGTAAAGAACGGCTCGAACACCCGGGCCGTGACCCTCTCGGTCATACCGTGGCCGGTGTCGGACACGGCCAACGCCACGTAATCGCCGGGGCAGACCTCGGCGTGGCGGCCGGCGTGGTCGGCGTCAATTGCCTTGTTGCCCGGCTCGATCGTCAGGCGCCCGCCGCCGGGCATCGCCGTCCCACATGAGCAGGCCGATCAGCAAAGAAGGCCGTCAGCACCACAAGCATGGTGGCATTGGCGCGAGCGACGAGGGAACTGGCTCATAGCGCCAGGCTATCTCAAGGATGGCTGGAGGGCTACGTGGGACCAGGCTCCCTTTCTGCCAGGGCCAGCGCCGCCCGGGTCAGCGCGCCGGCCGGGTCGCGCAGGGTGTCCAGAATGCTGAAATGGTCTGCGCCCGCGACTGGGATCAGCGCACCCGGCGCGTGTGCGGCGGCGCGGTGTGCATGCAGGCCGCGGCTGTCCGCTACCAGCGCCGGCAGCTCCGCCGTGCCGTACGCCACCGTCAGCGGCTTGGAGATGGCCGGCAGACGCAGGGGCGAAAGATTTGCGACTTCCCAGTCCATCAGCCGCAGCTTGTCGTTCAGCATGGTGTCGCGCAGCGGCCCCAGCTCGAACACGCCAGACACCGCCAGCCCCGCCTGCACCCGCGGGTGGGACAGCGCCATCGCCGCCAGGTGGCCGCCGGCGGACCAGCCGGACACGATCAGCGGCCCCGCGACCCGGCCCGCCAGCCAGTCCAGCGCCGCATGGACTTCCGCGACCATCGCCGCAAGCCCGGCCTCTGGCGCCAAGGTGTAGCCCGGCAGCGCCGCCGCCCACCCATGTGCCCGTACCCCGTCCGCCACCGCAGTGAAGCCGTCCCGCGCGTTGCGCTGCCAGTAGCCGCCATGGATGAACACCAGGCAGGGCGCGGCCGGGTCGGCCGACGGGAACAGGTCCACCCGGTTGCGCTCGCGGGGTCCATAGGGCTGGTCGAGCCCCGCCGGGTCGGCGGCGCGGCGGGCTGAGGAGGCCTCGCGAAGCGCTTGCAGGCGGGCCTGGGAGTCGGCGACGGCGGCGGAGTTGTCGTAGGCGGCGTCGCGCTCCGCCCGGTTCATCCGGCCCCAATCAAGCATCCCGCGGCTCCGGCAAGGCGATGCCGGCCAGCGCCTGCCAGACACGGATGACGAAAGCGTCGTCCCGCGCGCCATGGCCCCCTGCCGCCGCGGCGAGGAACAGTTGATGGGCCGCGGACGCCATCGGCAGCGGGAAGGTCAGCGCCCGCGCCTGGTCCAGCACGATACCCAGGTCCTTGACGAAGATGTTGACCGCCGACAGCGGCGTGTCATCCCCGGCCAGGACGTGCGGCATCCGGTTCTGCCACATCCAACTGCTGCCGGCGGAGGAGGAGATGACGTCGAACAGGGTTTGCGGATCGGCCCCGGCGCGGATGCCCAAGGCCATTGCCTCCGCCGCGACGGCGATATGCACGCCGGCCAGCAACTGGTTGACCATCTTGACCGTGCTGCCGGTGCCGGGCAGGTCGCCGAGGCGCCACACCTTGCCCGCGATGGCGTCCAGCACAGGGCCGGCCTGCTCGAACGCCGCCGGGTCGCCGCTGGCCATCACCGTCATGCTTCCGCCCCAGGCGCCGACGGTTCCGCCGGACACCGGGGCGTCGAGGAACAGCCGGCCCCCCGCCGTAACCCGTTCGCCGAGGGTCCGCGCTGCTGCCGGGGCCACGGTCGTGCAGCACAGGACAACGCCGCCTTCCGCAACGTGAGGCAAGGCACCCTCAGGGCCGAACAGCACCTGCTCCGCCTGAGCGGCGTTCACGACGAAGACGATCAACGCGTCCAGGTCCGTGGGCAGGGCGGACGGCGTGGCGACGCAAGTGCCGCCTGCGGCCAGCAGCTCGGCCCCGCCGCCCGGACGCACCTCGCATCCCGCAACCTGGTGCCCGGCACGTGCCAAGCTCAGCGCGCTGCCCATGCCCATGGACCCTAAGCCAACCACCCCGACCCTCACGCCTGCCTCCTCCGCCGATGCGCGGAGGATGCACCAGAAGGCCGGGGCGGCAAACGGCCTGGCGGTGGCGGGTCTTTCAACCTGGGTCTTACCGCCCGTTGAGGCGACGTGAGTCCTGCAGATGCTGCTGGATCATCGGCAGGTTCTGCTGCGCAAACGCCTTCACGTCGGGATCGGACCCGCTGCTGATCTCGTCGTTGTAGGAGGCCACCGTCGTCAGGTGCCCCGCGGCCTGCGCGCGCAGGTAGGCACCGTCGAACTTGCTGGGCGCACCGGTCAGCGACGCCAGCAGGCGCGTCTGCGTCGGGTCCAGGGCGGGCTGGAACGTCGCGCCCTTCGACCCGGCGAGCTGCTGCAGCTTCTGCGTGGTCTGGCCATGCTCGTCGATCATCTTCTGCGCATACGCGCGCACGGCCGGGCGGCGCGACTTCTGCAACGCGAGCTGCGAGGACTGCGTCTCGAATGCGTCGCTGTTGCCCGCGGCTGTGATGAACTGGTTGTCCTGCACGTTCATGGTCGTGGCAGCGGCAGCCGGCTGCGGATCGGTGCCGGCGAAGGCGTTGGAGCGGTCGGTGTTGCAGCCAGCCAGCGGTAGCAGGGCCAGGGCGAAGCCCCAGCGGGCGAAGCGGTTCATGGTCGTCTCCTTGGTCAGGCCGAAACCTCGGCACCGGCCCGCAACGCGGCGCCCCGCGCCGGTGTGCATCACCTTACGGTGCGGAACCGTTCGACGGCGGACACCAGGGCGCGGCGCACCCCTGGCTCCAGGGCGGAGTGCCCGGCGTCCGGCACGACGGTCAAGCGGGCGCTGGGCCAGGCGGCGGCCAGCTCGAACGCAGTGCGGGCCGGGCAGACCATGTCGTAGCGGCCCTGCACGATCTCCGCCGGCAGGTGGCCGATGCGGTGCATCCCGCCCAGCAGCCCGCCCGGCGGCAGGAACAGGTCATGCGCGAAGTAGTGCGCCTCGATCCGCGCCAGGCCAAGCGCAGTGCGGTCCTGCGCGAAACTGGCGACGGTGTCGGGGCTGGGCAGCAAGGTGCTGCACGATCCCTCGTACACCGACCAGGCGCGAGCGGCGGACATATGCACGGCCGGGTCGGCGCTGGTCAGGCGGCGGAGATAGGCGCCGAGCACGTCATGCCGCTCCTCCGGCGGCAGGTGGCCGATGAAGGCGGCGTGGGCGTCGGGGAACACGGCGCCGAGGCCGTGCAGGAACCACTCGACCTCCGCGCGCCGGCCGAGGAACACGCCGCGCAGCACCAGGCCGCGCACCCGGTCCGGATGCGCCTGCGCGTAGGCCAGCGCCAGCGTGCTGCCCCAGGAGCCGCCGAACAGCAGCCAGCGCTCGATGCCGAGGTGGCGGCGCAGGGTCTCGATGTCGGCCACGAGGTCCGGCGTTGTGTTGTGCGCGAGGCTGCCGAGCGGGCGGGAGCGGCCGGCGCCGCGCTGGTCGAAGATGACGACGCGCCAAAAGCCGGGGTCGAAGAAGCGGCGGTGGACGGTGCCCGCGCCGGCGCCGGGGCCGCCGTGCAGGAACAGCACGGGCTGGCCGCGGGTGGCGCCGACCTGCTCCCAGTACATGACGTGGCCGCCGGACAGCGGCATGTAGCCGGTCTCGAACGGGCCGATTTCGGGGAACAGGTCTCCACGTGGCATCGGCCCATCCTACACGGTTCCTGGTGATGGCGGAACCGCTTGGGCGCGGGTATTGCTGCGCCGCATGAGCAATTATCGTTCCTCGCCATACCGCATCTGGGTCGTGCTGGGTGGGACGGCCGGGCTGCTGGCCGTGGCGGCCGCAGCCGGGGCGGCGCACCTGGCAGCGGACCCGGCGGAGCAGCGCGCCCTGGGCAGCGCGGTGCAGATGCATGGCTGGCACGCCCTGGCGCTGCTGGGGGTCGGGCTGTGGGGGATCCGCGGTGGCTGGCTGGGCCATGCGGCTGGGGTGGCGTTCGGGCTGGGGCTGCTGCTGTTCTGCGGCACGATCTACCTGGGCGCGCTGGGCGGTCCGCATCTGGGGCCGCTGGCGCCGGTGGGCGGCACGCTGCTGATGCTGGGCTGGGGGCTGCTCGGCGTGTCCGCGCTGCGCGTCCGTGAACCGCAGGGTTGACCAGCAGCGCCTACCTCGCGGCGGAGGGGTTCGAGCAGCCCTTGCTGGAGGAGCTGCAGCGGGCTGGCGTCCCGGTCACCGCCTGGCATGGCCGCCTGGCGCTGTCCCCGGCCCTACCCTACCCCAGCGTTTGGGCACTGGACGTTTGGACGGCACCGCAGGAGCACGCGGCGGCCTCGGTGAAGGACGCCGCCGACCTGCTGCGGGGCGTGCAGCGCAACTGGTCGGCCTACGCTGCCGGGCACCATCGCCGGATGGCCCTGATCGCCGAGCGGCTGCCGCCGGTCCGTGCGCTGCCGTTGCGCTTCCCGGACCCGGCGCCCGGCAGCCACCTGGGCGCCTGGACCTTGCTGGACACCAACCGCCTGCTGTTCAGCCCCACCAAGACCAGCGCGTTCCCCGGCGGCGAGTGCCGCTTCCAAGAGGACCATATCGGCCCGCCCAGCCGCGCCTACCTGAAGCTGTGGGAGGCGCTGACCCGCCTGGGCGCCTACCCCGGCCCCGGCGACCGCTGCCTGGACCTGGGCGCCGCGCCAGGCGGCTGGACATGGGCGCTGGCCGGGCTGGGCGCGCAGGTCCGTGCGGTGGACAAGGCGGCGCTGGACCCTCGTGTGGCCGGGATGCCTGGTGTGGAGCAGGTTCTCGAAAGCGCCTTCGCCTTGCCGGTGGAGCCAGTGGATTGGCTGTTCAGCGACGTGATCGCGTATCCGGTGCGGCTGCTGGCGTTGGTGGAGCGGTGGATCGCCGCTGGGTCGGTGCGGCGCATCGTGTGCAGCGTGAAGTTCCAGGGCGCGACCGACCACGACACTGCCGACCGTTTTGCCGCAGTGCTCGGCGGACGGTTGGCGCACCTGTTCTACAACAAGCACGAGCTGACGTTTTTCTGGATGCGGCCATAACGCCGGTTCGCGTTGGGGAGGAGGGACGATGGGAGTTGGCCACCAGGCATCACCGCTATGCCACAGCGCAGCGCCGGCCAATGGCGGAGGGCGCTGCGCTGCACCCTACAAAGCCGCTGGCCGCCGAACGCCGGTCAGCGCCAAGAATTCCATCGCCAACGACCGGAACGCCAGTATCATCACGCCGAGATAGACCGCTGCCCCAACCGCAACTAGCACCGCCGCCCGCACTGGCTCCGCCTCTGGCAGCGCCGGGCGCAGCAGCGCGACGGCCGCCAGCATCGCCGCCCCGGCCAGCATCGGCCGCAGCGGCGTCAGCAGCAGCGTCCAGAAGTCCAGGCGGCCCCGGCGGGCGGCGATCACCGCGTTGACGGCGAACATCACGGGATAGCCCAGCAGCCACGCCCAGCACACGCCCATGATCCCCCAGGCGCAGCCAACGATAAAGGCAGGCGGGAACAGCACCGCGCCGGTCAGCGTGCACAGGAAGCCAGCCCGCGCGTCACCGATGCCTTGCAAGTAGTTGGGGATCACCAGCAGCACCGCGCGAAAACTCATCGCCAGCGCCAGCACGGCCAGCATCGGCTCCGCCCCCATCCAGTGCGGGCCGAACACCAGGTCCACGACCTCGGGCGCGACGGCGCTGATGCCGAAGAACACCGGAACCGCCAGCGCCGCCATCAGGCGCATCGCCTTCATCACGTAATAGCGGCCTTCCGCCGGGTCGGCCTGGGTCAGCGCGAAGGCGGGAAACGCGACCTGGTTGATGATCGGCGCCACCTTGCTGAGCGGCATGCCCGCGAAGTTCAGCGCCACGGTATAAAGCCCCAGGTCCATGGGGCCGAGCCAACGGCCGATGATGATCACGTCAGCGGACGTGAAGGCGATCCACGCCAGGTGCTCCAGTGTGCGGAACGCGCCGTAATGCAGCAGCGGGCGCACCAGCCCCGGGTTCCAGCTCGGCCACACCCGGTCCCGCGCGCTCAGCACCGCGAACCCGGCCACGCGCAGCGCCCCGCCCAGCAGGCCGCCCACCATCAGCGCCCAAACCCCCCACCCCGCCACCGCCAGTAGGATGACCGTGACGGCCCCCACCAGGCCCGCCGCCATCTCCATCGTCACCATCGGGCGGATGCGCAGGCTGCGGGTGATCTGCGCGCGGGGGATGATGACCATCCCCTCAAACAGGAAGCCCAGGCTGGCGGCCTGAATCAGCCCGGTCAGCCGCGGCTCCGCATACCATCCGGCGATGGCCGGCGCGGCGAGGCATATCAGCACCGCCAGCACCGCCGAGACCCCCAGCAACAGGCCGGCCACGGCAGCCAGCAACGGCCGGGGCGCATCCGCCCGCTGTACCACGGCGTCGCCGAGGCCAAAGCCGACGAAGCTGGCCAGCACATTGATAAACACCTGGGACAGCGCCATTAGGCCGTAGTCGTCCGGCGACAGGATGCGGATGACTGCGAGCGTCATTGCCCACGTCACGACCTGGAACGCCACCTTCACCCCAGCGGACCAGCCGGCGGCAGCGACGACGCGCTCACCCAGAGTCAACGCGGCGGGTCCAGAACGTTTGATGGTTATGCTACCCCAGGTTGCAAGCCCGACATGGCATGCATTGGGTGCCGCCGGCAATGACGGCGATTAGCACGGAGGCATGAGGACTGGGTTAAGCCTAGCCGGGCTTGCCCTTCTCGATGGACTGCACCGCCGTCTCGGCCGCGCCGCGGTCGGAGGTGGGGAGCGCCTTGGCGTCGGATGCGGCCATCCCGTCCGGAATGCCATGCGGCGTGGTTCCGGTCGGGTTGTGGTCCGGGCTTGCGCCGTCTTCGGGAATGTCGGTCTGCACTTTGGGCTGGTTCATGGACTGGGAACACTGCAGGGGGTGCCGAGTTCCTATGCTAGATTGAACGCGTCAGCATGGAGATGCCTCAGGATGGAGACGCCGTCATCCAAATTTGCCATAGCCCTGCTCGCCACCTACTCCCTAACCGGAACCGCCCATGCCGCCGACCCGGCGCCCGTGCGGATCACCGTCATCGCCGACCTGGATGACGACATCTACAACGCGCGGGCCGGGCGTGGCGGCGTCGATGCCACGCGGATGGCGGTGGCGGACTATGGCGGCGCCGTGCTGGGCCGGCCGGTCGTGGTGGACGCGCTGAACGACCACAACAAGCCGGCCGAGGCGCCCGGCCTGGCGACGCAGGCCTATGACGCCGGAGCGGACCTGCTGATGGACGTGCAGAACTCGCCGATCGCGGTGGCGGTCTCGAAGGTTGCCACGCAGCGGCGCAAGCTGGCCATCACCACCGGCGCCGCAGTGCCGGCGCTGACGCGCGGGGCGTGCAGCAAGTACATGTACCATTATTCGTTCGACTCCATCTCTATCGAGGCGACGACGGCGGCCTACGTCGCCAGCCAGCCGGACGGCAAGCGGTGGGTGGCGGTGGTGGCCGACGCGGGCTTCGGCCGCGGCGCGCTGGCGACCATGACGCCAGTCATCGCCGCGCATGGGGGCGAGGTCGTGAAGTCGTTCGTCGTGCCGCCTGCCACCACGGACTTGTCGGCCATCCTGGAGGAGGCGCGGAGCCTGCACCCGGACGTGATGGCGGTGTTCAACGCCGGGGCAGACGCTGACCGGGAGGTGGCCGCGGTCGTGCAGGCCGGGCTGCCGGCGCAGGTCACGACGGCGCTGCTATACTTGTCGGACGTGGACCGGGTTGGCGATGGCTATGCTGGGGTGCTGGCGGCGGTGCCCTGGTACTGGAACCTGGACCCGGCAGCCCGTGCCTGGTCCGACCGTTTCGCCGCTGCCCATGCCGGGCTGCGTCCGACCGCGGCGCAGGCGGCGGACTACTCGGCCACGCTTGGGTGGCTGCAAGCCGTGCAGGCCGCCGGCACGACCGATGCAGATGCGGTGGTGGCAAAACTGGACGGGCACACGTTCGAGGACATGTTTGCCCACCATGCCGAGTGGCGCGCGTCCGACCACATGGTGACGCACGACCTCTACGTGGTGGAGGTGCTGCCGGCGGCGAAGCTGGCGGAGCCGCATGGTTGGTATCGCGTGCTGGCGACGGTCCCGGCCGCGACTGCATTCCCGGTTGGGACGGAGTGCCACTTGGAGCATTGATACCCCCTCTCCCTCCGGGCTTGGGCCGCAGCGCGGACCAAGGCCGGGGTGAGAGAAGCGGCAAGCGCCAAACCCCGCCCGCCGCAGGGTGGACATGGTGCTTGCATCGGTGGGTGTGGCGCGTGCGGCCTCCTTCACCCCAGCCTTGGTCCGCGCTGCGGCCCAAGGCTGGGGTGAGAGAGAGAAGGCAGCACTTCTGCTACTGCATCACACACCCGCTCGGCATCCCTGTCCGACAGGTCCGGGTGGATCGGCAGGGCCAGGATGCGGCTCGCCAGGTCATCGGACACCGGCATGGCCGCGCCGTCATGATGCCCGGCGTAAGCCGGCTGCCGGTGCAGCGGGCGCGGGTAGTAGATTGCGGTCGGCACCCCCCGGTCCCGCAGCCCGGCCTGCAGCGCGGTGCGTGCGTCCGCATCAGGCAGTAGCACGGCGTAGATGGCCCAGGCGCTGCGTCCGCCGGACACGCGGGCCGGCGTGGTCAACAGGTTGCCGAGCCGCCGGTCGTAGATGCCGGCGATGCGCTCGCGGATGGCCAGCTCCTCGTCGAACACCTCCAGCTTGGCCAGCAGGATCGCCGCCTGCACCGTGTCGAGCCGGCCGTTCATGCCGGTCCGCAGCACCTCGTAGCGTGTCGTGCCCTCGCCATGCGTCCGCAGGCTGCGGTACAGCGCGGCGCGGTCGTCGCTGTCGGTGAACAGGGCGCCGCCGTCGCCATAGGCGCCCAGCGGCTTGCTGGGAAAGAAGCTGGTGGTGGTCGCGTCGGCCAGGGTGCCCAGCCGGACGCCGTGCAAGGCGCCTCCGAAGCTCTGGGCGCAGTCGTCCAGGGTGAACAGTCCCTCGGCCGCGGCGATGCGGGTCAGCGCCGGCCAGTCGGCGGGCTGGCCGAACAGGTCCACCCCCACCAGGGCGCGCGGGCGCAGCCGGCCGGCGGCGCGGACCTCCTCGATGCGGTGCTGCAGGTGGGCCGGGTCGATCTGGAACGTGCGGGGGTCCACATCGACGAACACCGGCGTTGCGCCTAGCACCAGCGGCACCTCGGCCGTGGCGGTATAGGTGAATGCGGGCAGGAACACGGCGTCGCCGGGGCCGATGCCCTCGGCCATCATGGCGATCTGCAGGGCATCGGTGCCGCTGCTGACGCCGACGCAGTGCCGGGCGCCGCAGTAGGCGGCCAGCCGGCCCTCCAGCTCCGCCACCTCCGGGCCTAGGACGAACTGGCAGTGGGCCAGCACCGCATCCAGCCGGGGGCGCAGCCGGTCATGGATGCGGGCCTGCTGGGCCTTGAGGTCCAGGAAGGGGATCGGGGTCAAGACGCTACTCTCCAATCATGGGCGCGGCGACGGGCGCAGGGCCTGCGTCCACCCCGGCCCGCTCGAATTCCGGGACCATGCGGCCCAGCAGCGCCAGCGCCGCCCGAGTCTGCCCGGCACGGCAGGCGGCGGCGATGCGGTCGATGGCGTCGCCGACCAGGACGGGATCGGCCGTGCGCGGGGTGGCCATCAACAGGCCCGGATGGCCGGTCGGCGCCGGGGGCTCGCTGCCATGGAACAGCTCCTCATGCAGCTTCTCGCCGGGGCGCAGGCCGGTGAAGGCGATGCGGATTCGGCCAGCGACGGGAGGTGCCGCATCGGCGTCCTCAGTCTCCGCGGGTTGCAGCCCGGCGAGGCGGATCATCTGCCGGGCCAGATCGACGATGCGGACCGGGTCCCCCATGTCGAGCACGAAGATGCCGCCCGCATCCTGGCCCGCCCCATTCTGGTCAGCCCCATTCTGGTCAGCCCCATTCTGGTCA